>ERZ773139.4785-NODE-4785-length-10414-cov-8.754803_pt1 | contig 10414 bp, 8 predicted proteins | sample MGYA00580854_ERZ773139 | MGnify/ENA primary metagenome ERZ773139 (study PRJEB29015, sample SAMEA2737809) | human gut metagenome | biome: human gut; feature: human-associated habitat; material: faeces | place: China | collected 2012 ...
CTGTTTGTCAAGAACTTTTTTCAAGGTTTTTCAACCGTTTTCTTGGCTCCCATCCGATATGCCGCGCTCTTCAGAACGCTCGCATATATTATCATCGCGATTCGGGTTTGTCAACCCCTTTTTTCATTATTTTTCATTCTTTTTTATATTTCCTATAACTTGTGTTAATATCGGGATCACACCCCAAAATGTAGCCGCTCCGACGACCCATACCGCCGTCGGCAGCCGCTGCGTCAGGAAGCTGACACCGAAGGCGAGCAGACAGAAGATCCCTTCCTTCTTCTCTCCCCATCCGGCGCCGAGGCAGACCTCTGCCGTGCGGGCGGCCGCGCACACGAGCAGCGTCAGCAGCGACACCAGCCCGAGCAGCTGCGCCGTGGACAGCAGCAGCTCAAAGCGCTGCATGACGGACAGGACCGACAGACTTTTCGTGAGCGTATAGAGCGGCTGCGGCAGCTGGGCCGTCCACGCCGGGGACAGACACGCGCTGCACAGCAGTGCCGCCACGCCCGGCAGCACCGCGGCGGCCAACGCGCTCCAGCCCGGCCGCGGCGTCTGCCCGTCCCCGTCCAGAAACAGCAGGCACGCGGGCGTCAGGCACAGGCAGAGGCTCAGCCCCGCATCCGCGGCGCTCCCCCACGGCCGGCACCACGCCGCCTGCACATGCCGCAAGGAGGCCAGTGCGATGATACTATATAATAATGCCAGACAGAGCGCCAGCACGCCGCTGACCCGGGCCGCGGCGGCTTGTCCCTTCCGGCTGGCCAGCGCGGCCAGCAGCAGCGGGACCGCGGGCGCCAGTGGGCCGAGATCGTCCTCAAACGCGATCTGGCTCGCCGCAGCCGCGCCGGAGGCTGCCAGCAGCAGCCAGAGGCACACCGCCGCGCCTACGATCTGCCCGCCGTGCTGCCCGAAGGCCTGGGCCATCTGCTCCAGCAGGCTCTGCCCGCTCCGGCGCTGCAGCGTCTGCAGAAACAGCACGATCCCGCTCGCCGCCGCGCTGCCCGCCAGCACCCAGAGCCAGCTGCGCCCGGCCAGCACCATGGCCGCCGGAACGCTCAGCGCGCACAGCCCCCACGCCCGGCTCTGCCGCGGCGTCAGCTTATCCTGCAAGCTTCATCCCTCCGTCCTCCGCCGGCAGCAGCTGCGCCGGGCGGATCTGATCCCCGCGGACCAGCGCCGCGCGCGCAAGCGCGAGCGTCAGCGACCCCGGGTGCGCCTGTAAAAACTCCACAGCCTCGGCCGCGTGCAGCTCCGGCAGCCGGGCCAGATACAGCTTGGCTGCCGGGCGGAACTGCGGCTGCTGCGCAGCCGCAGGCAGCAGGGCTCCGGCGCTCTGCAGCAGCACGATATGCTCCGCCGTGTCGAGAAACAGCGTCCCCTCCGCGCATTCGGCCATATCGGCCAGCGCGGCGGCCAGCGTCGGGCCGGACCCGGCCGCGCCGTTGTCGGCCTCCACGGTGATCGCGCCGTCCCCGGCCCCGATCACGAGCACCTGGGCCGGGAGCAGCTTCGCCGCGTCCGTGCCGGTGCGCGGCAGCATGCAGAGGCAGACGGCCGACGCCGCGGCCAGCAGCCAGATACAGATGCGGTTCATGTTCCGTCCCCCTGATTTCGAAGATCCTGCGGCCGCAGCGCAGCCTCGCGCCATTTCTGCCGGATCAGGCGCGGGCGCAGGATGGCGCGGGCTGCCCGGGCGTCGGAAAACGGCGTCAGATACGAAACGTCCAGACTCGTCAGCCCCGACAGATGGATCAGCAGCAGCACGCCGCCCGCCGTCAGCGCGAACAGGCCGCCCACGCCAGCCAGAATCGCCAGCGCGAACCGCCAGACGCGGATGGCGTCGGACAAATCCCGGCTCGGCAGCGTAAAGCCGCAGATCCCGGCCGACGCCGCCACGATCAGCGCCGCCGGAGAGATCAGCCGCGCATCGACCGCGGTCGTCCCGACGGCAAGCCCGCCGATGATCGACACCGCCGTGCCGATGGCCTGCGGCAGATGGAGCCCCGCCTCCTGCAGCAGCTCAAAGGCCGCCAGAAGGCCGATGACCTCAAAGACGGTGTCGAACGGCACCTCCTGCTTGGAATCGATGATGGCGAGCAGGAGTTTGGTCGGGATCATCTCCTGATGGTACGTCGCCATCGCCACATACAGCCCCGGCAGCAGCAGCGCCGCCAGCAGCGCCAGATACCGCAGCACCCGCAGACAGGTGGCGGAGATATAGTCGACCGCGCGGTCCTCCGTCGATTTCATCAGAATGCCGAGATCCACCGGCGCGAGATACCCCAGCGGCAGCCCGTCGACGAGCAGGCCCACCTGCCCGTTCAAAAGCCCCTGACAGAAGGTATCCGGCCGTTCGGTGTACTGCAGGAGCGGAAAGGCCGTTTTACGCGAGCCGGTCACATATTCCTCCACGCTTGCAGGCGTCAGCATCCCGTCGATGTCGATCGCCGCCAGCCGCTGCTCCATGCGCCGGACGAGCGCCGGATCCGTCAGGTCCGCAAGGAAGCAGACCGTGACGGCCGTCTGGCTCCGAAGGCCCACGGTCTTCTGCACGAAGCGCAGCTGCGCCGAGCGCAGATGGCGGCGCAGGAGGCTCGTGTTGATGCGCATGGTCTCGGTAAAGGCGTCCTTCGCGCCCTTGACCGTGTTTTCCGATTCCGGCGCGGACGGGCCGCGGCGGGTATCGGTCTTCGTCTCGAAGCAAAGCGCCGCGCCCGTGCCGGGAAAGACGACGACGCAGTAGCCGTGCAGCAGCTTGTCCGCGGCGTCCTCCGGCGCCGTGACCCGCTCGGCCACGGCGCAGTAGACCCGTGCCTGCTCCGCCTGGGCGAGCACCGCCTGCATGCTGCCGGGCTGCACCGTCTGCATGAGCGGACGCAGGACCTGCTCCGCGATATCGCCGCCGGACGTCAGCCCGTCGAGAAACAGCACGTCCAGCTTCTGCCCGCCGGCCATGATCTGCCGCTCCGCCACATCCGCGCTGCCGCCGAACAGCGCCCGCAGCTCCGCCGCGCCCCAGTTTTCCATCCTGACCGCCTCCCGTACAAAACTCTTCTGTCATTTTTCCGCATATGGAGAAAACTATACCTGTTTTCCCCCGTGCAGGTTTGCATATCCCGGCAGTTTGTGGTAGACTATAGCGAAAGCTATGCGTCGGCTGACGCGATCACACATATATAATATGTATTGTTTGGAGATGCACCGCCATGTATGAACTCATCAACGACAAGACGCTCGCAGAATACGAAGCGTTTTTACAGCAGCACCCCAAGGGCCATTTCGCCCAAAGCAGCCTCTGGGCAAAGCAGAAGCCCATGTGGGCCTGGAACGCCGTCGCCGTGCGCGGCGAGGACGGGAAGATCAAGGGCTCGCTGGCCCTGATGTCCCGCAAGGTGCCCGGCATCGGCCGGACGCTGCTATACGGCTGCCGCGGCCCGGTCTGCGATCTACGCGACCGGGAGACCTTTGCAGAGCTGCTCGAGGGCGCGAAGGCCCTCGCCAAGCAGCAGAAGGCCTACGTCATCAAGATCGACCCCGACGTCCCCTCCTCCGACACGGCGTTCGCGGAAATGATGCGCTCGTTCGGCTTCCGATGCAAGGAGGGCGGCAAGAATTTTGAGGCCATCCAGCCCCGCTACGTCTTTCGTCTGAACGTCGAGGGCAAGACCGAGGACGAGCTCATGGCCGCCTTCCATCAGAAATGGCGCTACAACATCCGTCTGGCCGAGCGCAAGGGCGTGACCGTGAAGATCTGCGGCAAGGAGATGGTCCCGGCGTTCGCCGACCTGATGCTCACGACCGGCGTGCGCGACGGCTTCGTCACCCGCCAGCCGGAGTACTTTGCGAATATGCTCGATAACCTCGGCGAGCACGCGCGGCTCTATATGGCCTTTGACCCGGAGGGAACGCCGATCGCGGGCACGCTCGCCATCCACTACGGCGATAAGGTCTGGTATCTCTACGGCGCGTCCAGCAACGAGCACCGCAATCTGATGCCCAATTACCTGCTGCAGTGGCGCATGATCCAGTGGGCGGTCGAGACCGGCTGCCGGATCTACGACTTCCGCGGGGTCTCCGGCAACGTGTCGGAGGATAACCCGCTCTACGGTCTGTTCCGCTTCAAGCAGGGCTTCGGCGGGGCGTTCACCGAGTTCGTCGGCGAGGAGGATCTGGTCCTCTCCCCGTTCATCTACTGGGCCGTGGAGCACGGCACGTCGGTCTTCAAGGACCTGCGCAAGACCGTCTATCTCATCAAAAACCGCGGAAAAAAGTAAGACAGGAGGCGCAGCATGAAAGCGTATGTCGTCGATTCCGCCGCCGTGCGGAGCAATCTGCAGCAGCTGCAGACCCGCGCGGGCAGCGCGGTTTTGTGGGCCGTCCTCAAGGGGGACGGCTACGGGCTGGGGCTTTTGCCGATGGCCGCCATCTGCCGGGAGGCCGGGGTCACGCACTTTGCCGTGACCGAGGTCAGCGAGGTCAGCCGCCTGCGCGCGGGCGGCTTTGCCGACGCTTCGATCCTGATGCTCCGCCCGACGAGCGAGCAGGACGAGCTGCGGCAGCTGCTGCAGCTCGGCGCGATTTTGACCGTCTCGAGTCAGAATGACGCGGCGGTTTTGAACGGCGTGGCCCAGGAGCTCGGCGTACAGGCCGAGGTCCACGTCAAGATCGACACCGGCATGGGCCGCTACGGCTTTTTGCCGGACGAGCTCGACCAGCTGCTGCCCATCTTCCGCTACATGCCCGGTCTGCACGTGACCGGCATCTATACTCATCTGCATTCCGCCTTCTGCAGCCAGAAGGCGACGATCGCGCAGGCCGAGGCCTTTCAGGGCGTTCTCGATCAGCTGCACGCGTCCGGCTGTGAGACCGGCATGGCGCACATGCTGAACTCCGCCGGGCTCCTCAAATATCCGCAGTACGCGATGGACGGCGTGCGCGTGGGTTCCGCCATTCTCGGGCGGGTCAGCGTGCGCGGCAATTTCGGCCTCACGCGCATCGGCGAATGCCAGGCGACCGTCGAGGAGCTGCGCTGGCTGCCGAAGGGCCACAGCTGCGGCTACGGCGCTGGCTGGATCGCGAAGAAGCCCACCCGCGTGGCCGTTTTCTCCGTCGGCTGGTATCACGGCTTCGGCGTCGAGATGGGAAACGACCTGTTCCGCTTCCGCGACTGCCTGCGCGGCGTGCTGCGAAACCTCAGGCAGATGATCTTCAAAAAGCACATCACCGTGACGGTGAACGGGAAAAAGTGCCGGGTCCTCGGCCACATCGGCATGCTCCACACCTGTGTGGACGTGACGAACGTCCCCTGCGCCGTCGGCGATCCGGCGGTATTCGATCTCAAGCCTTTGCTGCTCAAGGGCATCGAGGTCGTCTACCGGTAAGGAGGCACTATGGCAGAAAAAATCGCCGCCGTCGCCACCGGGCATGCCCGGACCGGCATCGGCATTCTACGCCTGTCCGGCGACGGGTGCATCGAGGCAGCCGGGCAGGTCTTCCATCTGCAGTCCGGCAAGCCGCTTTCCTCCCTTCCCGACCGCAAGCTCGCCCTCGGCACGCTCTTTGACGTGCAGGGGCGGCCCATCGACCACTGCATGGCCTTCATCTCCCGCGCCCCGCACTCCTACACCGGCGAGGATACCGCCGAGATCCAGTGCCACGGCTCCCCCGCCGCGCTGGCCGCGGGGCTCGAGGCGCTGTTCGCCGCCGGGTTCCGGCAGGCGCGGCCGGGCGAATTCACGCGCCGGGCGTTTCTGAACGGCCGGATGGATCTGACCCAGGCCGAGGCCGTCATCGACCTCATCGACGCCGAGACCGCCGACGCCGCGGCCAACGCCGCCGGGCAGATCGCGGGCGCGATGCGCAAAAGGATCGACCCGGTCTACGACAGCTGGGTCGATATCTGCGCGCACTTCCACGCCGTGCTCGACTATCCCGACGAGGACATCGACCCGTTCGAGCTCAGCCGGCTGGAGTCTGCGCTCCAGGCGAGCAGCCGGACGCTCTCCGCGCTGCTTGCCTCCTGCCACCGGGGCCGGATGGTCCGATCCGGCGTCAGGATCACCATCCTCGGCAGCCCGAACGCGGGAAAATCCAGCCTTCTCAACGCGCTCTCCGGCTTTGACCGCGTGATCGTCACGGACATCCCCGGCACGACGCGCGACACCGTCGAGCAGACCGTCACGCTCGGGCGGCATCTGGTCCGCCTGGTCGACACCGCGGGCATCCGCGACACGGAGGACGTCATCGAGAAGATCGGTGTCGACCGCTCGGTCGAGGCCGCGAAGGACTGTGACGCAGCCCTGTTCGTCGTCGACGACTCGCGCCCTCTGACCGACGAGGACCGCCGCGCGATGGACGCCGCGCTCGAAGCACCGGAGGCCATCGCCGTTCTCAACAAGCAGGATCTCGGCGCTGTGATCGAGCCGTCGGATCTGCCGTTTTCGTATATCGTCCCCGTCTCGTGCAAGGACGGCACGGGCTTCGACCTGCTCGAGCAGGCGTTCGACATGATCTTCCCGGACGACGCGCCGTGCGACGGGTCGCTTTTGACCAACGCGCGGCAGGCCGACGCGATCGTGCGCGCCAAAAAATCCGTGGACGCTGCGCTGCGCTCGCTGCGGGCCGGCTTTACGCCGGACGCCGTGCTGGTCGATCTGGAGGCGGCGATGCGCGCGCTCGGCGAGGTCACGGGGCGCACGATGCGCGAGGATATCACGAACCGCATTTTTGAGCGCTTCTGCGTCGGAAAATAAGCTGATAAAGGACCGATATTTATGATCTATCTCGATAATTCCGCCACCACGCAGCCCTGTGAGGCCTGCGTGCGGGCGATGACAGAGCTTCTGACGGACTGCTGGGGCAATCCATCGTCCGTGCATGCGCACGGCATCGCGGCGCACCACCGTCTGCGCCAGGCGCGCGAGCAGGTCGCTTCCGCCCTCGGCGCGGAACCGGACCGCGTCTTTTTCACCTCCGGCGGCACGGAGGCGGACAACTGGGCCATCTTCTCCGCCGCCGAACGGCTCGGCAAGCGCGGGCACCACATCGTCACCACCGCCGTGGAGCACCACGCCGTCCTGCACCCCATGCAGAAGCTCGAGGCGAAGGGCTTCGAGGTCACTTACCTGCAGCCCGACCGCGAGGGGAACATCACGGTTGACGCGCTCAAAAAGGCGCTCCGCCCCGATACCATCCTCGTCTCCGTCATGATGGTCAACAATGAGACCGGCGCCGTCATGCCCATCGCCGACATGGTCAGGGCCACGCGGCGGCTCTCGCCGCTCGCGCTGTTCCACACCGACGCGGTACAGGGCTTTCTGAAGGTCCCGTTCCGGGCCAGAACGCTCGGGGCGGACATGATCTCCGTCTCCGCGCACAAGATCCACGCGGCCAAGGGCACGGGCGCACTGTACATCCGGCCGGGCCTGCCGCTTCCCCCGTTCCTCTGCGGCGGCGGACAGGAGAGCAATTACCGCTCCGGCACGGAGAACATGCCCGGCATCTGCGGCTTCGGCGCGGCCTGCGCCGATACGGACGCGAAGGCTGAGATCGCGCACATGGCGCACCTGCGCGATCTGACGCGCGAGGCGCTCGCCGGGATCGACGGGCTCGTGCTGCTCGGCAGCCAGCAGGCGCCGCACATCGTGAATCTCTCGCTGCCGGGCCTGCGCTCGCAGGGGATCATCAACTGCCTGCAATCGGAGGGGATCTACGTCTCGGCGGGCTCCGCCTGCTCGAAGGGGCACCGCAGCCACGTACTCGAGGCCATGGGCCTGCCCCCTGCCGTCATCGACGGCTCCATCCGCGTCTCGTTCTCCCGCGACAACACCGAAGCCGACGTCTCCGCCCTCTGCCAAGCCCTCGCCCACGCCAAACAGACCCTGAAGGGCTGACGAACCCAAGGGCTCCCCGCCCAGGGGAGCTGTCAGCGAAGCTGACTGAGAGGTTGTCGCAGATTTGCGACTGCCGGTTGTCTCCGACGGCCCTATCTTTTCCGTCTTGCCGGAAAAGATAGGGGAGAAAAGGGGCGCTTGGCTACGTTTGGTGCTTCCTGCATCTGAATTCAGGTAAGCCCCAATGTTTCGGTCTGGCGTTCCACTCGATACTCACCTTACGGGCGTCTTGGTACGCGCCGCCTGATACGGTGGGTATCAAGTTTGCAGCTAGTTGCCTTAGAACGATTGCTATAAATAGAAGGTGCAGTCTGGATCTGTCAGGCTGCACCTTTTTGCGAGTAGGTCTTCTTTCTTTTCTCTGCACCTTGTAGGGGCCGATTCCCCCTATCAGGGGGAAATGTCCCGAAGGGACAAAAGGGGTAGGGAGCTGTCACCGAAGGTGACTGAGAGGTTGTCTCTTTCCGGCACGACCTCTCCGTCTCGGCTGCGCCGAGCCACCTCCCCTGCAAGGGGAGGCATCGATTTTCCACGCTCCAAGGCGCCTCCGGAGCTTCGCGCGTTTTTTCGTCCACTTATGCACATTTTCCACACAGTTTTCCACATCTTGTGTTTCCCGTGTATTTCCCGCCACAATTTATTGTGGCGGATGGGCAGGATTCGTGCGTTTTTGCGTCTGGGCTGTCCTACAATAGCTGCAAGAAGTCCTTGCAGAGGAGAGATGCTATGGCAAAGACAAAACGCCTTTCGGTGCTGGAATCGGGCCGGGTCCTCTATCTGCCGGCGGCGCGGATCCGGCCGAATCCCCTGCAGCCGCGCAAGCATTTTGACGCGGGCGCGCTGCAGGAGCTGGCGGAGAGCATCCGGCAGTACGGCGTGCTGCAGCCGCTCACGGTACGCAGGCTCGCGGGCGGCTATGAGCTGGTGGCGGGAGAGCGCCGGCTCCGCGCCGCACGGCTGGCCGGACTCAGCGAGGTCCCGTGTCTTCTTGCCGATGTGGACGAGGAATCCTCCGGCATGCTGGCGCTGGTCGAAAACCTGCAGCGCCGGGATCTCGACTACATCGAAGAGGCCGAGGGTCTGCAGAAGCTCATGCAGCAATACCATCTGAGCCAGGAGCAGGCCGCTCGCCGCATCGGCAAGAGCCAGTCCGCCGTCGCCAACAAGCTGCGCATCCTGCGCCATCCGCCGTCGGTCTTGCAGGCGCTGCGCGAAAACCACCTGACCGAGCGCCACGCCCGCGCGCTGCTGAAGCTGCCGGACGAGGCCGAGCGCCTGCGCGTCATCGGCCTCATCGCGCAGGGCGAATGGACCGTCGCAAAGACCGAGCAGTACATCGATTCCCTCCTTGCCCCGCGCACGCCGCAGCGCCGGGAGCTCGGCGGGTTTGTCCTGCGCGACGTGCGGCTGTTCCTCAACTCCATCGACCACCAGCTCGATCTCGTCCGCGCCGCGGGCGTCGGCGCCAGCCGCGAGCGGCAGGAGACCGAGCAGGAGATCGTCCTGACCATCCGGATCCCGAAATCCAAAGCGCCGCTTTCCCGCAGCCGGTGACCGGCGGCGGGATTTTTTTGCAGCCCGGACGCCCGATTTTTCCCCGCGTGCTGCGTTTTGCGAACGATATGAAGTCTGATATCCGGCCAAGCCTCTCTGATATGGCGTTTTGCCCAAATCCCCGCGCGTCCGGCCGTCCGGAATCTCACATTTTTTTAGCCGAAACAAAAACTTTTCAGTTTGCAAACCCCAGGAAATATGGTATAGTATGTATTTGTCTGAAGAATCTGAAGGTATAAAAAAATGACAAGGCAGCAAAACGAAAGATGTTTTGCTCCACACTGGAAAGGGGTTTACCAAATGTCTCACAAGTACGTTTATCTTTTCTCCGAAGGCAACGGCCACATGCGTGAGCTGCTCGGCGGCAAGGGCGCGAACCTCGCCGAAATGACCAACCTCGGCATGCCGGTCCCGCAGGGCTTCACCATCACCACCGAAGCCTGCACGCAGTACTATAAGGACGACCACCAGATCAACGCTGAGATCGAAGCCGAGATCATGGAGTACGTCGAAAAGCTCGAAGAGATGACCGGCAAGAAGTTCGGCGATCTCTACAACCCGCTGCTCGTTTCCGTCCGTTCCGGCGCGCGCGCTTCCATGCCCGGCATGATGGATACCATCCTGAACCTCGGTCTCAACGACAACGTCGTCGCCGCCATGATCGCGGGCAACCCCGACCCCAACTTCGAGCGTTTCGTTTACGACTCCTATCGCCGCTTCATCCAGATGTTCTCCGACGTCGTTATGGAAGTCGGCAAGAAGTACTTCGAGCAGCTCATCGACAAGATGAAGGCCGAGAAGGGCGTCACCTCCGACCTCGAGCTTGATGCTTCCGACCTCAAGAAGCTCGCTGAGCAATTCAAGGCCGAATACAAGAAGCAGATCGGCGAGGACTTCCCCTCCGACCCGAAGGTCCAGCTCTACGAAGCTATCCGTGCGGTCTTCCGTTCCTGGGACAACCCCAG
>ERZ773139.4786-NODE-4786-length-10414-cov-3.768897_pt1 | contig 10414 bp, 9 predicted proteins | sample MGYA00580854_ERZ773139 | MGnify/ENA primary metagenome ERZ773139 (study PRJEB29015, sample SAMEA2737809) | human gut metagenome | biome: human gut; feature: human-associated habitat; material: faeces | place: China | collected 2012 ...
AAGATGTTAACTAATGATCCTAATAATAAGTTATATTTATATGTGAAGGCATATCTTTATCATAATATGAAAGAGTATGATAATGCAATCGAATACTACAAAAAAGCTATTGCTGCTGATCCGGAATATGCAGAAGCTTATTCTAATGTAGGTTTAGTGTATCTGATGAAAGCACAAGATTATGCAGATAAAGCAACAACAGATATCAATGATCCTAAGTATGCTGAAGCTCAAGCGGCAGTGAAGAAATTCTATGAAGAAGCAAAGCCCTTCTATGAAAAAGCTAGAGCTTTAAAACCTGACCAGAAAGATTTATGGTTGCAAGGTCTTTACCGTGTATACTATAATTTGAATATGGGTCCGGAATTCGAAGAAATTGATAAGATGATGAAATAATATATTTCTTTGATGAAGAAAAAGAAGGTTACACAAAAGTTGCCTTCTTTTTTTATGCTTTTTAAAAAATGAGTTCATTAAAAAACAGCAAAAGGGAGCAAAGTTTATTTATTGCTCCCTTTTGCTATTAAACATAATGTTTATTATTCCACTGTTTAAAACACTAAAATTCTATTTCTTTTGATCATCCGTTCATAACAAGTAACGGCGTATCTGAATGAAAAATCATCTTACGAGCAATACTTGGATTGAATAATCGAGCGAATATATTTCTTTTGTATGAAGTCAATGCGATTATATCTATTTGATTATCTTTGATATATTGTTCAAGTCCTTTTAGTAGATTATCACTCATTACGACATCATAATGGATTTCAAGCCCTGGGTATTGCTTGTGAAAATATTCTTTTATGCCAACAAGTTTTATTTCATTCCACGTATCTTTTGATTCAGCAAGATGTATCAAAGATACTGAAAAATGAAATGACTTCCAACTATTGAAAAATGCATCAAAAGCTATTAAATCTCTTTGATCGAAATTAGTTATAAAAGCGATCTGTTTTACCTCACTGAATTGTTTGAATGGTGTATTCTCCGGAATAGCTAATACGGCTGTACGATTTCGGTCAATAACCTCAGCAGTTACACTGCCAATCAGATCTATATCTTTTTGATTTTTTCCTCGTGTCCCCATAATGATGAGTTTAGGACGTTGCTCTTTAGCGTATCTCAATATTTCTTCTTCTGGAATGCCTTCACGTAAAATACAGCTATATTTGACATCTGGAAATTCCCCCGATTCAACTTTATCTTTTATTTTATCAGATAAAGCTTTGAGATCAGAATGAACTTTGTGAATAATTGTTTTTACAGATTCTTCATCTCCAATTTGATAGTTGAATACATCTCCGTATGGCAATGACGATGCATATATAGGTGTAAAATATACATGCAACAAAATAATCTCTGCGTTCTCTGTTTTAGCTAGGTTGAAGGCAAATTCACATGCTTTCATCGAATAACTAGAGAAATCGACCGGAATTAAAATCTTATTTGATTTTTCTCCTTTTTTTGTTTCCTTCTCTCCTACTATACTTTCCGATAGCCAAGCAGAGCTTTCTGTGATTTTCAGTGCATGCGGTAGATCGCTTTCCTTAATTCGTAAGCGTACTCCAGAGGATACAACAGGCTGTATTTGGTTCACATTATGAATGTATGTCTCAATACCTTCATTTTCAAGTACATTTTTTAGAATCTGAGCTTTGGTATATGTCAGAATTGCTAGAGTTACTAATTTGTCTTCCATAATTGATACATTTTGAAGGTGAACAAATAAGAAATCCCAATTGTTTAACGCAATTGGGATTTCTGTTTGCTATATTTTAAACTTGCACAGATTCGGTAGCCTGTTCTTTTTGCATACTCATATTCAATTCATCTAGAATCTTTAAAGCCCGATCGAGAACTGTTGTATCGTCTAACATAACAAGCCCACCATCTGGACCGGGCTCAAGATGTATTCCGACACTTTTTCCCTCCTTGAAATTATGGCCTCCGAAAAAGTTTCGCACAGTATCTACGTGTAAACCAAGTTCGTCTGCTATTCGATGCATGCTACCGCTGGGCAATGAATCTTTAATCTTACGAAGTTCATTAAATGTTATTGTTCTCATGTCTCATAAATTTAATGGTTAGTACTATGTGATTTTTTATCACGCTATAAACTTAAGCAAAAAAAAAGATAAAACAAATTATTTGCTTATCTTTTTTTTCAAAATTGATAAAATCTATTAATACCTTTTATATCACTTCAATAGCAGAAGCTGGGACCCATCCTACTTTTCCATCTTCTAAGTGAATTTCTTTCCATTCTTTCATAGAATTGTCTTTGACGTTTACCTTTCTTCCTTCATGAAGAATAAATAAACTAGTACCACTTTCACTTGGAGTACTTCGCACTGTGACACTCGGATTCATAACTATCGCTTCGTTACGGTTTACCAAATTTTCTTTTTGTTGTGAAGCAAAAAGATTAGAGCATACTGTGATTATTAAAAAGATAATCCCTGAAATGAAGCCTATCTTTTTCCACATAATCTGTTTTGAAAATATAAAGAAGTAGAGAGATACTATCAGTAGAATGAAAGAAACAATTCCCCATGTGGCCCATGCATCTACACTCATACAATTAATCAAAGACTTAGTCCATGAGATAAAAAAGACTTCAGGAGTAGGTTCTACTTTATCTATTGTTTTGGCACGTGCTACTTCGAGATTAGCACGGATGTCGCTATTTCCCGGTTGCAAAAGCAAGGCACGTTCGTAATTAAGAACCGCCTTTGCTATTTCACCTATTTTATAATAACTATTTCCGAGGTTATAATAAACTTCAGATGCTTCTCCACTCTTTAGTAATGCTTCGTATATTTGAATGGCAGCCGCATAATCTTCTTTTATATATGCGGAATCTCCTTTAGTTTTTGTCACATCTTCCAATTTGTTATCAAGAAGTGTATGTGTATCGACATGGATAGAATCAGCTTCGTTTATTTGTCTGGGTTCAATGCTCAGTGAATCTTGCGCGAAGCAAGTTACCGACATTGATAAGAATATAAAAAATAATATTTTTTTCATGACACAATCTCTTCTAGGTTAATGTTTTATTGAATTCTCCATTTTGCTTATCACTTCTATTGAAGATGAATAAACTTTATCCATTGCCTGATTTTCATCTCCCGGAGCAAAACGGGCAAATTCACAGTCATTCAATGCATTCAGGAATTCCTTAATTAGCTCTTCACTCACTCCATGATTTCTCAATTTTTCCTCAATATTATCTTTAGACAAACGGGATACCGGAATATTCAGTTTATCACTGATATAGCCCCACAATGCTTTCAAAACTTCATCATAGAAAGCATCTTTCTTATTTTCAGAAAGCAGTTTACCAGCCAGCTTCATACGTTTTATTGCTACTTTATTAGCTTTCTTCGTTCTCATCTTCGCTACATTGGCATTCTCTGCTGCTTGTTTGCGATAAATTATAAAGAAAAGAATAAAGGCAAGAGCCGGAATAATATAGAATAGCCAGTACGACATTGAACCATAGAAGAAGCTTCCTTTAGGTTGAAAAGTCACTTCGTTTTGTTTAATATAGCGAATATCTTCACCCAAGACTTTCAAATCCTCCTTATTGGTGAAGTTAGCAATAACTTGATCTGCATTTCCTGCACCTTTCTCTACGTTTATTACATAATCTTCTGTATTCAGAGTTTTATAAGATTTGGAACGGATATCGAAATAACTAAAAGATACACCCGGAATTTTATATGTTCCGGCATGTCTAGGGATTGCTAAATATTCAATAACTTTATTCCCAGTAAGCCCTTCTTTTGTTAATCTCACCTGATTATCAACTTTAGGATCGTACACTTCAAAATCATCTGGAAATTTGATTTCCGGATTGGAAATAAGTTTCAGATTACCCGTTCCGGAAATCACTAATTTAATAGTTATTGCATCATTCGTTTTTAACTCCTTACTGTTGATAGAAGAAGAAATGTTGAACTCTCCTACTCCACCTAAGAAGTTTGTCGGTTTACCAGCCGGAAGTGGATTAACATTGATGGCTATTTTAGGAGTTGTGATAGGCTTCTTAATCTCTATAACATTGTTTCCTCCGTTAAAAAAAGCATCAAAAGGATCGGCTGACTGTACTGGTTTATTTACCGTCATTTGGAACTGTGCAGGCTCTATAAATAGTTTGCCCGACTGTTGTGGAAAGAGCACGAATTGGCGATAAACAGTTGTATAGTAGTTACGACCTTTATAATGCTCAGGTGTCCATCGAGCATTTGTAGTCATTTCGATTTCCTGTGAATGAAAACCCTTGAAGTCAGGTAACTTGGCATTATTAAGCTGTAAGTTAGATTCTCTGGTATATATTTTATATGTCAATACGAACGCTTCCTGCTCATAAACATTTGTCTTACTTGCAGTTGCTGTAATAAACAAATCTTGGTTAGATACACTTGCATTCGACGAAGGCTGTATGGAAGAACTATTATCATTATTCCTCCTGCTACTATTATGATTTTGATCTTGTGGCAATACTTTTATTTTCACTGAGTTAGATATCATTTGATTACCGTCAGCTACTATTGAAGCACCAGGAACAGTAAACTCACCGGCAGTATTGGCCATCAATATATAAGTGAAAGTAATACTACTAGTAGATGATACACTACCATTCACAATCTGAGTACTACTTTGTTCTGATCGGCTTGGCCCCATTAAAACATCAAATCCTTTGATAGAAGGAGCACGAAAATCTTTTACTTTCTGTGTTGTAACCGTATACGATAGCCTAAATTGATCGCCTACCACCACCACGTCCGGAGCAGAAGCAACAAACGACACTTTATCAGCGAAAGTTTGGGTGCTATATGCCATCAATGTCATTAATATAATAATTAGTTTTCTCATTGCTTATGAAATTTATATCGTCAACTTAATATTACCAGTCTTTTTCCAAACGCCCACCTTGCAACACTTTCTGTTGTTTCTTCACTTTATCCTGCACATCCTTTTCATCCTGCATCACAGAATTAAGTAATTGTTCTGCATTCTCCTTCGACATTTGATTGTCCTTCTTTTCAGATTTTGGAGGTTGTTGCTGATCTTTCTTTTCATCCTGTTTTTGATCATTCTGTTTGTCTTTATTCTTATCTTGTTGTTGATCTTGCTTCTGTTGCTGGTCTTTGTTTTGGTCTTGATTTTGGTCCTGATTCTGCTGTTGATCTTTCAGCATTTTCTGGGCAAGTGCCAAATTATATCGAGTTTCATCGTCAGCTGGATTATTGCGTAACGACATTTTATACGCTTCTACTGCTTTTGCATAATCTTTACCAGCTTGAAAAAGAACCCCCATATTATGATAAATATGAGCCAGTTTCATTTTGTCTTTTTCGATTTTGCCGGCAGCTACATATTGTTCCATAGCATCCTGAAACTTTTGTTGCTGTGAGAGAGTATTCCCCAGATTATACATGGATACTGTCGACTTAGGGTTTACTTCTAAAGCTTTCCGATAATTCACCTCCGCATCTACAAATACGCTGTCATTAAACAAACGGTTTCCTTTACGGATGTAGTCACGCTCTGCTTTCTGTGCCGAGACACTGGCTACCGATAGTAGAAAAATAGTGAATAAAATATATTTACTTCTTAACATATGCATAGCTATTTCTTATTAGAAAATAGGTGAACGTTTTTGAACAAAGGATTTTTACGATCTAGAATTAACAATTCTGCTAACAATAATATTAAAATAATCCATGCAATAGCTTGAAACTGTTCGTTAAACTCTGTATACACTTTCGACTCAACATCTGATTTCGCCATTTTATTCACTTCCTGATTAATAGCTTTCTGAGCAGAGTTAGTATTATCTACTCGTACATAAATACCTTTTCCTTCTTTGGCAATTTCCTGACACATAGCTTCGTTTAAGCGTGTGACAATAACATTCCCTTCACGGTCACGACGATAATCATTTGTACCTTCTATGGGAATAGGTGCACCATCAGGCATACCCACCCCTAATACTCTTACTTGAATACCTTTTTCAGCTGCAACTTTAGCAGCTTCTACAGCTCCGCCTTCATGGTTTTCACCATCTGTAATTACAACAATGGCACGTCCCACTCCTTCTTGAGGTGTAAAACTCCGTACAGCCAAATTAATAGCTTCTCCAATAGCCGTACCTTGTTTAGAAATCAATGAAGGACTAATCGACTCCAAAAACATCTTGGCAGAAATATAGTCGCTGGTAATCGGTAACTGTGTAAATGCATCTCCTGCAAATACAATCATACCGATTTTATCATTATCCAGTTCATCAACTAACCTGGAAATTAATCTTTTAGCTTTTTCCAGACGACTTGGCTGTACGTCCTGTGCCAACATCGAATTTGAAATATCCAAAGCAATAATAACTTCTACCCCTTTACGCTTCACTGTTTCCTGTTTGGAGCCAAACTGAGGACGTGCTAATAATACAGAGAACAAGCCGATAACAACAAATATTATCCAAAATTTTATATCCGGACGATATTTGGATACATCAGGCATCAACTGGGCCAGTAAAACCGGATCACCAAAACGTCGAATATTTTTTCTTCTCCTGTAATTGGAATACAAGTAGAAAACTGCTAAAAAAGGTAATAGCAACAATAAATATAAATATGTAGGTTCTTCAAATCGGAACATTTTCTTCTTATTTTACGATTGACAAATAACGATTGACAAACATCCTTATGGAATCTTTTTGAGTATTGAGTTACGCAATAACACTTCTAATAACACACAAAGGAAAGCCGCCAATGCAAACCACTGATATTCTTCGTCCCTCTTACTATACTCCTTTACATTCAGTTTAGTTTTTTCCAGTTTATCAATTTCCTCATATACTTCTTTTAGTTTCGAGTTACTCGTAGCCCTAAAATAGTTACCATCGGTTGTACCTGCAATCTGTGTCAACGTTTTCTCATCAATTTCCACCGGCATATTTACATATTGCACCGTATTTCCAACTGGATAGGGATAAGGTGCCATACCATTCGTCCCCACCCCAATAGTATACACGCGAATACCAAAACTTTTGGCTATCTCAGCAGCCGTCAATGGAGAAATATCCCCTTTGTTATTAGTACCGTCTGTCAATAAAATAATCACCTTAGACTTTGCCTTACTATCTTTCAGTCGGGTTACTGCATTTGCTATTCCCATACCTACTGCTGTACCATCTTCGATAAGGCCACATTTGATATTATGAATCATATCCAATAAAACAGCATGGTCGACAGTAAGCGGACATTGAGTGAAAGTTTCACCTGCAAATAAAGTTATACCGATATTATCGTTAGGGCGGCCGTTAATAAATTCAGCAGCTACATCCTTTGCAGCTTCCAACCGATTCGGCTTTAAATCCTCGGCTAACATACTAGTAGATACGTCAATAGCGAGCATTATATCAATCCCTTCTATTTCGCTATTCTGCCATTTATTAGTCGTTTGCGGACGTGCAAGCACTAGAATAACCAGCACTAAGGCAATAACACGCAATAAGAATGGAACATGCAACAAATAGTTCTTATAGCTTTTAGGTGTATGTGCATATACACGAGCATCCGAAATTTGAAGAGTTGCTTCACTTTTCTTTTGCCTCAGAATATACCATACAATATAAGGTATAAGTAATAATAGCAAAAACAGATATTCAATATTGGCAAAAACCATTTTATTTATGATTTAACAGTTTACTATTTAGTATTAAGTTATACACTCTTTATACAAAAAGATTGTATAACTGCAGACCTATATATATAAAGGTACCAATCAGTGCTGCTGATAACAGTGCAATTCCGCAAATCAGCATAGCTTTAACACGTAAAGAACGTTTCTCAATGATAGTGATTTCCGTTGGTTGCGGTTTCTGATTTTCCTCTTCCGGTTGTTTTGTTTCATTGATAAAGTCAATTGCATTAATTAAGTTTGCATCATTTTCGTTCATCTGAGGATCATGCTTGGCAAACTTCACTAAATCGGCAGTCTGAAACAGCTCTTTTAGGTCAGATATAGCTTCTTTATCCTTCAATTCCAATAACTTATCAATAATTTCCGATGATGTCATTTCCAATGCATTGAATCCGAAACGATCCTTTATATACGTGCGAAGAGCATCAGTCAATTCCGTATAATATTCCTTCGATCTTCCCTTCTGCCATACTTTCTCGGTTTTGATACGTTCTATCTCTTTCATTGCAGCTTGGTGTGGCGGCAATTTCGGTTCTACTTTTATCTTACGGATAATAGGTTTATTATCACGTATACGAACAATGAGATAGATCAGCAAACCGAGTAAAGGTAAAGCTAAGAATGAGCAGGAAATTAAACCGTACCAGTCTTCCCATGCAAAAGGAGCTTTCATTACAGGTTTCTGTCCGAAGAATTGATCAGGGTGTAATGTGTCGACCGGTATTGAGTAGACTTTCAGTGCTAAAGCTTTTGACTTATACTCTTTGCCATCTACAGTAACAGGTATTGGCGGCAGGTAATACAAAGCCGAGTCAAAAGAAGTGATAACATATTCCTGTGTGATTAACATTCGCTGGCGGTCATTCAAAAATTGCGTATCCGGTTTGACTGTTTCTATAATTTCCACACCTTTTACTAAAGTATCAGTATAAGCAGGGAAAATAGCATGTTGTTTAGCATCCATAGCCACTTGCAACTGCACTTTTGCCTGTTCACCGATCAGTATTTGCAATGAATCTATCTTCGCCTCTACCGTAACAGATTGTGCAGCTACTTTATCAATGGATAATAGACCTAATAATGCTATCAGAATAATATTTCTATTCATCTTTGATTCCATTAATTTCGTTTGGCAAATAAGTTCAACAATGCCTTTACGTAATCCTCATCGGTTCTGACAGAAACCGAATCCACATTACTTTTCGTAAATGTGTCGTTCAGTTCCGTCTGCTTTTGAATCCACCAATCGTGATGCGCGCGGCGTACAGCTTTTGATGAAGTATCAATCCACTGCTCATGTCCGGTTTCCGCATCTTTTATTCGCATGAGACCCACAGGAGGAAGATCACTCACTCTCCGGTCATAAACCTGTAATGCTACTACGTCATGTTTCCGGTTGGCAATAGTCAGAGCATTCTTAAAACTTTCCTGATCAATGAAGTCGGATAGAATAAAAGCAGTGCAACGTCTTTTCATTACATTCGTCAGATATTCCAATGCAAGACGGATATTAGTACGACGGCTTTCCGGTTGAAAGTCAATCAATTCACGAATGATATATAGAATATGTTTACGTCCCTTTTTAGGAGGAATAAACTTCTCTATCCGGTCTGAAAAGAAAATCACTCCAATTTTATCATTATTCTGAATAGCAGAGAAAGCAAGGGTGGCAGCAATTTCCGTCACCATATCTTTCTTCAACTGCTTGATCGTACCAAATTCCAAACTTCCGGAAACATCGACCATCAACATAACTGTCAGTTCACGTTCTTCTTCAAACACTTTCACATAAGGTTTATTGAAGCGCGCAGTCACATTCCAGTCTATGTCACGTATATCATCGCCGAACTGATACTCACGGACTTCCGAAAATGACATACCCCTACCCTTGAAAGCCGAATGATATTGGCCTGCAAAGATATTGTTAGACAATCCTCGTGTCTTTATTTCAATTTGGCGAACTTTTTTTAGTATTTCACTTGTTTCCATTTATACAGTAGTTAATTAGTAGGTAGTTAAGTAGTCATGCATAGATATTTATGACTACTTATTGACTGTATTATAACTACAAATTAGGGCACTTCAACCTTATTCAGGATCTTACTGATGATTTCGTCCGAAGTCATATTATTAGCTTCAGCTTCGTATGTCAATCCAATACGATGACGGAGAACATCATGTGCTACAGCACGTACATCTTCCGGAATTACGTAACCGCGACGTTTGATAAATGCATACGTACGAGCAGCCAAAGCCAGATTGATAGACGCACGAGGTGAACCTCCGAATCCGATCATATCTTTCAGTTCCTTGAGGTCATATTTTTCAGGGAAACGAGTTGCAAATACAATATCTACAATATAACGTTCAATCTTCTCATCCAGGTACACTTGACGAACAACCTTACGTGCTTCAATAATTTCATCCGCTCTTAGAATAGGTTTCACATTGAACTTCTCACCATTGATATTCTGACGAATAATCAATTTTTCTTCTTCCAACTTCGGATAATCAATGACTACTTTCAGCATGAAACGGTCAACCTGTGCTTCAGGAAGCGGATAAGTACCTTCCTGTTCGATAGGGTTCTGAGTTGCCAATACAAGGAAAGGTTCCGGTAACATGAATGTTTCTTTACCAATAGTAACCTGACGTTCTTGCATAGCTTCCAGCAAAGCACTTTGTACTTTTGCAGGAGCAC
>ERZ773139.4792-NODE-4792-length-10409-cov-3.626811_pt1 | contig 10409 bp, 9 predicted proteins | sample MGYA00580854_ERZ773139 | MGnify/ENA primary metagenome ERZ773139 (study PRJEB29015, sample SAMEA2737809) | human gut metagenome | biome: human gut; feature: human-associated habitat; material: faeces | place: China | collected 2012 ...
AGAAAACCGTCCGCAAACTGGAGGACGCGTACGCTTTCGTGCGTGACCTGTCGGCGAACGGCCAGAGCGTGCTCTTCGTGGGCACCAAAAAGCAGGCGCAGGAATCCATCCGCGAGGAAGCGGAACGCGCCGGCGCCTACTATGTCAACGCCCGTTGGTTGGGCGGTATGCTGACCAACTTCCGCACCATCCAGGGTCGTATTGCCCGCTTGGCGCAGCTGAAGAAGATGGAAGAGGACGGCACCTTTGATCTGCTTCCCAAAAAGGAAGTTATCAAACTGAACCACGAAATCGAAAAACTGGAAAAATTCCTGGGCGGCATCAAGGACATGAAAAAACTGCCCGGCGCCCTGTTTATTGTTGACCCCCGCAAAGAGAAGATCGCGGTGGCGGAAGCCAAAAAGCTGGGTATCCCGATCGTGGCGATCGTGGACACCAACTGCGATCCGGACGATGTCGACTATGTGATTCCCGGCAACGACGACGCGATCCGTGCCGTGAAACTGCTGTCGGCGACCATGGCGAACGCCATCATCGAAGGCCGTCAGGGTCAGGATGGTGCCGAAGCCGCTGAGGAAGCGACCGAAGAGGAAGCTCCCGCCGAGGCGTAATCGTCCTTTATTCTCATTATATTATAGGAGGTAAACATCCATGGCATTTACAGCAAAAGATGTGCAGCAACTGCGCGAAAGAACCGGCGTTGGTATGATGGACTGCAAAAAAGCCCTGACCCAGACCGACGGCGATATGGAAAAAGCGATCGACATCCTGCGTGAAAAAGGTCTGGCGGCGGCGGCGAAAAAATCCGGCCGTATCGCGGCGGAAGGTCTGGTTTACGCGTTCGCGGATACCGCGAAAAAAGTGGGCGTCGTGATCGAAGTTAACTCCGAAACCGACTTTGTTGGTAAAAACGCGGACTTCCAGGCGTTTGTGAAAGCGCTGGCGGAGATCGTGGCGGATAAAGATCCGGCGGATGTGGCTGCTCTGCTGGAGCTGCCCTTTGAAGGCTCTCTGACCGTGGCGGATGCGCTGCGCGATAAGATTCTGGTTATTGGTGAAAACCTGACCATTCGCCGTTTCGTTCGTTACAGCGGCGATTGCGTGGCGTATGTCCACGGCGGCGGTCGTATCGGCGTGCTGGTGAAGTTTGAAGCGGACGATGCCGCGGCGGCTTCCGATGTGCTGCAGGAGTGCGGTAAAGACGTTGCGATGCAGATTGCGGCGCTGAATCCGCTGTATCTGGACAAATCGACCGTTCCGGCCGAAGCGATCGACCATGAGAAAGAAGTGCTGATCGCCCAGATTCAGAACGATCCCAAAAACGCCAAGAAACCCCAGAACATCATCGAGAAGATGGTGGAAGGCCGTATTGGCAAGTTCTACGAGCAGAACTGCCTGATGCAGCAGGCGTTCGTCAAAAACGGCGACGTGACTGTGGAGCAGTATGTGGCTGATGAGGCGAAGAAGGTCGGCGCGATGAAGGTTGTGGACTATGTCCGCTTTGAAAAAGGCGAGGGTCTGCAAAAACGCGAGGACGACTTCGCGGCTGAAGTCGCCGGCATGGTGAAATAAGATTTGTTTTCCAAAAAGACCGAAACCGTCTGTCGATGGTTTCGGTCTTTTTCTGTGCCCGGATCGGCTTGACTTTGCCGTTGGCATCCGGTATGATAAACGCAAAGATCGGAGGGATGATCCATGCCCACAGGAGCAATTGCATCCTATCGGGTGGACGGACAAACCGTGTCCGTCACCTTTGAAGCACAGGTGATACAGCTGCAAATTCTCACGCCCACCATCGTGCGGGTGTTTGTCAAACAGGATGATATCCAGCGCACCTCCAAGGCGATTGAGGGGGACAAAACGCAGCCTGTGCCGTTTTCGGTCACGCGGGAAGAGGACGCACTGTGTCTGAAAACCGCTGCTGTGCAGATGCGTGTGTCGGACGGCGGCTATGTGGATTTTTACGATGCCGCCGGGCAGCTTGTCTGCGCGGATTATCGCGGCGAGCGCACACCGGTGCCTCGCGCCAGCGAGGAAACCCTCCGCCTGATGCAAAAAGAGGGACACGGCGTGGAGCAGGATCGCCAGCTGGCGTTTCGTGTTGCCAAATCCATGCAGGGATCCGAGCATTTTTACGGCTTGGGCGACAAAACCGGCTTTTTGGACAAACGTCACTACGATTACGAGATGTGGAACACCGATAACCCCGCGCCGCATGTCGACTCGTTCAAAGCGCTGTATAAATCCATTCCGTTTTTCATCGCGCTGACCGACACGCATGTGTACGGCCTGTTTCTGGATAACACCTATCGCTCCGTTTTCGATATGGGCAAGGAGTCAGATGATTATTTCTGGTTCGGCAGCGTGGGCGGTGATCTCGATTATTATTATATCGCCGGTGACACCCTGCCACAGGTGGTGAGCGGGTATACCTATCTGACCGGCACCTGCCCGCTGCCGCAAAAGTGGACGCTGGGCTATCACCAATCCCGCTGGGGTTATGTGTATCAGGAGGATGTCGAATCGGTGGCACACGAGCTGCGCCGGCAGGATATTCCCTGTGACGCGATCCATCTGGATATCGACTATATGGAGCACTATAAGGTGTTCACATGGAACTGGGAACGCTATCACGGTGACCCCGCCGCGTGTTTGCAAAGGCTGGCGGACGATGGCTTTAAGATCGTGACCATTGTGGACCCCGGTGTCAAGGTAGAGTCCGGCTATCCGGTATATGAGCAAGGCGTGGCGCAGGACTGCTTTGCCACCACGCCGGAGGGCGAGCCGTATGTCAATCGCGTGTGGCCGGGGGATGCGGTGTTTCCCGATTTCGGTTCACCCCGCGTGCGCACATGGTGGGGGAAACAGCACGCTTTTTTGCTGAACAAGGGTGTGCGCGGCATCTGGAACGATATGAACGAACCGGCGAGCTTCAACGGTCCGCTGCCGGATGATGTGATATTCACCGACGAGCAGCGCTCCACCAACCATGCGGAAATGCATAATGTGTACGGGCATTTGATGACCAAAGCCACCTACGAGGGATTGAAAGCGCTGGACGGCCGCCGCCCGTTTGTCATCACCCGCGCCTGTTTTGCCGGTTCGCAAAAATACGCTACCGCGTGGACAGGCGACAACACCAGCCTGTGGGCGCATTTGCAGATGCTGATTCCGCAGCTGTGCAATTTGGGGCTGTCAGGTATGCCGTTCGTCGGTACCGACATCGGCGGTTTTGGCGCCGATACCACTCCCGAGCTGATGGCACGGTGGGTGCAGGCCGCCTGTTTTTCGCCGCTGATGCGCAACCATTCTAGCGCCAACACCCGCATGCAGGAACCGTGGCGGTTTGGCGAAGAGGTGCTGGATATTTACCGCCGGTATGTCAAGCTGCGCTACCGGCTGATCCCGTATCTGTACGATCTGTTCTTTGAGGAAGAGCGAACAGGCGCTCCGTTGATGCGTCCGCTTGTCTATCATTTTGAGCAGGATCCGACCGCTCGCACCTGCAATGATGAATTTATGCTGGGCCCCAGTCTGCTGGTGGCGCCGGTGGTACAGCAGGGCGCGGATAAGCGAATGGTGTATTTGCCGCAAGGCGAGTGGTATGATTACTGGACAAAAGAGAAGCTGACCGGTCCGCGCTGGCTGATTCGCGAAGCGCCGCTGGATACCTGTCCGTTGTATGTGCGCGCCGGCAGCGTGCTGCCGATGATGGAGGAGCAATCCTATGTCGGCGAAAAAACCGGCACGCTGTTGCTGGGTGTGTACCCCGGGCAGGGCAGCGCCGACCATTATTACGACAACGGCGAGGATTTCGCTTATCGCGACGGCGCGTATCATCACTATCGGTTCACCGTGAACGAGGCAGGGGAGGTCTCCGCCCGACTGCTGCACGCGGGCTACCAGCCGTACGATTCCATTCGGCTGGTCGGTTCCGGACAGGAGATCGTGCTGTAACCGCCCACGAACACATATAAATATAGCAAACGGCAGGCTCAACCCACTGTTGAGCCTGCCGTTTTTACAATGGAGAGCCCCCACACGCGGCGTTTGTAAAAAAATTATTAAGAATCGGAAAAACTGCTTTTTTCCTCTTGATTTTTCCAGATTTTAGGGTACAATAGTGTACAGGTTAGCACTCAGGGAGTTTGAGTGCTAAAATTAACATCTCGTATGGGAGGAATTGTTTATGACTATCAAACCTCTTGCTGACCGTGTGGTCATCAAAATGACCGAAGCGGAAGAAACCACCAAAAGCGGTATCATTCTGGCCGGTTCTGCGAAAGAAAAACCCCAGGTCGCCGAAGTTGTGGCAGTGGGCCCCGGCGGTAATGTGGACGGCAAAGACATCACCATGTATTTGAAAGTGGGCGACAAAGTGATCGCCAGCAAATATTCCGGCACCGAAGTCAAACTGGACGGCGAAGAGTATACCATCGTGCGTCAGGGCGATATTCTGGCGATCGTGGAATAATTCATTTGCGTATACCAACACTTAATTTAGGAGGAATGACGTATGTCTAAAGAAATTCTCTATGGCGAAGAAGCCCGCAAGGCGCTGCAGCGCGGCGTTGACCAGCTGGCCAATACCGTTAAAATCACCCTCGGCCCGAAAGGCCGCAACGTGGTTCTGGACAAAAAATTCGGTTCGCCCCTCATCACCAACGATGGTGTGACCATCGCGAAAGAGATCGAGCTGGATGACGCGTTCGAGAACATGGGCGCACAGCTGGTGAAAGAAGTATCCACCAAAACCAATGATGTGGCGGGCGATGGTACCACCACCGCGACCCTGCTGGCGCAGGCGCTGATCCGCGAGGGCATGAAGAATGTCGCCGCGGGTGCCAACCCGATGGGCGTGAAACGCGGTATGCAGCAGGCGGTGGACACCGTTGTGAAAGCGGTGGAAGCCAACTCCAAACAGGTCAGCGGCACCGAAGATATCGCCAGTGCGGCGACCATTTCGGCGGGCGATGCCCAGATCGGTAAACTGATCGCCGAGGCGATGGAAAAAGTGTCTGCCGACGGCGTTATCACGGTGGAAGAATCCAAAACCGCCGAAACCTATTCCGAAGTTGTGGAAGGTATGCAGTTCGACCGCGGCTATATCACCCCCTACATGGTCACCGATACCGACAAGATGGAAGCGGTCATCGACGATGCTTACATTCTGATCACCGATAAGAAGATCTCCAATGTGCAGGACATTCTGCCGCTGCTGGAGCAGATTCTGCAGGCTGGCAAAAAGCTGGTCATCATCGCCGAGGATGTTGAGGGCGAGGCGCTGTCTACCCTGATCGTCAACAAACTGCGCGGCACCTTCACCTGCGTCGCGACCGCCGCAAGGAGATGCTGCAGGATATCGCTATCCTGACCGGCGGTCAGGTGATCTCGGACGAACTGGGTCTGGATCTGAAAGAAACCACCATTGACCAGCTGGGTCGTGCCCGCCAGGTCAAGGTGCAGAAAGAAACCACCATCATCGTGGATGGCGCCGGCAGCTCGGACGAGATCAACGCCCGCGAGGGTCAGATCCGTGCGCAGATCGAAACCACCACTTCGGATTTCGATCGCGAGAAGCTGCAAGAGCGTCTGGCAAAACTGGCCGGCGGCGTGGCTGTTATCAAAGTCGGTGCGGCGACCGAAGTCGAAATGAAAGAAAAGAAACTGCGCATCGAAGATGCTCTGGCTGCGACGAAAGCCGCGGTGGAAGAGGGTCTGGTGGCTGGCGGCGGTGTGGCGCTGATCAACGCGATGGCGTCTTTGAAACCTCTGCTGAAAACCACCACCGGCGACGAAAAGACCGGTGTGCAGATCGTGCTGAAAGCGATGGAAGAGCCGGTGCGCCAGATCGCGTTGAACGCGGGTCTGGAAGGCAGCGTCATCATCGACAAGATCAGCAACTCCCGCAAAGCCAACTTCGGCTTCAACTTCGCAACCGAAGAGTACGGCGATATGTTCGCGGCGGGCATTGTGGATCCCACCAAAGTGACCCGTTCGGCTCTGCAGAACGCGGCGTCTGTGGCGGCGATGGTGCTGACCACTGAATCGCTGGTGGCGGATAAGAAAGAACCGGCTGCGGCCGCTCCGGCTGCTCCGGCGGGCATGGACGGGATGTATTGATCTCCTCCTGACCCCACACGCAAGGCGTAACAAAGGCGCTCGGATATTTCCGAGCGCCTTTTCTCGTGCAAAATCGCCCCTCCGGTTATCCGCCGGAAGGGCGATTGGCTTATGCGTTAAGCGACGCGTAAGCGGTGTCTACCGTTTCAAATTGTGCATCAAAGAACGCCACCCGATCGTTCAGCCAATCCACCAGCAATCGCCCATCGTACAAATAGGTGGTGGGGATTTTCCAATAATCGTGGTCGGTGGCAGCTTCCGCATACAACGCGGTATAGTATTGTTCCGCGCGGGTCGCCATGCTGCTCAAAAAATCGCGGTTTTCCCAATACCGCTCCCGCAGCCTTTCAACAAAGCTGCGATCACGATACAGCCGCCGGTACCATTTGCCCTGCTTGCCGGCAACCCATTGGTCGGCGGGGCATTGCTTGCTGTGCCCGTGGTAGTTGCCCGAGCTGCTGTCGAAATCCCAAACCGGTCCCATATGGAACTTGTCGCCGCCGATATCCTTGTACATATAGGTGCTGGAAAAAGAGCCGGAATCCAAATTGCCCATAAACTCGTTGACCAGCCAGTAATCCACCAGATCGTCCACATCGAACAGCTCGCTGTAATGCTGCCCTTTGCTGCTTGTGAAGGTGTCCTTATTGTACACCGCGTCCTCAAAGTCCTGGATATATTCGGTGAGATAAGTGAACATCTCGTCGTTGGTGTTCAGATATTCCGGACTTTTCACCGTCAGCGGCACATCGTGTGCGGTCTTGAATTTGCTGATTTCGTCGTAATAACCGTTCAGCTCAACGATGAACACGCCGGTGGTGTCGTAGCCGTTGGTGGCGGTGAAACCGGACAGATCGGTTTCGTCCTCGGCGACATCCTCCCAGTCGTAGATATCCACCCGCGTTTTGCCGACGCGGATCTGCTCACACAGATCGTACACCCCGACATCCTGCCCGTTCAGATACACCCGCACAAACACCGAGTGCATGGTGACCAGCCCCAGATGATCCGACAGATCCGCCGCCAGCCGGTTGCGCATCAGGGTGCGGTCGCGATAGTTGGCGATCAGCACCCAATGCTTGTTGGCACCCATGCCGAACAGATCCGCTTTTTTGTTCAGTTTGATTTTATACGGCTTTTTGGGGTATCCCCATGTGGAGTTGCCCCGCCCGCGAATTTGGATTGCGCCGTTATACAATTGGGCGCTGTCCACGCCGTCCGCGGTGATCGCCATTGCGCCGTTGACATAGGTTTCCTTGCTGTCGATCGCGGCCTGGTTTTCGGTGTCGATGCGTACGATCGGCAGCGGGTCCGCCACCGGGGTGTCAAAGTCGCCGGAGGTGGTTTGAAAATAGGTTTTGCCGTCGATGTCCGCGACCACCCACACCCGCACATGGGCGGTGTCCATAATGGTCAGAGCGTCCGGCGCATACAGGTTTTCGGTGGCGATCCAGTTGCCGTTCAGGCACCAGATGTAGGAGCGAATGGTGTCCCCCTCGGCCAGTCCGCTGATCGCCAGCGGCAGCGGACGCCCCGCCTGCACAACCGTGCTGGTGAAAGCAACCTCCATCGCGCGATCCGCCGGTATCTGCTCCGGCAACCCCTGCGCCACATAGGTGAGCGAGAACCAATCAAAGTTCAGCCCGTTGCGATCCTGTTCAAACTGGATCTGATGCTCGCCGGCGTCCAGATACAGGTATTCCTCCAGATAATTGGTGTAATAGCTGCTCCACTCTTTGGTGACGGCGGGGGAGGAGGTGGTCCACAAATGACCGTCCACCGAGATGGTAACCGATAGATCAACGATGACCGACATAGCATAGGCAACCTGATAATATCCGCTTTGCGCCACCGACACGGTGTAGTGGTACTGGTCTCCGGTCGAGGTGAAGCCGACCGCCGTCACACTGCCGTGCTTGACCAACCCGCAGGTGTCGGGATAGCTGCCGCTTTCGGCTTCGATCCGCTGGGTGTCCATCGGCATCTCCACCGTTTGGTACGGCTCTTCCGGTTCGGGATCGGGCTCCGGTTGTGCCGGGAACCGCTCAATCTGCCCGGCGATATACTGCAGCACAAGCAGCGCGTCGTCGATCGCGACCTGTCCGTCACCCGACACCTCCGCCAGCGCTTGCTGTTCGGCGGTAAGCGTGATCTGCTGTGTGACCGCGCGCAGCGTCAGCAGCGCGTCGTCAGCGCCGACGGTACCGTCCTGTGTGACATCACCCAGCGTATAGACCGGTTCGCCCTCGGTGGGCTCGGCGGCGACACTGGTCATAGAGATCAGCAGGCACAAACTGAGCAAACCGCTCAACCATCGTTTCATAGGAACCCCTCCCAACCGATTGTCTGCGTTTAATACAAAATAGTATACCCGACGAGAAATATTTTGTCAAATTTCTCTTTTGCGCCTTTCAAGGAACATCTTGAGCTTTGGCGCGCCGTTTGGTATAATATAGCGGTAGATTTCATACCGAAAAGGAGAACATTCTTATGCGATTGGATAAATATCTGAAAGTGTCTCGCCTGATCAAGCGGCGCACCGTCGCTAACGAGGCGTGCGACGCGGGTAAGGTGCTGGTCAACGGCAAACCGGCGCGCGCGTCTTACGATGTCAAGCTGGGCGACACCATCCACATCACCCTCGGTGCGCGCGAGGTGGAGGTCGAAGTGACCGCCATTCAGGAAACAGTCGGCAAAAACGACGCCTCGCTGCTGTACAAATTGAAGTAAGCTCATATTCTCCCTCGCCGGTGCATACAGTTAAACCGGTAACAGTAGAGGGGGAGATGACCTTGACAGAGGAGAAAAAGCTTGTGCCCATCCCGCACCAGCTGATGCTGGAGGATCGCCAGCGGCTGACCGTGTCCGGCGTATCGGATGTGGACAGCTTTGATGATACCGCCATTGTGGTGTATACCGACATGGGTGAGCTGACTATCAAAGGCGAGGGGCTGCACATCAGCCGGCTGAATGTGGAAACCGGCGATCTCAAGGTGGAGGGCAGTGTCCAAGCGCTTACCTATGCCGAACCGGCGGTGCGCGGCGGCTTTTTCGGCCGCCTGTTCAAATAGGCGGCATGGAGGGCTTTACAGGCGGCAGCCAGCTGTATGAGCTGTTTTTAAGTTGTGGCTGCGGCTTTTTGCTGGGGGCGTACTACGATGTGTTTCGCCTGCTGCGGGTGATGCTGCCCTGCCGCCGGTGGACGGTGTTTGTGCAGGATGTGGTGTTTTTCGTCACCGCCGCGGTCATCACCTTTTTGTTTGACCTGACCCTGACCGGCGGCTTGCTGCGGTTTTATCTGTTTGTCGGGCTGGCGGCGGGGTTTCTGGCGTACCGCTTCACACTGGGGCGGCTGGTCATGACCTGTGCAGCCACCGTGCTGCGGGCGATCGCCGCCTGTCTGCGATGGCTGTGGCGGGTGGTTTGCTGGCCGTTTGCGCTGTTGCGCCGTCTTTTGCAGCGTCCGCTTGGGTGGCTGCGGAAAAAAGCAGAGGAAATTGCAAAAAAAGTTGCTGTTTTTTTGAAAAAGGGGTTGAAACGGTGCGGGGGGATATTGTATAATCGGAACCGTAAAGGGTTAAACGGCGAAACAGCAGAAAGGACGGCGGACAGCGTTGAAAGTGATCAAAGGCTCCAAAAAGCGCGGCAGCATCGTGCTGCGGGTGGCCGTGGTGGCTTTTTCGGCGTATATGCTCGTCATGCTGGCGCAGCTGCGGCTGCAAATCGGCGAACGCCAAAAGCAGATCGACGATCTGCAGGACAGCATCCAGTACCAGCAGCAACAAAACGAAGATATGCAAAGCAAAAGCGATAACTATCAAGTGTATTTGGAACAGCACGCCCGCGAGCAGGGCATGGCTGTTCCCGGCGAAAGCATCTATAAAGAGGCTCAGGGAGCCAACTGACCAAAACAGGAGGATAACAGGACTTTATGCAGGTGGAAGTTGGAGCGGTTTTTGAAGGAAAAGTGACCGGGATCACCAAATTTGGCGCGTTTGTCGAAATGCCGGACGGCAAAAACGGCATGGTGCATATTTCCGAGGTAGCGTCTACCTATGTCAAGGAGATCAGCGACCATGTCAGCGTGGGACAAATGGTTAAGGTGAAGGTGCTCAGCATCAGCGAAGACGGCAAAGTCAGCCTGTCGATGAAACGGGCGCAGCCGCCCGCTCGTCGCGAGCCTCGTCCCCGCGCGGTGCAGGCGCATCGTCCCGGTGGGTTTGAATGGCAGACTTCCACCAACAGCGGCAGCTTTGAAGACATGATGTCCAAATTCAAGCAGACCA
>ERZ773139.4799-NODE-4799-length-10399-cov-3.708623_pt1 | contig 10399 bp, 14 predicted proteins | sample MGYA00580854_ERZ773139 | MGnify/ENA primary metagenome ERZ773139 (study PRJEB29015, sample SAMEA2737809) | human gut metagenome | biome: human gut; feature: human-associated habitat; material: faeces | place: China | collected 2012 ...
CAATGATCGAAATCCCTAGAGCAGCATTAACAGCTGACGAAATCGCTAAGCAGGCAGACTTCTTCTGCTTCGGTACAAACGATTTAACACAGATGACATACGGATTCTCAAGAGATGATGCTGGTAAGTTCTTAGATGCTTACTATGATGCTAAGATCTTCGAAAACGATCCATTTGCTAAGTTAGATCAGGTTGGTGTTGGTAAGTTAATGGAAATGGCTATCAAACTTGGTAAGCCAGTTAACCCTAACCTTCACGTAGGTATCTGTGGAGAACACGGTGGAGATCCATCTTCAGTAGAATTCTGTCATAAGATTGGTCTTGATTATGTATCATGTTCACCATTCCGTGTACCTATCGCAAGATTAGCAGCAGCTCAGGCAGCTATTGCTAACAAGTAATGCACTGACTAGTGAAAAATATAATTACTTAAAATAATGAACTCCTGTATACCGGAAATGGTATGCAGGAGTTTTTATAAAAATAATATGATAAAGAGTGGTTCAAAAATGAAAACGAAAATCTACTATGAAAGTCAGACAAATTGGACAAAGGATGACTATTATTATTTACATCGTTACCTTCATAGGATGTTATTTTATTATGAAAAGTATTCGCAGGAAATAAGAATGTTAAATATAGAAAAAATGTCAGCAGAAACAAAGGTATTAATGTATTGAATAGTAAAAAGAATTATTATGTAAGAGTGAGAGGATACATCAAGAAGGGCAAGAAACAGTATTACTCAAACTGGAGTGCATGCGCAGAAAGAATTGTATGGAATTCTAAATGGGAGTTTGCAGGTTTCTCAAAGATACATACAGATTCAACAACATTGTATTTTTCGAATGTAGCAAAACCTAAAAACAAAACCGTGTGTATAAATGCCGGTCATGGAACTAAAGGTGGTGAAAGTGTTAAGACTTTGTGCCATCCTGATGGAAGTCCAAAAGTAACCGGTGGAAGCACTGCAGCAGGAGCCACAAAAGCTGCGTTAGTCAGTGGTGGAACAGTATTAAATGATGGAACAGCTGAATCAAAAGCAACCTTGAAAGTAGCAATGACAGTGAAAGAAAAACTTTTAAAGGCAGGTTACAATGTTTTGATGATAAGGGAAAGTGAAGATGCTCAGATAGACAACATTGGAAGAACTGTGTATGCAAATAATAACGCAGATTACCATATTGCTATACATTATGATTCCACATCATCAAACAAGGGTGCATTTTATATCGGTGTTCCAAACATTAAGTCATACAGAAATATGTATCCGGTTTCAAAAAATTGGAAAAAACATAATAAGTTGGGACAAAATCTTGTGTGGGGAATGAAAAAATCAGGAGTTAAAATATATGGAAGTGGATCAATGGCAATTGATTTAACTCAAACATCATATTCTACAATAGCATCTGTTGATTTGGAAGTGGGCGACAAGAAAAGCGACCATTCCAGTAAGGCATTGAAGAAGATTGCTGATGGAATTGTAAAGGGCATGAATAAATAGATGAAACCTCCAAAGTAGATAGGTAAAATAACCAAAATCTGCTTAGGAGGTATTTTTATATCTAGATTTTCTTATTTACTAGATTTTAGAGATATGATTGCTCAAGAGTATTTAAAGGAAGTTTTATTTTATTAGATAAAATGCTTGACTTTGCCCATAGGGCAGGGTTTATTATTTACACATAGATAGTTGCAACTTCTTAAAAATCAGTCTTGCACATATACTCACCGAAAGATTATTGTGCAAAATAAATAAGAAAGTGTAGAGAATATATGAACGAAGAAAAATTTGTTGAACGATAGGGCAAAAATGGTGCATCGTTCAACTATGTGCAGGTGGATGTGAAGGTAGGAGAGTTTATAGGGATTTGCACTCCGCAGATGAATATTGTCCATTTGTAAGAGGAGAAAAAATGGAAATAGAGTATCAATTAGGAACAAAGAAAGATTTGGTTCACTCAAATTATTTGTGTACTTTAATTGTAAGTATGTAAGTGGTAGCTATTATGCTACAAGTACAATATAAGAAAGGAAGATAAATAGATGAAAAAAAATTTTTATGTAGCTGTTAAAGCATTAGTATGTTATGGAAGAAAGTTTTTGTTGATTAAACGTACTACAGAGGCAAGAGGAGATTATTATCATTGGGAATTCCCAGGAGGTAGATTAGAATTTGGAGAATCTCCGATGCAAGCCTTAAAAAGAGAAATAAATGAGGAAACAGGTCTTGAAGTTGAAAAGTTAATACTATTAAATGCATGGAATTCTTTTAAAGATGAATGCACAGAGATAATAGGATTAACTTATATATGTACAGCAAATGGAGATAATGTGATGCTTTCAAAAGAACATAGCGATTATGAATGGGTTACATATGAAGAAATGAACGATTACAATTTGGTGAAAGGTATGAGTAGACAATTGGAAGAATTGAATCGTAATTATATAAATAAGTATATAAACGATAATATTGGAAGGGGTTTATGAAATATATGTTAATAACTCAAAATAATAAGTCAAAGCCTTTGATAAATATAGATTATATTCATGTATTGTATAAATATTTGTTTCTACATGAGCAAATTTATCAATTGATAGAAATTACAAAGGATCATATAGAAAAATTTATTGTGTATTGGTTCCCAAGAGTCTATTTGGTTGAACGATAGGGAGAAAATGGTGCATCGTTCAACCAACAGAAGCAACAGTAATATTAAATCCTGATACAGGAGAAGTTGAAAAAAATAAATATACCTATCAATTTTTTTGATAATCTTAATGATTCTGATTATGAGATGATAGAATACAAAGTATCAGAGCATTTACAGGAAAAAGGATTTGACGAAAACTATGAGGCAACAGAAGAAGGAAAAATTTGTGAATCAATACTTGATATGTTATAGAAAGCATCTTGCAGATAATGGCAGGATGTTTTTTTGTGGGAAGGAGAAAATATGGTAAGAGATGATTATCATGTAATTGTGTATCAGATATTATCATATTTGTACCAATGTTTAAAAAAGGTGCTGTCATTGATAGTAAGAACTTTGAACACAACTGTAAGTACTTTCAAATCAATAAAGATTACTGGGTGTACATATTATACAATATGCAATGCGTAGGTAATGTCAGTACACCAGACAGCGTTTAGACACTCAGGATTAAACTGTTCATTAAGAATGTTATGAAGTTCACGGCTAAAGTCAGAGTCTTTTGTTGTGGCAATCCATGGTTTTGACCATTGTGCCCTGATGCCTCTACCTTTGCAGCAACCTCTGTATAGATGGCTTCGGTTAGTCTTTTCCCAGAATGCCTATGACTTAGTATTATCAAGTATTGTTTTTTTCAAAATTTAACATATTGAAATTCACTATTTTTCTTTCAACCATTTTTGGGATGTTGAAACGTTTAAAGTACCAAATATTGAACAAAAATATTTTATTACAAATTCTCTCTTTAAATCTTTAACTATTTTGGTTCTAAACTTTACTTGGGGGTAAAGTTTAGAGCCTTTATATTTTTACATAAAAAAATAGGCATAGACACCCAAATCCATTATAATTAAATCACCACAAAATAACACAAAGGAGGTCGCCTATGCCTAACAATGATTTTATATCAAATATCTTAGAAATAAAAGACTTAATTATAACAAATGTGGAATCTACACCTGAAAATATATGTATTTCCTTCAAATTAGAAAGACGTGATCATGTTTGTCCAAATTGTGGTGCCATAACAAACAAGGTTCACGACTATCGTAAATCAATTATAAAAGATACTCCAATACTCGGAAAAAATGTATTACTTTTTTATTCCAAACGCAGATATCATTGTGATTGTTGTGGAAAACATTTTTTAGAGAATTTTACTTTATTGCCAAAACACTGTCGTATTACAAATCGACTTAACTTTCTTGCAATAAACATGCTCAACCAAACCTTAAATGTAAGTTCCGTTGCAAGATATTTGGGGATATCATCTTCTTCAATCTTTAGAAGATTAAATGATGTAAAATTTCCCAAGCCCTCAATTCTTCCTCAGGTTTTATCAATTGACGAATTTAAGGGGAATGCAAATGGTGAAAAATTTCAGGCTATACTTACTGATCCTAAAAATCATAAGATTTTTGACATTCTTGCATCAAGAACTCAGTATAAGCTTAAAGACTATCTGTTGAATTTTAAGAACAGAAAAGATGTACGTTATTTTATAATGGATATGAATTATGTTTATAGGGAAATTGCCGAAACATTTTTTCCTAATGCCACCATTGTTATTGATCGATTTCACGTAGTCTGATACGTTACGTGGGCTTTGGAAAATGTCAGGAAACGCATTCAAAAGGAAATGCTTCCATTTAAAAGAAAATATTTCAAGCGGAGCCGACGCATACTTTTATCTCACTATCATAAACTTAGTGCCGAAAACAAACATGCTCTGGAAGTAATGCTTACACAGTCAAATGACCTTGCCATTGCTTATCATTTGAAAGAATTGTTTTATGATTTTATGGATTCTCCTGATAGAAATGTAGCTTATAAACGATTAAGAAAATTTATACTTGCAACTCAGGCCAGCAAACTAAAAGAATTTAATACAACTCTTACAATGCTGGCAAATTGGTCAAAATACATACTCAATGCATTTGATTGTCCATATTCTAATGGATTTACTGAAGGTACAAATAATAAGATTAAGGTGATTAAGCGAAATGCTTATGGATTTAGAAATTTTGAGAATTTTAGAAACAGGATTCTAATGACTTCGATTTAAAAATACCAGGTTATGAATGTTATTCACAACCTGGTTATAAACTTGGGTTACCCCCATGCTTGACAAAGAGCCACTATTTTGGTATAATAAAATAACAAAATGGATTAGTACTAAGACCAATTTTCGAGTTAATTTTATGAAAGGAGAATTTGGAAATGCATAAGTATTCAAAAAAATTATTTTCAATAAGCATGTCATTTTTACTTATAATTAGCTTATTGTCCAGTACGATGATTTATGGTGCAGAATCAGATACCACTACTTTTTCTGATTTGAATGTAAATAATAACCAAATTGTCGTTCTTTATACAAATGATATACATGGAGGTGTAAGTAATCATTCACAATATTCAGGTTCAAGCAAGAGTTTAGGATTTGCAGGACTTGCCGCCTTAAAAGAGGAGGCTGCTAAGTCTGCTGCCGACGTCACATTGGTAGATATGGGAGATGCACTACAAGGAAGTGTTATTTGCTCACAATCAGACGGATTAGACTGCCTGGATATTATGAACCATGTGGGATATGACTATCAGGTTTTAGGTAATCATGAGTTTGATTATGGAATATCTCAGACTAAAACTTTTATGGAATACTCCACTGCTAAATATCTAGCTGTAAACTATATTGATTTAAAGGAAAATAAAAATATCTCACAGCCATACGACATAAAAACATATAATGTTAACGGTCAAGAAATAAAGATTGGCTACGTAGGTATTCTAACTCCTGAAAATATAACTAAAGGTTCAGTATCTACATATCAGGATGAGGACGGAAATTACATTTATGGATTTTGTGGAACAGACTTGAATGAATTTTACGGAAAGATGCAAGAAGCTGTAAACGAAATGAAATCAAAAGGCGCAGACTATATCGTAGCATTGGGACATCTTGGTGATGAAGGTATTACTGATGGTTGGTCTTCACGTGAATTAATTGCCAATACAACCGGTATTGATGTATTTTTAGATGGTCATGCTCACAGTTTTCTTAGTGGCGATACTGTTAAAAATAAAGAAGGCAAGAATGTTATTTTATCATCTACTGGAACAAAACTAGTTAACATAGGTGTCTTACAAATCACACTGAACAAAGATGGTTCTTTGTCTTCTAAAACAAATCTTGTTAATCAAATCACAGATGAAGAAAAAGAATTATCTTCATACAAAACTATAGATTCTTATGTAACAGGAATCGAATCAAAATATTCTAATTTAGTTAGAAAAGTTGGAGAAAGTGACTTTGGATTGTATAGTTACAATCCGGATACCGGAAACCGAATTATCCGTTCACAGGAAACAAACTTGGGTGATTTTATAACTGATGCGTTTAGGGTTGGTATGGATGCTGATGTTGCTTTTTCTAATGGTGGAAATATTAGAGCCGATTTAGCTTCAGGAGAATTGACCTATTTAGATATTTTAAATGTTTTACCATGGAGTGATTATGTTGTTAAGCTTGAAGTTACTGGTAAACAGTTGCTTGATTGTCTTGAAATGGGAGCTCATTTATGGCCTGAACAATGCGGTGGATTTATTCAAACTTCAGGGTTGACTTATGATATAAACACTGATATTAAACCATCTGTCACAATTGATGAAAACGGACAGTTTGTTTCAGTAGACGGTGAATATCGCGTTAAAAATGTAAAAGTTGGTACAGAACCTTTAGACTTAAATAAAACTTATACATTAGCGATTGATGATTGTTATTATCATGACACAAATGATGGAATGACGATGTTCTTAAATTGCAAAGCTTTAGTAGATGTAGATGCTCAAAAGGTTGATGCCGACTTAGTTTCTGATTATATCTCTTCAAAAGGTGGAACAATCCCTGAAGAATATAGAAATATCAATGGTCAGGAAAGAATTCATTTTATAAATAATTCCACAACTGTGAAACCAGAAACACCAACATCAGAAAACAGCACAACTGTTAAAGAGCAACCTTCTACAAAGGTATCTCAGATTACAACCACACGCAAAATTGCTCCAAATAAGGTTGTAATAAAGAAAGCAAGGAAAACCGGCAAAAAAATCGATCTTAAACTAAAAGCCCTCAAGCGTGCTTCTGGTTACCATGCACAAATATCTTATAAGAGAAACTTTAAAAAAATTGTAAAATCAAAATTTTACAAAAAAGCTAAATTTAAAATGACACTTTCAAAGAAAACCAAGAAAAAAGTGTATGTTCGTGTTCGGGCATATATTTCTTATGGAAAAGTGAAAAAATTTGGTAAATGGTCAAAGATCAAAGTTGTTAAGTAAGAGTATTGATTTTCTTTCCCCTTCAAATCCATCAATTTGAAGGGGAAAGAAAGATAACAATTAAGCTGCTTTGTAGAAAAATCGGATACATTTTTGTATAAATATTAACACGGGAAAGTAAAGACACCTTTAAAGGGTGTCTTTTGTATATTGTAGAAAAGTATATATTATAACAGTTATTACTTTATATTCAGGTGTAGTTTGCTTAGGAAATATTATAAAACTTGAAATACAACAAACATTTGCTATAATACTTATGGATAATATTTTATCTAAAAATGGCTCAAAAACGTGAAAATAGATAATATATTATCAGTAAAGGAGAACAAAATATGAAGACATATGTGTGGGAAACCACAGAAGAAATAGATAAAAATATAGCTGGAAGATTAAGAAATATAAGAAAACGGCATTGCATTTCCCAGGAAAAACTTTCAGAAATAAGTGGTGTAAGTTATGGCTCAATAAAAAGATTTGAGTCAACAGGACAGATATCACTTAAAAGTTTAATAAAAATAGCAACCAGTCTAGGTGTGGTAAACGAAATAAGGTCACTGTTTACAGATGTTCCGTATAGGAATATTCAGGAGGTTATAAATGAAGGTAAACAATAAAATATAACAATATCAGGTGGAATACAAATGTTAAAAGACAAGGATATAAGGGAACCTTTATTTGATTTTTTTGATGAAAAATTTGGTAAGGTGAGAATAATAGAGGAAAAGCAGATTGCAAAATCAAGAGCAGATGTAATGCTTGTATTGGAAGAAACTCTTGTAGGGGTGGAAATAAAAAGTGATGCAGATACTTACACAAGACTTGCCAGACAGATAAAAGATTACAATAAATTTTTTGATTACAATTATGTAGTTGTAGGCAGCAGTCACTCCAAACATATAGATGAACATATCCGTGAATACTGGGGAATAATAGTGGCGACTGAAGATGAAGGAGATATAAAATTTCAAATTTTGCGAGAGCCGGGGATTAATAAAAGGGCTCAGAAAACTTACAAAATGAAACGAAAATTAAGCATACTTTGGAGACCGGAACTGGCTCGCATTCAGGAAATAAATAATATGCCAAAGTATAAGCAAAAAAGCAAAGATTTTGTAATAACAAAAATCATGGAAAAAGTTCCGTGGGAGCTGCTACATAAACAGATAAGCGAGGAACTTTTCCAGCGAGACTACAATACTATTGGCGATGTGATACAGGAGTGGAAATTAAAGATAGTTGCACATTGGCTATTTAATGATTTATGGAAAGAAAGAGACAAAATTATTAATAGAGCAATAGAAATGTTAAATGCAACAATTAAAGATGAAAATGTTGTAGATTATACTGATGAAGTAAAAGAATTAAATAAAAAACGAAAGAAATATGAAGAAAAACTTTCCAATCTTGTTGAACTTCGTGTTGAAGGAGATATTTCAAAAGAAGTTTATGAGGAAAAGAAAGGAGTCTTCAAAAAGCAGATTGAGTACATTGATTCAGAGCTATTGAAGCGTGATGTGAAAAATTCCGCAATAGTTTCAAATGTAAAAACGCAGATTCAATTACTTACGGATTTGCTGGAAAAAAAGTATGATGTTATCAGTGGAGATATTCCAGAAGACATAGTGGAAACATTCATAGATCAGATAGTTGTTCATGATGATTATTTTGAATGGAGACTTAGAACATCCACAGAACCGGTGCTATGTAAAGTGGAAGGAAACGAAAAAGATAACACTATTATTTTTTTAGAAAACGACTCCCACAAGGTTGCCGCTCAATACAGGCAGCTATTGCGAACAAGTAATACACTGATAAGTGAAAGGAATATAATTACTTAAAATAATGAACTCCTGTATACCGGAAATGGTGTGCAGGAGTTTTTTTTCACATAAAATAGTGTAAAATCAAAATTATAATATCTTATGGGAGAAAATATAAGTAATATTTCTGTATTAGTAGGTAAAAATGGTTCAGGTAAAACCACTATATTGGACATATTAGGAATGGATAGAGAAGATAGATTGAAAAATTCGATAAAAAAGAAAAGTGTAAAAGATGAGTATTTTTTGTTGTACTATATAGGAAGAAATGACGATGGAGATGATATGTATGGTATAGAAGTAATGGGGAAAAATGTACTAACCCGTAGATTTGAATTATGGAAGCGAAAGAAGCTTAGAAGAAGATGGAGGATGTGTTTTCCTATTAATATCTGATGAAGAAAAGGAACATAGCAAAATAATGAAAAAATATTTTGTAGACAAAGAAGATTGTGAGTTTAAAGATATATTAGTTGAAAACAAGGGTGAACAGTGGATTTCTGAACTATATATTTCAGCTACAGAATATAGCATTACTATTGTGTACAAAAGGGGGGAGAAAAGAAAAAATGTTTAATTGATATTTAACACACGGATAAGTATAATGTAAATATAGAACAAAAGTCGTAGACTTATTTGGAAAGAGACATTTCAAGAGCAGATGTTAAAAAATGTGTTTTGGAAGGTGAAATAATTGAAGATTATCCAGATGATTTTCCACATCCTAGTTGTTTAATTTTTGGATATACTATAAATGATAAAATAATATATGTTGTTGCTGGAAGTGATGGAAAATATATTTATATTATTACAGCATACTTTCCAAATACAATCAAGTTTGAAAAAGATTTAAAGACAAGGAGGAAATAGATATGTGTATGTTTTGCAAATGTGATACAGTTAAACAAAGTACTACAACTCATGTTGTTAATTACAAAAATAGTATAATTGTAATTAAAAATGTTCCTTGTGAAGAATGTGAGCAGTGTGGAGAAAAATATTATACAGACGAAGTAGCAGAACAGTTAGAAAAGATGGTTAATTTAGCAAAGCAAATGATGCAGGAAATTGCAGTGCTAGATTATTCAAAGGTAGCATAAAAAGATAAAGCAGAAATAGGAGTGGCTGTAGTAAGCCTATGATATGTAACGGCTCAGGCAGCTATTGCAGAAAGTGGGAAATAATCGTTTATGGTGTCAAAAGCCCCTATACATCGGCAATTTCACAGTTTCTAAGGACTACTTGAAAGAGTACAAAAAGTTTGATAAAAACATGAAAAAAGCGGGTAAATGGGAAGACATCAACGTAACGATTACGGTTTGATAAAAATAATCAGGGAATCATACTTTTAAAGTATGGTTCCCTTTTTGTTATAGCGACGAGGCAAGTGGTCATCAGGCTTGCATGAATGAACATTTGCCGACTGCTAATCAGATACGAGATATGCATAGCGTATCTCGTATCTGTTAAAGGAAAAAATAAGAAAAATTATTAAATCCAGGTTATCAAAAGTAGATTAAGAAAATGGAA
>ERZ773139.4824-NODE-4824-length-10331-cov-8.757785_pt1 | contig 10331 bp, 10 predicted proteins | sample MGYA00580854_ERZ773139 | MGnify/ENA primary metagenome ERZ773139 (study PRJEB29015, sample SAMEA2737809) | human gut metagenome | biome: human gut; feature: human-associated habitat; material: faeces | place: China | collected 2012 ...
CGGAAGAAGCCCTGGAGCAGATCGGTCAGTTGTACGCCATAGAGGCGGATATAAGCAACTATGTTAAATGCGATAAATATCACAAAAACTCAAAACAAGGAATATTCACATGAAATCACCATAAAAAGAGTATATACAAAACATGGAGGAAGAACCAAGGTGCGTTTATGGCAATACTGATAAATAAATCGGCGTCCACTGAGGAGAGAATGACGCCAGGGGAGAAGAGGGTAGCTTCACGACTGGAGAGCTTCCTGAATGATGACTGCCTTGTCTGGTTCGATATTCCGGTGGGACGGAAAAACCGGCACCCTGATTTTGTCATTATTGACCCAGAAAACGGGCTGGTATTTCTAGAGGTCAAGGACTGGACAGTTTCCACGCTGCGTAAAGTAAATCAAGAGCAGGTTACACTGGAAACCGACGGTATTCAGAAATCAGAAATAAATCCGCTGGTACAGGTTCGTCGTTATGCCTGTGATACTGTTAATGCCTTACCTGCAGAGCCATGCTTACGGCAGAATGACGGTCAGTATAAGGGACGGCTGAACTTGGCCTGGGCGTATGGTGTGGTGTTTACACGCATTACCCGTCAGCAACTGAAGACACTGGCAGGAAATAATGAGAATGCGGTGGAAAAGATTTTCCCTTCAGCACAGACAATCTGTCAGGATGAAATGACGCAGTCTGTTTTACCTGAGGTATTCCGGCGAAAAATTGCCGGGATGTTTACCACAGGATTCAGAACGCGGGTGCTACCTCGAATGAGAGATATTCTGCGTGCCCATCTTTTTCCTGAAGTGACCGTGAAACAGAACTCACAAATCAAAATCATGGATATTCAGCAGGAGATTCTGGCCAGAAATATTGGTGACGGGCATCGTGTCATTCATGGGGTGGCAGGTTCCGGAAAAACCATGATTCTTTTGTTCCGTTGCCTTTACTTAGCTGAAACCACATCCGGAAAGATTCTGGTGCTGTGTTACAACATTACGTTGGCCAGCTATCTACGGGAATGCATTGAAGCCAGAGGGCTGACGTCGTCACGGGTTACGGTATCTCATTTTCACAGCTGGTGTACCTCAATGATAAAACGCCACGGTATTCAAGTGACGGCTGACAGAAAGAATTACCCGGAGAAATGCTTCAGCGCACTGGAAGAGGCTGTGAACAGAGGAAAAATCACCAGCACCGGATATGATGCTGTACTGGTGGATGAGGGGCATGATTTTGACAGTCGCTGGCTGGCTCTAATTGCCCGTCTATTTGATAATTCATCCCGTTCATTACTCCTGATGTACGATGATGCCCAATCTATTTACCGGCGTGAGCGGGCTATGAACTTTTCACTGGCCAGTGTGGGAATCCAGGCTCAAGGACGTACTTCTGTCCTGCCAGTCAATTATCGTAATCCGAAATGCATTCTGCACTTTGCTTATGCATTCTCCCGCGAGTATTTTCAAAAACATCAGAATCGTGAAATACCACTCCTTCAGCCACAGGCGGGCGGTGAAGAGGGCACAGAGCCGAAAATCCTGCGTTGTGTTTCTGAACGTGATGAAGCCAGAAAGGTTGCAGAATGGCTGGAGAAGCGTTATGCCCTGTGCGGTCACTGGAGTGATATGGCTGTTCTGTGTCCGGCAGAGTTTTCAGTGAAACAACTGAAAGACGTTATGACACAACGCGGGATACCATTTACCACCTGCTTTGACAGTGAAAGTAAGAAGACATACTCGCGACGCAAGGATGTGGTGCATTTACTGACGTACCAGAGCAGTAAGGGGCTGGAGTTTCCGTATGTTGCAGTTATCAATGCTTCTTTCGTTCATTCTGGTGCAGCGGATGAGCATGAAGTGATTCCGGTGCTTTATGTGGCGTTTACCCGTGCAACCCATGAATTACTGGTGACTTGTTACCGTGAAAACAGTATCAGCCGTCACCTTGAGGATTTTGCATAATACCGGACCAATTTCTTTATTACGGAATTTCACCATACTGTTTTTTCAGGTTTATTTAATTCACCATGAATCCGTTATTTAACGATACGGGTACGCGATCTGTTGCCCTAGAAAGTTGATCTGACCTCTCAGTAAATATCAATACGCTTTTGGCGAGCCGCTTACAAACTATCAGTTCCACAGTCAGTTTTCAGAAATGTGAATATATCCATATTTTCCTGTAAGTAAGATATGTCTAAGAAGAGTGAGGATACTTTTCAACAGGATGAGCGGACTCATCATCCGGTAGATTAAAGGTAAGGAGCCATACTCCTTACCAGATTTATTATGGAATGATGCCGCAGGCAATTCTAGCCCCACCACCGCCCAGTGGTTCTGGATTGTCATGATGGTTGTCACCACCGATGTGGATCATGAGAGAGTGTCCATTTATATCTTTTAATTCGGTTAGTTTCGGTGCAAGTACCGGGTAGTTCGCTTTTCCATCATTAGTCACGTACAGCGCAGGGAGATCGCCAAGGTGACCATCAGGAGACCAGGGGCCAAGATGTTTCCCGGTCTTTTTCGGATCAAAGTGACCTCCAGCCGATAATGCTGCAACAGGTTTTCCGTCTTTTAGCACCGGGGCACAACTTCCATTTTCGTGAACGTGGAATCCATGAATGCCTTCAGGTAAAGAATGAAGTTCTGGTGTGAACAGCAGACCATATAAGGTTTCCTGGATAGTTATTTTCCCAATACGCAGTTCTTTACCATCAGAATTCACAAGGTTCATAGGGACCTCTTTTGTAGCTGCGTATCCACATGATGATGCTGCCAAAATTGCAATAGCAGCAATTACGTTACATTTCATAAAACCCCTTATTAATCCTGTTAACAGATTGAGTTTTCTGGTTGCAAGAAAACAAACAGCATTTTGATGATATCGCGTAAAACTCATGTGATGTGACTATTGTTGTGATTAATCATATCAATTAAAAGGAATCATCATGGGAAAAGGCGGCGGAAAAGGACACAAGCCACGCGAGGCCTAGGACGATCTGAAATCCACGCAGATGCTGAGTGTCATCGATGCGCTGGGTGAAGGCCCAATTGAGAGACCGATTAACGGCCTACAGAGTATTCTGGAGAACAATTTGCCAGTACCGCCTTTCGTGCATTCATCTTAAATGTCCTTTTATTGCTAAAATGGACATTAGTATCGGAAACAGTAAAGACAGAAGCAAAGAGTGAATACACAACAGTGCGCACAATGTCGCAGGCTGATGAGATAGTGCTGGGAAACACGGCGTCACCGGGAACCATCCCGAAACGACCGGAGCGTCTGCGGGATGCTCTGGAAGTGGTGTTCATAACAAAACGCCTCCGACCATCAAGGCCTAGGGCGGTTAAGATATCAAAAAAACCGTTATCCTGTGAAACGCAGTGCCGCTCCGCTTAAGTGAACGGTATTGCGCACGGAGCGGCCTTTTTCCGTCTCAGTCATACCCACCATGCGGTCTGTTGCTCTGTGCAGAGGGGGGCAATGTCTGTGAACGTGCTCTCATGACTGACCTCCTTCCGCCATCAGGATATGGATGATGTCACTGACGGAATACCCCCGTTCATCCAGTGACGCCGCCAGAGCCAGTGAGTGACTGACAGCTACCGGTGTAAACAGACGATGCACCTGAACCATCGAAAACGGCTCACCACCGGAATTCACCAGAACCAGCATCCAGAGCTGGGATACATCGCCCGGCGAACATAACGCCAGGTGAAAACGTTCGTGGGCAGGTGTGAAACGGACCTGGACGGGGAAAAAGCCGCCAAACTCACTGCCATACTCTCCGTTCATCGTCCAGTTGTCCGGCGCATCCAGCTCCCGCATCACGGCGTATGTCAGCTCACGGCGTTCATCACTTCCGGCAGCCCGGATATCTTCATATTCCAGTGCGTTCATAGTCTGCAGGACATTCAGGTTCAGTTCGGTGTTCATTGTGATATATATTCCTTATTGGCGCCCCGTCTCCGGCGGGGCGGTGTGATTGTTCATCAAGTCGGCATCAGCCGGATTGTCTGTGTATTCACTGGGGTTAGTCTCTGTCTGTGGACGCGTAGTGCACTGCATATTTAGCTGTATCACCTTTCTTCATTTTCTTCATATCCTGTGCGGCACTGGATACAACCACTTCAATTTCGGTCACCTAGTGACGAATGCTCTGTACTTCTAGTTTGTAACTCCATCCTGACAGGCCACTTCAAACACATAAAGATGACGCTCCATGTCGTTCTCCGGCGATAGAGTTCAGTTGTGATTCTGTCTTCTGCCAGCACGTCGCGAATTTGCTCGGATATTTTCTTTACTGCGTTATTGCACGAACTCCAACAATCTACTTCGTAGGAGTCGTATTCCGATGGTGACCGTTTTTAATTCCTGCGGAATTGCTTTTTAAGCGTACAGACCTGTCAGCTACTCTAGGGCAGACGGCACGATTTTCTACATTTTGCAGATTTAGGGAGGATTTGGTACAGTCTCTTCTAAAGACATGACTATCTCCTCATCGTGCAGTTAATGTCTGCCGGACGCTTCCCCGTCCGACATTGTGCACTGACAGTTTCAGCATGCTTCCGGAATAATTCTGAATATTCGCTCATTGTCACCCAATGATGCCTCGTATATGACGGGGAGGCGATCCTGTCAGCATAGTGCCTATAGTTTTAACAATGATTTCAGAAAAATAACGGGAGTGCTGTTTATAGATGGGTCTTCCCTGATCATGGTGGGAAGGCTCAGAACGCCATATTCAGTTTCCCGTAGTGGAACATCACGCCCAGCTTAAAGCGCTCCCGATTGCGGTATCCCTTGGCTTTTATCCTCAGTAGCCTGATCTTACTGTTAAGCGCCTCCGCGTTTCCGTTTGAGGCCGGTGTCGCATGGCATTCAGGATCCCGTAAAGCCTTTTTCCTATCGTTTTCGCGGCGTTTTTCATCATAGGAACGTCACTGTTGGCCGCCAGAACCTGTCATCTTGTCAACGCCACGATGTTTGACCGTTATTTGCCATTTTCATGCCCGCTAAGATACTTTCATTACTGATGCTGTCCGCTTTTCACCATTTCATCATCACTGATTGGCGTTGTGTTTTTGGTCAGCACTCCAGCTTTACGTTTCTCTTTTAACCGGTAACTCTCTCCTTTGATATTCAGCGTGGTTGAGTGATGTAGCAACCGATCCAGTATCGCTGTTGCCAGCACGTGATCTCCGAACATTTCTCCCCGTCTGCGAACCCTTTGTTTGACGTCAGTATGATGCTCGCTTTTTCATATCGACGGTTCAGTAGCCGGAAGAACAGGCTGGCTTCCTCTCTGTTCATCGGCAGATAGCCTATTTCATCTAGGATCAACACCCGGGCATAACTCAGTTGCTGTAGCTGACGCTCCAGCCGGTTTTCCTGTTTCGCTTTCATCAGTGTCGCGATCAGTCTGTCCAGTGGCATAAACAGTACCCGATGTCCTGCATCCACCGCTTTCACGCCAAGAGCTATGGCCAGATGAGTTTTTCCGACACCAGGAGGTCCCAGCAGGATCACGTTTTCGCTGCGCTCCACGAACGCCAGACCAGCCAGTTCCCGAACAACCTTACGGTCGATGTCCTTTCTGGTGTGAGAACCTTAAGGAAACAACATGTTGGGTGGAGCGGACAATCCAAATGGTGAATTACCGTCTTATATCACTGGCGCTGACAATCTCTCCTAGTCATTACGTCTTTCCTCACTCCATGGCCTGTTCCAGATATCCTTTGCCAGCTCTTTCAGCGCCCAGCACTGTCTTGTCAGCTTCATCTGTGCACATAACCATATCAGCTTTTCCTGCCTGGATTCGGTCATCCATTTATCGCTGTACTGTCTGCTTGACACGTCAGTTTTCAGACATGGACACTTGTAACGGTGCGACAGCATTCGAATATAGTACAGCCACAAGGTTGCAGTGCGTAGAGAAAAAACAACAAGACTATACTTAGTTAATATATCAGCATGGCTTGGCTAACTTGGCATTTGCTCACTGATTTCAAATTTTTTCCATCAATTCTTTCAAAGACACCTATTTCTTATCTACTTCTTCGGCAACTTTCAGTAATAATTGGTAATCCTTTAATGAAATATCATTGATGACAGGAAATACTGAAATCTGTTCACTTGCTACAGCAACTGTCTGAAACGCTCGCCGCAGCCTTGTGACCGAGCATCGCGAGCGAACAGGCGAGGAAGCGTAACGGCACAATAGTGGAATAGTGATTATACGCATCTGATTCAAAAGATATTATGGGAAATAACCTAAGTTTAATGACAATTCAGGTCAACTTATCCACTTATCCACTTATCCACAAACTACTTATTAAACATTTTATATTTTTTTACTTTTTTATCCTTTTTAGGAGGCTCTGAGTCCCTGTCGCACTTGTATTTCAGATTTCCTTCTATGGGGATGACCTCAAGTTACTATGGGAAATGGATATAGTTATTATGGGTAATACAACAGGTTACTATGGGAAATAGCACCAGTTCCTGTGGGAAATGCCCCTAGTTTAAATGCATATGCTATAACTGTGGATAACTCATTAATTTCGCTTGTTAGGTTTGCATCTGCATGACAATATAGGAATTAAAAAAACCTATATACTAATGACAATGACAATAAGTACCGCGAAAAAAACAGTTAACATTAGTCAATCCAACGAACTGACGGAAGCGGCATATTATTTGCCGTTGCAAGCCAAGAGAGTATTATGGTTATGTCTTATCCAGTGCTATCCACAGAAAGATGATCCCGATTCGGTATCTCCGGTATTCACAGTTCTTGTTGCTGATTATCAAAAGTATTTCAAAGTGTCTGTTGATACAGCGTCAGCCGATGTTAAAAAAGGCGTTACAGCACTGGCTGAAAGCAGTGTTGTCTTTTATCCAAAGGATTGTGAGTTTGACGAGATTAAGCGTCCCTGGCTGGCCGAAGCTGGTCTAAAAAAGGGACGAGGGAAATGGCAAATTGAATTTAACTACAAAGTAATGCCTTATTTGATGGGATTGTCCAGTCAGTTTACAACATACTCACTCTATGATTGCGGGAAAATCAACAGTGTCAGGGTCATCAGATTGTACGAAAGCTTATGTCAATACCGTTCCAGCGGAGTATGGGTTACAACCCAGGAATGGCTGTCAGAACGCTTTATGCTTCCTGCATCACAGAGATCAAACTTCGCTGAAATGAAGCGAACGTTCATCAATCCGGCACTCAAAAAGATAAATACAAATACACCACTCAAAGCGACAATGATACAGAATGAAAATGGTAGCTTGGTCTTCACCATTGTTGATTCCAAAAAGTAACCAAACTGTATACAATACGACGAAGGTAAACTAGGGCTATTTCCCATAGTGAAATAATCTGTATTAGCTCAGACCTGATCTGACAGTTACCGGTTATTTATACAGGTATCTGTCAGATTCAGTCTTCGGTATTTTGGCGCAAATACTATGTGATATTTACAGTTCCATGGGCGGGAAGACGATCCACAGGTTCCCCGCCAGTTGCGACAGTCGCGCCATCGTCATCCGTTACCGGCACACCTTCCCCGTGAAATACGCCGTCTGGAGCCAGAAGAAAGCTGTTGCCCGGAGTATGGCGGTGAGCTGGATTATCTGGGGGGAGTCAGTGCAGAACAGCTGGAACTGGTGAGCTGCGCCCTGAAAGTGATCCGCACAGAACGGGTAAAAAAAGCCTGTACAAAATGTGACTGCATCGTTGAAGCACCGACGCCGTCCCGCCGCGATAGAGCGTGGTATCGCGGGCCCCGGATTACTTGCCCGCGTGTTAACGGGAAAATACTGCGAACATCTGCCACTGTATCGTCAGAGTGAAATCTTTGCCCGCCAGGGTGTCGAACTGAGCCGTGCCTTACTCTCCAACTGGGTTGATGCGTGCTGCCAGTTAATGACTCCGCTGAATGATGCCCTGTACAGTTATGTGATGAACACCCGCAAGGTTCACACTGATGACACACCAGTAAAAGTACTGGCACCGGGCTGGAAGAAGGCGAAAACAGGATATATCTGGACGTATGTCCGGGATGACCGAAATGCCGGTTCGCCAGAACCTCCGGCGGTCTGGTTCGCCTACTCACCGGACCATCAGGGTAAACATCCGGAGCAACACCTTCGTCCCTTCCGGGGTATCCTGCAGGCAGATGCGTTCGCAGGTTACGATCGGCTGTTCAGTGCCGAACGTGAAGGCGGCGCGTTGACGGAAGCAGGATGCTGGGCTCATGCACGGCGCAAAATCCACGATGTATATATCAGTACCAAAAGCGCGACGGCGGAAGAAGCACTGAAACTAATCGGCGAACTGTACGCCATTGAGCACGAAATACGCGGGTTGCCGGTGTCTGAACGCCTGGCGGTCAGGCAAATGCAGAGTAAACCGCTACTGACTTCCCTGTATAAGCTGATGCAGGAGAAAGAACACACGTTATCGAAAAAATGCCGTCTGAGAGATGCGTTCCGGTATATCAGGAAGCACTGGGTTGCGTTGTGCAACTTCTGTGATGACGGTCTGGCGGAGGCGGACAATAACACAGCGGAAAGAGCGCTTCGTGCAGTCTGTCTCGGAAAGAAAAACTCTTATGACCTTTGTCAAATATTGAGCCCAAAAAGACCTTACGCAGCTCCGGGAGCTTCGTTATATCGCGGATTAAAGAACCTGAAACAGTCAGACTGTATCTTGGATTTTACAAACTCTTATTCGGGGATTTTAGCCCCATGACGATTTACGCAGTGAGCTGGCCTCTTTCTATATGCAGGTATTGGCGCATTCTGACCTCCTGAATTCTTTTACGAGGATCACTCATTCCGTGTCTGACTGCTTCAGGGTTTAATTTTGCTTCTGCTGACTGAATGATGATTGGGCAGCAAGTGCAATATCCCACATAAATCCAGTCAACTCACGAGCCACCGCCGTAATGGCTACTTGTGATTTTTTCCCTTTTGCTGTCAGACTTCGGTAACGAGAACACAATCGTTGTTGAGCTTTCCATGCAATATCTTTGGAATATTGTGTTACAGAATCCGGTCGGTAATATATAAGCCATGCACCAACTTTTGCAGGTGTACGATAAGACCAGGCGGCTTCGTAAAGCAGACGTCTCAGTTCGCTGTTTCCAACTTTTGTTATTCCCCTGGGACGAATGCTGTTTCCACTGGAATATTCCCCTGGAACCAGTCCCAGAAAAGCCATGAGTTGTTTGGGACTGGAAAATCGTGAAAATTCACCCAGTTCAGCAACCAGGGTTATTGCGGTTAGCTGACCAACACCTTTAAGGGCCTGTAACTGGCAGACCAGATTGCACAGAGACCACTCAGGTAACAGGCGGGATATTTCCTGGTCGAGTTGAAGTATGCGATCTTCAATCTGCTCCAGACTCTGACAATAGTGTTGAAAAGCAATCTGTTGAGATGGCTGACTAAATGATTGATTGGCTAACCAGGTTCGATGTTTGCCGGTCCAGTGCTTCCCTGCATAACGTTTGTCTGTTCGCAATAGCATGCTCAGAATTCGCTGTCGGGCAACTCTGCTGTCTCGTTTAGCTGCTGCACGGGCTCTGATTAGATCCCGCATAGCTTCATGAGTCAGGTCAGGGATCCAGACAGGGGTAAGTTCACCAGCCCGCAGTAACCTGGCAAGAGAAATTGCGTCCCGATGATCATTTTTGATTCTGTCTGTCGGTGATTTTGGTATCCGGGAAGGGGCAATAACCTGGCATTTTATATTCATCGCTGTGAGTTGATGATATAGCCCAAAACCACAGGGGCCAGCCTCATAGCAGGAAAGAATGTTTCCGTAAAGTCCCTGCAATTTCTGAAATAATCGACGTACAGCCTGGGCTTCGTTGTTAATCGTACCATAATAACGAACTTCGCCAAGCCGTTCAGGTGCAGCAATAGCAACCGCCAACGTTTCTTTATGTACATCCAGCCCGATGTAAGCTGCAATATTTTCCGAATGCATAATGACCTCCTCTGGAATATCCCACCAATGCTATAGTGAGTATATAAAGGTCATACCATCTTTATGTTCTTTGGCAGCGATCACGGCGGCGAGCGTGGAGCACTGTTGTACGGGCTGATCGGCACCTGCCGTCTGAACGGTATCGATCCGGAAGCGTATCTGCGCCATATCCTGAGCGTACTGCCGGAATGGCCTTCCAACCGAGTTGACGAACTCCTGCCATGGAACGTAGTACTCACTAATAAATAAGCGTCAATACGGTGCTCCGTTGACGCTTACGCTAAAAACACTAAGGAATTCGCTTAGTTTCATGGACTGGCATACTCAGAGTAGC
>ERZ773139.4827-NODE-4827-length-10327-cov-3.356600_pt1 | contig 10327 bp, 9 predicted proteins | sample MGYA00580854_ERZ773139 | MGnify/ENA primary metagenome ERZ773139 (study PRJEB29015, sample SAMEA2737809) | human gut metagenome | biome: human gut; feature: human-associated habitat; material: faeces | place: China | collected 2012 ...
TTCTGCTTTTCAAGCAGTTTACGTTTACGGCTTACGTCACCGCCATAACATTTTGCAGTTACATCCTTACGAACTGCCTTAATGGTTTCACGAGCTATAATCTTAGCCCCGATAGCTGCCTGAATAGCGATTTCAAACTGCTGGCGAGGAATTAATTCTTTCAGTTTCTCACACATCCGGCGTCCCATATCGTATGCGTTATCAAAGTGAATCAGCGTAGAAAGCGCATCAACCGGTTCACCATTCAACATGATATCCAATTTTACCAACTTGGAAGGACGGAAACCATTGGGATGATAGTCGAACGACGCATATCCTTTTGAAATACTCTTCAAACGGTCATAGAAGTCAATCACAATTTCTCCCAAAGGCATGTTATAATATATTTCCACACGATTGCCTGAAATATACTCTTGTTTGAGGAGTTCCCCACGTTTACCCAGACAGAGGGTCATGATCGGACCAATATAATCGGTAGTCGTGATAATGGACGCTTTGATATAAGGTTCTTCAATATGATCGATCAAAGTCGGATCAGGCATACCACCGGGATTATGCACTTCTCTCATATTGCCTTGCTTATCATATATATTATAAGATACGTTAGGCACGGTAGTAATCACATTCATATCAAATTCACGGTCGAGACGTTCCTGCACAATTTCCATATGAAGCAATCCGAGGAATCCGCAACGGAAACCGAAGCCCAGCGCCAGTGAAGATTCCGGCTGGAAAGTCAGGGAAGCATCATTCAACTGCAATTTCTCCAAAGAAGCACGCAGATCTTCAAAATCTTCCGCCTCAATCGGATAGACTCCGGCAAATACCATCGGCTTTACTTCCTCAAAACCTGCGATAGCTTTATCACACGGACGGGCTACATGGGTAATGGTATCTCCCACTTTCACCTCTTTCGAAGTCTTGATACCCGATATAATGTAACCTACATCTCCCGTACGAAGTTCGTTACGTGGAACCAGCTCCATTTTCAGTACGCCTACTTCATCTGCATCATACTCTTTTCCGGTATTGAAGAACTTTACTTTATCACCTTTGCGGATCACTCCGTTTTCAATCTTGAAATAAGCGATGATACCACGGAAAGAATTAAATACAGAGTCGAAAATCAATGCCTGCAACGGAGCTTCCTCATCACCTTCGGGATGCGGGATACGTTCGATCACAGCAGAAAGGATTTCTTCTACCCCCATTCCTGTCTTGCCGGATGCACGGATAATCTCATCACGTTTGCAGCCCAGCAATTCTACGATTTCATCCTCTACTTCCTCGGGCATGGCACTTGCCATATCGCATTTATTGATAATAGGGATAATTTCGAGATCATGCTCGATAGCCATATACAGATTGGAGATAGTCTGTGCCTGTACTCCCTGCGATGCGTCTACAATAAGCAGCGCACCTTCGCAAGCGGCAATGGAACGGGATACCTCATACGAAAAGTCCACGTGTCCCGGAGTGTCAATCAGGTTAAGGATATATTTTTCACCCTTATAGTTGTATTCCATCTGGATAGCATGGCTCTTGATGGTAATACCTCTTTCCTTCTCCAAATCCATATCATCAAGCATCTGCCCGTTAGTCACCTGAATAGTGTTGGTAAACTCCAACAAGCGGTCGGCCAGGGTTGACTTACCGTGGTCGATATGAGCAATAATGCAAAAGTTGCGTATATTCTTCATGCTGAATTCTTATTATTTTATCTTTTTGGTGTGCAAAGATACGTAAATGGCGGAATATAAAAAAATGCGTTGATAACATTATGATAATGTACCAACGCATTTTTTTATTGCTTAAGTGAGTTACTCGCTTAGATCAATTTGATGAAGAGTTCACCTTCTACTTCTTCAGCAGAAACTTTATCTTCTCTCAATAACCAGCCAAGGCCGAGGAACAAATCTTTGTCAACCAATTTAGTTGCTTTTTTCAGTTGCTTGGCAGTCATTCCTTCTGTTTCATTCAGTGCATTCCAGATATTACCTGCAATTACACCTGCTTTTTCTTTCAACATTTGCTTTGAAATTTTAGTTAGACATGCTTTAAATCATCCGGTCTTGAAAGACTTTCAGATTTTATTTCGGGGACAAAGATAGTTATTTTTATGTTATATAACACTTTATTGAGTATTTTTTTACTGATTTTGTAATAAAAAAGCATTTTCCCCCTTATTTAGGGTGTTTTTCGAGGTATTCTACCCAAATTCTTGCCGCTTCTTCTACCATTTTAGCACACGGGCGTTTGCTATAATATTGAGTATTACGTTCTTCGGGAATAGTAGAAATCGGATCTTTTTTCTTCAATCCCAACAATTCTCCACAAATCAGCGACCCGTTACGTTTTTTAAATTCGGCAGCCAGTTCCTGCACTACTGCATAATTGGCAGCTTTTCCCTCACGATCTGTCGCCTCGGTAGCCCCGGTTTCCAGCCCGGCTACCAGGAAGAGGCCGCAAGCAGCTCCACAAGTCTCGCGCATCCGCCCGATACCTCCGCCAAAAGAGGCAGACATGCGTACCGCCTGTTCTTGAGTGAAACCATACATATCGGCAAATGCAGCTACTACAGACTGCGAGCAGTTATATCCACTCTTAAAAAGCTCTACAGCTTTTTGTATTCTATCTTCCATGCTATTTTCTGTTTTTATTTTCATGCAAAAGTATAAAAAAGTATCTTTGCAGCCGTTTTATTAACCAAAGAAAGTTATGGCTACAACATTTGATATTCAACTACCGCATTACTCACGCGGATTTCATCTGATCACGCGTGACATCGTTTCCCAACTGCCGGCACTTCCCGAAAGTGGTCTGCTGGTGGTCTTTATCAAACATACTTCGGCGGGACTGACTATCAATGAGAACGCAGATCCAGATGTTCGCCACGATTTCCAGACTTTCTTCAATAAACTGGTTCCCGACGGTGCTCCCTACTTCATTCATACGCTTGAAGGGCCGGACGACATGAGCGCTCACATCAAGGCTTCTCTGGTGGGTAGTTCCGTCACGATCCCCATTAAAAATCACCGTCTGAACCTCGGAACATGGCAAGGTGTCTACCTCTGCGAGTTTCGCGATGGAGGAGACACCCGCAAATTGAGTATTACTATCCTGTAATATTTCCAATAAAAATTGCGTTACCGTCCCGTCTTTAAGGAAAATCAGCGTTCTATTTCCAAAGCCATCGGACAATGATCTGAATGAACAGCCCCATTCAGTATGCTTGCGCTTTTCAGCAACGGACGTACCGGCTCACTGGTCATGCAATAATCAATCCGCCAGCCTTTATTCTTGGCGCGCGAATTAAAACGATAGCTCCACCAGGTATATTCCTGCTTTTCCGGATAAAGCAGACGGAAAGAATCAATAAATCCTGCTGATAGGAAGCGGGTCATCCATTCCCGTTCTTCCGGTAAAAAGCCACTGTTTGTTGCGTTACGGACAGGATCATGGATATCAATCGGCTCATGACAAATATTATAGTCACCGCAGAGGATGAGGTTGGGACGAGTCTTGCGCAGTTCTGTCACATATTTCTGAAAGTCTTCCAGCCACACCATTTTAAATGCCTGCCGTTCGTCTCCACTCGTTCCCGAAGGGTGGTAAACACTGACTACAGACAAGTCACCAAAATCTGCACGGATGAAGCGCCCTTCATTATCATACGCTTCTATTCCCATACCATATTCCACATGGTCGGGCTCCTGCTTTGTGAGGATTGCCACACCGCTATATCCCTTCTTCTGCGCAGAATAGAGATAAGACTTATAGCCCAAAGCTTCAAACACTTCTGCCGGATATTGGTCCGGTTGCAGTTTTGTCTCTTGCAGACAAAGAACATCCGGATTCTCCTGTACCAGCCATTCCGGCAAACCTTTAGAAACAGCAGCACGAAGCCCATTCACATTATAAGTAATAATCTTCATCATCTTATATTTATAGATTCATGTTCGTTTTATGAAAATAGCAGCATGATATTCAATACCGAAACAATAACTGCAATAGCATACAACACAAAAGTGCTCCAACGACTATTGACATAATTTCCCATTACTTTTCGGGATGAAGTCAGCCCTACCTGCAGGAATACCGTAAAAGGCAACTGGATACTCAATATCATCTGCGAGATCAATAATCCCTTGAAAGGATCGCCAATAAAGAAAATCAGTAACAGCGCAATTCCCAGCGACAGGATTACCCCCACCTGCGAGTGGCTGTCTTTGATGTGATAGGATTCTCCGAAGATACCGGCAAAGATAGAACCTGCTGCCATTCCACTTGTTATGGTAGACGAAATACCTGCCATCAACAGAGCCAATGCAAATACGATTGCAGCATTACTGCCCAGCAAAGGTTCGAGCAATGATTTAGCCTGTTGCAATTCTTCCACCTGGATACCACTTTTAAAGAAGGTGGCAGCAGCCAGCAGAATCATAGCACTATTAATTGCCCAGCCGACAATCATAGAGAAAAGAGTATCGAACAACTCATATTTCAAAACTTTCTTGATGGACGCGTCATCTTTCTTATTATACTCATGACTCTGGATTACCTCCGAATGCAGGAACAGATTATGGGGCATCACAACCGCTCCCAGCACACTCATTATAATCAGCATACTTCCCTTTGGAAAAGAAGGTGTCACCCAACCCATCGTTGCAGCCGGCCAGTCTATTTCTACCAAAAACAACTCATAAATGAACGAGAGACCAATCACTGAAACAAAAGCAATGATAGAACGCTCTATTTTTTTATAGGAATTGGTAAAAAGCATGATGGAAACAAAAAGAGTGGTCAGCACCGCCCCCCACATTATAGGCATATCAAATAACATCTCCAATGCGATGGCCCCTCCCAGAATCTCAGCCAGCGAAGTAGAGATAGAAGCCAATACTGCTGTACCCAGAATAGGACGGGACACCCATTTAGGAGTATATTTAGTAGCAGCTTCCGAAAGGCAAAGCCCTGTGACAATGCCTAAGTGAGCCACATTATGTTGGAGGACAATCAGCATGATGGTGGATAATGTAACCACCCAAAGGAGTGAGTACCCGAATTCGGAACCCGCAGCAAAATTAGATGCCCAGTTTCCCGGATCAATAAATCCGACAGTTACCAAAAGTCCGGGACCAATATATTTAAAAACATCCAGTCCGCCTAAATAGCGTTTATGATCTTTCCGTTTTAAATCTTGAAAAATATTCTTCATCATTGCATAATAGTTTATTCAGCACAAATATACTTATAAATAACGACCGAGGATTGATTTTGGTTCAAAATACCGACAAATAGGGAAAGGCACGGCAAACAAAAAAAGCCTCCGACAAAATGAATTGCCGGAGGCCAGTGTATATCTTATAAAGGAAAACTTCCGTTAATACCCCATTTCATGCAGTGCATGACACAACTGATCGGGGCAAGACGTCGGTCTGCCACTGCAACGTACTCCTTCAAGCTTTTTGATCACATCTTCCACTTTCATACCTTTTACCAGACGTGAAAGCCCCTGAAGATTTCCGTTACATCCTCCCCAAAAGGCAACTTCCTTCACAACTCCATCTTCTACATTCAGTTCGATGTTTGTGCTGCAAGTACCTTGGGTCCTATAAACATATTCCATAATCCGCTTATTCTTCGCCTTCTTCCGGCTTCATGTTTGTATAAACAGTCTGCACGTCATCAAATTCTTCAAGACGTTCGATCATCTTGTCCAAAGTTTCGCGTTGTTCCGGAGTTACCTCTTTCAGATCGTTTGGGATATAAGTAAAGTCACCGCCGACATCCTCGAAACCACATTCTTCAAGATGTTTCTGAATAGCGGCATAGCTCTTAGGATCACCGTAGATAGTGATTGTTCCTTCTTCGTCATCCTGTTCGTACTCATCTTCTACGTCGTAATCGATCAGATCGAGAATCAGTTCTTCCATATCCATGCCATCCTTTATCTTGAAAGTAAACATGCATTTATGGTCGAAAAGGAAAGCCAATGATCCCATTGTTCCAAGATTGCCACCGAATTTATTGAATACAGAGCGTACATCGGCTACCGTACGAGTGGTATTATCAGTCAATGTATCCACAAAGACAGCAATCCCGTGAGGACCGTATCCTTCGTAAGTCATGCTCTTGTAGTCGCTCTGGTCTTTACCCATTGCGTTCTTAATTGCACGTTCGATATTGTCCTTCGGCATATTCTCACGCTTACAAGTAGCGATGACCGAACGCAATGTAGGGTTATTTTCCGGTTCCGGACCACCAGCCTTCACGGCAATAGCAATCTGCTTACCCAGTCTTGTAAATGTTTTAGCCATGTGCCCCCATCTTTTCAGCTTAGCGGCTTTTCTATATTCAAATGCTCTTCCCATTGGTTTGTATTAATTTTGAATTGTGAATTTTAAAGTTATCTCAATTTCGCACCCAGTTTGTCTTCCAGATTCTTCACCAACTTAGACATGATCTTATCGATCATCTTATCGTTCAGCGTCTGAGTTTCATCCTGAAGGAGGAAGCTTACTGCATACGATTTCTTGCCTGCTTCAAGGTTCTTGCCTTCATATACATCGAAGAGTTCTACTTCTTTCAGCAGTTTCTTCTCTGTCTCATAGGCGATCTTTTCAATTTCGGCAAACTGTATATTCTTGTCAAGCAACAATGCCAAGTCACGTTTCACAGCCGGGAATTTGGAAATTTCCTTGTAGCTGATCTTCACAGAACGGATAGCCTTCATCAGTTCTTTCCAGTTCAGGTCGGCATAATATACTTCATTGTCGATATCAAACGCTTTCAGCAGTTTCTTTGTCACAACACCAAAAGAAGCAAGACGTTTGCCGCCTTTAGTATGAACAGAAAGTGCAGCAGCGAAAATATCGTCAGTCAGATTGCCAACTACCAGATTGTGCAAATTCAGTCCCAGACGCTTCAGTATATTTTCTACATAAGCCTTCAATTCGTATACCGAGCTGTTCTCATCCGGATGTGCCCATGAATTAGCAACTTTCTTTCCGGTTACCCACAACCCGAGGTGATAATCTTCCGAATAGGTAGCCAGTACTTTTTCAGGGTTCTTCTTGTCCGCATCGAAGTAATAGCAGTTACCGAATTCGAAGAATTTCAAATCAGCATTCTTACGGTTGGCATTGTGAGCAATGCTTTCCAGTCCGCCAAACAGCAATGTCTGACGCATACAGTTCAAATCGGCACTCAACGGATTCAACAGCATCACCAGATGGTTGGACGGATAGTTCTCCAAGCCATCGTAATAAGCCGCACGAGTCAGAGAGTTGTTCAATATTTCGTTGAAACCACAGCCAACCAATTGTTCTGCAACCAAATTCTGTAATTTATTTGATTTGTCATGTTCACCTTTGGTAGTCAGACTAGAATTCAGTGTAGTCGGGATTTCTACATTATTGTATCCGTAGATACGGAGAATATCCTCGATGACGTCGCAGTCACGCTGTACATCCACCCGATAAGGAGGAACAGCCAATGTCAGTCCTTCAGCTGTCTCATTCGTGATTTTCATTTCCAGACTGGTAACAATACTCTTGATCGTTTCCACCGGAATAACTTTACCAATCAACGAATTTACCTTCTCATAAGACAAGTCTACCACGAAGTCCTGTGGAGCAGCAGCACATACATCCTTAATTTCGGATGAGATAGTACCACCAGCCAGTTCTTTCACCATCAAGGCAGCCAGTTTCAGACAATAAATCACACCATTCGGATCGATACCACGTTCGAAACGGAAAGAAGCATCCGTATTCAGACCATGACGGCGGGCAGTCTTGCGCACCCATGTAGGATGGAAATAAGCACTTTCGATGAATACATCTGTCGTAGCTTCCGTAGAACCGGAATCCAGTCCGCCGAACACACCGGCAATACACATCGCTTCTTCTTTGTTGCAGATCATCAGATCGCGTTCGTTCAGCTTACGTTCCACTTCATCCAATGTGACGAATGGAGTTCCTTCTGCCAATGTCTTTACAATGACTTCATTGCCTTTGATCTTTCCGGCATCGAAGCAATGTAACGGCTGGCCGAAAGCATGAACGATATAATTAGTAATATCAACTACATTATTGATAGGACGCACACCGATCAGGCGCAATTTATTCTGCAGCCATTCGGGACTTTCCTTCACCGTAACGTCTTTCACCGTAACACCGGCATAGTGAGGACAGGCTTCGCTGTTTTCCACTATTACTTCGATGTCCAGATCGTGGTTTTCTACTTTAAACCCGTCTACTGACGGACGCTGTAAAGTAGCCTGTTTACCATTCTGGATCAGGTAAGCATACAAGTCACGGGCTACACCATAGTGTGAACAAGCGTCTGCACGGTTAGGAGTAATATCTACTTCGAGCACGTAGTCACTCTTGATATTATAATAGTCTTTGGCGAGAGTACCCGGCACAGCTTCAGCCGGCAACACAATGATTCCTGCATGATCGGTACCGATACCGATTTCATCTTCTGCACAAATCATACCTGTAGATTCTACACCACGGATTTTTGACTTCTTGATAGTAAAGCATTCATCACCGTCATAAAGTTTGGTACCCAAGGTGGCAACCACTACTTTCTGTCCGGCAGCTACATTCGGAGCCCCACATACAATCTGCACAGGTTCTCCGTCTCCCAGATTGACGGTAGTGATATGCAAATGGTCGGAATTCGGGTGTTCTTCGCAAGTCAGTACTTCACCGATCACGAGTCCTTCCAAACCACCCTTAATGGTTTGCACTTCTTCTACACCACCTGTTTCCAAGCCGATAGAAGTCAACGCAGCCGCCGTTTCATCAGGCGTCAAATCGAAGTTGACATACTCTTTCAGCCAGTTATAAGAGATATTCATATAATTAAATTTTTATTGTTTCTCAAAAAGTTTCGCAAAGTTAATAAGATTTTTCGGTTGACATAGAACGATTTGAGAGAAAAATGTAAAGAGAAGCTAAACTAACAGGGTACCAGACTGTATTATTCTTCAATAAATTCAGGATTAGTGACGGTAGTGACAAAAATAGAGGGAGATATTACAGTATATATAGGAAAATAATTAATTCGAATTTTTATTTTTCATTTTACTAATTATTTATTTTCCTTTATATACTCTCAAACCTGATATTTTCCGTCATTACCGTCACTAACCGGTATCAGAATACTCTCAATCCCTGATACATAAAAAAAGACCGACCGCTCGATTGGAATCAATCAAGCGGTCGGTTTTATCTGTTCAACCGTATCTTTCATTATAAAAGAGCGGTCGATCTTCCCCAATCAAACGGTCGTTTTCGTCCGATCAAGCAGTTGTTTCTATTCCATTATACGATCGTTTTAGAAAGGCAATGGTCCTTCCGTTGCACCGAACGGATTATTCCCCTGCGGAACAAAATCGGGTTCCGGCGGAGGCGGGGGCACAGAGCCTGCATTAAGTTTAGACCCCAGCATAGCACCTGTAGGTTCACCCGGCATCGGTATCACCATATCATCCTCCGGATTAGAGAATCGCGTAAACTCACCTTTAAATCGGAGTAAGACTTCGCCTACCGCACCATTACGATGCTTGGCTATCACAATTTCCGCCATACCGCGAAGGTCGTTACCGCGATCATCCTGATAAATCTTATAATATTCCGGACGGTGAATAAAGCACACCATATCGGCATCCTGCTCGATGGCTCCCGATTCACGAAGGTCGCTCAACTGCGGACGTTTGCCATCAATTCCTTCACGGCTCTCCACACCACGATTCAACTGCGACAATGCGACAATCGGGATGTTCAGCTCCTTCGCCAATCCCTTCAGTGAACGTGAAATGGTACTGACCTCCTCCTGACGGCTTCCGAACGCCATTCCACTAGCATTCATCAACTGCAAGTAGTCAATAATAATGATTTTCACCCCATGTTCACGCACCAGACGACGGGCTTTCGTACGAAGCTCAAACACCGACAGAGAGGGAGTATCATCCACATACAGCGGTGCATCCAGCAAATCCTTCAGTTTATAATCCAATTGCTGCCATTCATAATTCGCCAACTGTCCGCTTTTAATTTTCTCACTCGGAATCTCGCAGACATTCGTAATCAGACGATTCACCAACTGGACATTACTCATTTCAAGAGAAAACAACGCTACCGGATTACGATAATCGACGGCTATATTCTTCGCCATAGAAAGAACGAAAGCTGTCTTACCCATCGCAGGACGGGCGGCAATAATAATAAGGTCGGAGTTCTGCCAACCGGAAGTCATCTTGTCCAGCTTCGTAAAACCGCTTTCAAGTCCACTCAATCCGTCCGTTCGTGCC
>ERZ773139.4829-NODE-4829-length-10325-cov-4.823953_pt1 | contig 10325 bp, 6 predicted proteins | sample MGYA00580854_ERZ773139 | MGnify/ENA primary metagenome ERZ773139 (study PRJEB29015, sample SAMEA2737809) | human gut metagenome | biome: human gut; feature: human-associated habitat; material: faeces | place: China | collected 2012 ...
AAACAGTTTTATTTTTTTAACTGTCTACCTAAAAGGGAGCATACCATTATCTTCCTGAGTTCGTCTGTTTCGGCACCTCCGAATCCCTCTTCGAAAACACACATCCGCAATAATCCTGCCGATACAGATGGTATTCCTCAGACAATGCAATAGAACGTAAATACCCTCCTTTTTTCTTAAAATCAGATGGCAGATGTTTCACCCCATATTTATCAGCAAGTTTTTCTCCAATCTCATTAATCCACTGGGCATTTTTGTGCGGGCTGATTGAAAGGGTTGTCGAAAAATAATCCGCTCCCATCTCTGCAGCTTTCTTCGCGGCTTCTTCCATACGAAGTGCGTAGCAGTGATAACAGCGAAGTCCTCTTTCCGGCAAGTCTTCCATTCCCCTTGCCATATCAAAAAATACCTGTGGGTCATAATCACCTTCTACGAAAGTAACATCTTCCTCATAACCTGCTTCATGAATAAAACGCTGAAGCTCTTTTACCCTTTTGGTATATTCTGTTTCTGGTGTGATATTGGGATTATAATAAAAAATCGTAATTTTAAAATACTTTGTCAGATATTCAAGAACATAGCTGCTGCAAGGCGCGCAGCATGCATGAAGGAAAAGAGCTGGGCGATTTTCTCCCTCAGCACACTCCTTCTCAATTTTATCTGTGATTTTATCCAATATCTTTTGATAATTTACTTTCTGAATATTATTTGTATTCATCTAAACTCTCCTTGTAATTTTATTTCTTCAAAATATCCATAACAAACTCATCATAATCCTGCTTTTTCATTTGAAGTGTTTATTTTGAAGCATTGTATCACAAAATAAATAAAATTCTGACTGTTGTTCAACTGCCAAAGACAGCCTCAGAGAATAAAATAATCCTTATTGTGGCCTCGGAACAAGTGTTGGATACGGGCGGGCAGAGCGAGTATTCAACACGCTGCGACTAAAGTCACAAATAAGGATTATTCTCTGAGGGTGTCTCCCTTTGCCTGCGGCAAAGCAGAAGTTACTCTAAACCTTTGATTGCGTTGACTGTCTTCTGGTATTTTTCTTCTACTTTCTGGAACATATCTTCACTTCCGGCTGTTTCTTTTCCTCTTAACTTTTCAGTGATTTCTGCGCTTGCTTCGTAGAGTTCATCAAATCCGAGGTTTAAGCATACACCTTTTAATGTATGTGCTGCGCGGAACGCTTCTTCGCCATCATTTTTTTCCAGATTTTCTTTTAAATTATTAAAGCTTGGATCTTGTAAGAACTTTAAGGCAAAACGTTTAATCATGGCTTCGCTGCCCATTCTTCCTAAAACTCCCTCGTAATCAGACCCCATCTGTTCATAACATTCTTTTACTGTCATTGTCGTTCTCCTTAATTCTTCTTCATTTTACTTAACATTTCTTACTTTTTGTCTTCTGGTATAGATAATTCTGATATTTCTGAAATCGGACATTGTACTGGTACTGGTGAAATTTCTGGAACATCCTGAACTTCAAGTTCTTCCTTTATTTTCCCTTGAATCTCTTCGAGACATTCTAAAAGAAGTGGATTAAATGCCCCACATTCTCCGGCTAATATCATTCTAACCGCTTCTTTATGAGAATAGGCCTTCTTATAGATGCGATCACTCACTAATGCATCATACACATCTGCCAACGATACAATCTGAGCGGAAATAGGAATCTGTTCTCCTTTTAAGCCGTCCGGATAGCCTCCTCCATCATACCGTTCATGATGCCAGCGGCAAATCTCATAAGCAACTTTTACTATTGGTTCATCCTGGTGTAATGCCAGATTCTTTAAAATAGATGCGCCAATAATCGGATGTCTTTTTATGACTTCAAATTCTTCCTCTGTCAGCTTTCCTGCTTTATTTAAAATTCTATCGCTGATGCCAATTTTTCCAATATCGTGAAGTGCAGATGCCGTTATAATAAGCAGCCTGTCTGACCCATTCAAATGATATTTATCTGTCTTTTGTACAAGACTTTCTAATAAAAGTCCAGTGAGAATATTGATATTAAGCACATGCTGGCCGCTTTCTCCATTACGGAACTCCACAATCTGGCTTAATATACTGATCATCATCCGATTATTCTTTTCTTTTTCATATACCTGATTCGTAATTAACGTAACAAGATGTCGCTGTTTTGCATAGAACTTGATAGTATTCAGCACTCTTCGATATACTACTCTTGCATCAAATGGCCGACTGATATAATCGACAACGCCCATCTCGTATGCTCTTCGCATGGTATCCGGCGAATTTTCACTGGAAATCATGATAACCGGAATTTCTTCATTCCAATGTTCCTTTATCATGAAGTCAAGAACTTCAAATCCATCCACGACTGGCATAACAATATCTAAGAGTACAATGGAAATGCTTGTACCATATTGTTGAAGAATTTCAAGTCCCTCTTTTCCATTCTCCGCCTCTAAAATATCAAATTCTTCTCCAAGCATTTCTGAAAGAAGCATGCGGTTCATTTCCGAATCATCGATAATAAGGATCTTTTGCCCGCCTTTTCTTCCAGTTTCTCTATCTTCAGTACAGATCTTAGATTGTTCTGTAACTACGCTATTCTTTGTCATCTTTGCCTGGTACATATACTTGTCTGCACGTCGGATTGCATCTTCTATCTTCTCTCCATTTGATAAAACACCTCCAACACTCACAGAAAGACGAAGCTGTGAATATCCTGGAACTGCTGCTGTATGAACTCTTTCCTGAATCTGGCGCAGCTTAATCTCAAAAGCATCTCCCTTGATATCCGGCAATAAAAGTAAAAACTCATCACCACCATATCTTATGAGTATATCGCTCTTACGGATATTCTTCTTTATAATCTGTACAACAGTATCTAATACCATATCTCCTGCTTCGTGGCCATAGGTATCATTGTAAATTTTAAAATCGTCCAGATCTATCATGGCAACTCCGGCTGAAAAACGTGTTGTCTTAATCTTCTCTTCAAAATACCTGCGATTATACACGCCTGTCAGTGCATCTCTGTAAAGCTTATCGTTATATCCGCTAATCTCACTCAATAACTGATTCTTTCCATCATCATCTACCAGAACTTCTCTGTCAAGACGGCTGATCATTTCCATCGCATATGGCTTACCATCTATCTTTACATATTTCGAAATTACCTGATAAAAATCCTGTCCAAGTAATTCAAGCTTCGTGCGCTGTACTTTATCCTGCATTACTTTTAATGAAATACAGTTCTCACAAACTTCATTCCTTCCCCAAAAAGAATAGCACTGGCATACCTCGCCGCCCTCTGACTCAATACCACTGCCTCCATAGAGAGTTTCTTCATCAAGCAAACGCACAATGTCGAATACTTTTTCAAGTTGCTTTATCATCTCTTCTGATTCCTGCTTTGTCATTGTTTCATCTGCCTGCATCCGTTCCCCTCGCTTTCCTTTTTGTCTGTTGTGACATCCTCCCCGCCTGTATAGGTGGGGCTTCCCAACCTCGGCAAGTTTAGTTCTCGTTCGATAGCACTACTGTGCTAAGCATATGCGAGCTATCCCCGTGTGTCCCACGGTTGTGTTATATTTTATAGCATATTACTGTTTTTATTATACCATTATGTAAACATATTGCATAGTACTATTCTCGGATATAACAGCCTTTCTGCTCCCAGTGGCCAACCCACTTTGCCTGCCGATTTGTACCCTGTGGACGCTTGCCGGAGGCTATCTGTAACGGATCTCCTACTGTATTCTTGTTATGAACTAAAACATCATATACTGCTTCATCCAGTCCTGTCTTTTCCAGATTCACAGCCGTTGTCTGGTCAAAGTCCGTATGTACCTTATGAATTGCAACGACTGCTGCTTCTGCCGCTGCCTTGATTGCTCCAGCATTTCCTTCGAACTTAATAAGAATATGTCCATCATATCCACTATACTCATATCCTAAAAGCCTGACATTGGCACTTTTTGCTATGGTATCCGCTGCCTGCAAGGCTGCTGCAAGACCGACGGCTTCTACAAAGCCGACACATTTCCTTCCCACACCATTCTCCTCCTGACATTTTACTATATAAAAATTCAAATAACTATTTCAGAAACAATTCATAAAATCACATGTAAAAATCCTCTATAATCTGAAATTGTTCTCATTATCCCATGATTATAATTATAACAGAGAATCCCATAAAATCAAGGAAAGTAATTCTTGACATTTTAGTGCCTAAACTATATAATTTTTGAAGCATTTTTTGTAATCTCGGAATTATTCTATATTTAATTTTGTTATTTTTTGATTGGTTGTACTCAAATTTATAAAATAAATATGATGCATAACATTAATAAAATTTGAATTCAGCCACCAAAAAGCTATTTTCAAAATCAAATACAGGAAAACTCCGTGAGTGCATCATCAGGGAGGTATTTATGAAAGAAAGAGAAAAATTAGGTTCTCGTCTTGGATTCATTCTGATTTCCGCCGGCTGTGCAATTGGAATCGGAAATGTATGGAAGTTCCCTTACATGGCTGGGCAAGGAGGCGGCGGTGCATTCGTACTCTTCTATCTCATTTTCCTGCTCATGCTCGGACTTCCTATTATGACAATGGAATTTGCCGTTGGAAGAGCAAGTCAGAAAAGTCCTGTAAAAGCTTACTACGCTTTGGAGAAACCAGGACAGAAATGGCATATCCACGGTTACATCACATTAATCGGATGTTATCTGTTAATGATGTTCTACACAACCGTTTCCGGATGGATGCTTCATTACTTCTATCTGACCGCAACTGGAAAGTTTACCGGACTTGATTCCGAGACAGTATCCGAACAGTTTAACACGATGCTCAGTCAGCCGCTCGTTATGGGATTCTGGATGGTTGTTGTCGTTATCGCCGGTATTTTAGTATGTTCCATTGGATTACAGAATGGACTTGAAAAAGTAACAAAAGTAATGATGATTTCCCTTCTCCTTATTATGATTGTCCTTGCTGTCAACAGCTTTTTTATGGACGGCGCAAAGGAAGGCTTAAGTTTTTACTTAATTCCTGACTTTGGACGAATGAAAGAAATCGGAATCATTAAAACGATTACCGGTGCCATGAACCAGGCATTCTTTACATTAAGTCTTGGTATCGGCGCCATGGCAATCTTCGGAAGTTATATCGGAAAGGAACGCTCTTTACTTGGAGAGTCTTTAAACATCGCTCTCTTAGACACATTCGTAGCAATCACTTCCGGACTGATTATCTTCCCTGCCTGCTTTACATTTAACGTAGACCAGACTTCCGGACCAGGGCTTATTTTTATCACTCTGCCAAATATCTTTAACCATATTCCTATGGGAAGATTATGGGGAAGCCTATTCTTCGTATTTATGTCCTTTGCCGCATTTTCCACGATTCTTGCCGTATTTGAAAATATCATTTCCTGCGGTATGGAATTAACTGGATGGAGCAGAAAGAAATCAAGCTTTGTCAATGCCATCGCTATTATCTTACTTTCTATTCCATGCGTACTTGGATATAACTTATGGAGCTGGGATGGATTTGCTGTATTTGGCGGTGCTGTACTTGATTTTGAGGACTTCTTAGTAAGTAACCTCTTCCTTCCACTCGGTTCCCTTGTATATCTTTTATTCTGTACAAGCCGATACGGATGGGGATGGAAGAACTTTACTACAGAAGCCAACACGGGAAAGGGGCTTAAGATGCAGAACTGGATGCGAGGATATATTACTTACATCCTTCCGCTAATTGTACTGTTTATCTTCTTCTTTGGATTATATGATAAATTTTTCTAAATTTTGATTTGCACAGTAATAGACGCCCACAGAAAATAAAAGAAACTATATTTGTGACTTTAGTCGCGGCGGTTTGGATACTCGCTTATACACGCGAGTATCCAAACCTTGCTCCGAGGCCACAAATATAGTTTCTTTTATTTACTGTGGGCTGTGCTTTGGATGGGCAAGAAAAAATGCAATCTATTTTGGAATAATTTGCAAATCCGTCGAAGGATCGTCTTTGACAGTTAAAGGAAATTCAGAAATTATTTTTGAGAAATTTGAGGAAGGAGATTGGCGATATAGAATATTCAAGAAATGAAATACCATAAGGTTGACACTTAAACTATTGTTATAATAGCACATTGATTTATGATTTCCACTAATAGTTAAAACCAACTTTCCAGAAAGCCATACCCCTCTAAAGCCTTCCTCAAATCCCTCCAATATGAGTTCTGAATTTATATAGACAGCCAAAGACAGCCCACGCTACAAATCAGAATCCTCCACATCAATCACTTTGGGTTGTTTGCGGTAGAGAATATCATACATGACTGGAACGATAAATAGGGTCATCAATGTTGCATAGAGCAGTCCAAATGCAACTACCACTGCCATTCCCTTCTGCATCGCATTTCCGGCATCCTGTGAAAATACCATAACACTCATGGAGAGAATTGTGGTGAGTGCAGTCATGAGAATGGGGCGCATTCTTGTTTTTCCTGTTTCTATCAGGGCTTCCCGTTTACTCATGCCGCCTATTCGCAGCTGGTTGACGTAATCAACAAACACAATACCATTGTTTACAACGGTTCCCATTAAAATCATGAATCCCATTAACGCCATTGCGGAGATGGACATTCCAAAAAATCCAAGTCCAATCATTCCTCCTGTGAACGCTAATGGTACAGTGAAGATAACGATAAATGGGGATAAAAGGCTCTGGAACTGTGCAACCATTACTAAATAAATGAGCATGAATCCAAGTGCTAATGCTTTTCCCATCTGTTTTAACATATCTGTTGTCTGTGTGGCATCACCGGAAAGTTCTACTTCATAGCCGCCTGGCGCTTTGTATTTATCAATCTTATTCTGTAACTTTCTTGATAAAAGGGTTGCGTTTGCATTTTCATCAATTTCTGCCGTTACGGTAAGATATGGTTTCTGGTTTTCTCTGGTGATGTTGTCCATGCTGTATCCATCATCTTCAGAAGCAAAATCAGACAGTTTATATGTATGTTTTTCATCCTCACCATCACTGTTTTTCTCGGTTGTTTCTATTTTCATATCTAAAATATTTTCATAGGTGAGTTTGTCCGTCTCATTAATGAGGTTGACTTCCACATCTTTCTCATCCATGTTGAGCGTAATCGCATTTTTCTCCGTTGTAGTATGTTTCAATATTTCCTGATAAATCTGTGCGATAGTCAGTCCATGTTCTGCCGCTTTATTGCGGTCAATTTTCAAATGAAGCATTTTGTCAGCGGACTCAATACCATTTGACGCTGTTTTTACTTCGGAAATCTCTTTCATCATCTTGATAACATCTTCACTGATTTTAATTAACTTCTGCTGGTCCTCTCCATATACGTTGACAGAAAGCCCACCACCGGAAAGACTTGACATATCGCCCATTGCAGAAGAAGAAACCGTGATTTCCTTACATTTTACTCTTTTAGTTTTGCTCTCGATTTCTTTTCGGATTTTGCGAAATTCCTTTGTTGTCTTTATATTATCTTCTGTGATGATATTAAAGCTGAAGCTTGTGTAATTATCTGTCGTTCCTGTTCCGAGCATACTGGAAGTTACACTGGCATTCCCATCAAGGGCGGAAACCTTTTTAATGCCGTCTACTCCAGTTAGAATTCCCATAACCTCATCTGCTGTCTTGTAAGCATTTTCTTTTTTTACGTTATCATCTAATGTCATACTGACTGCAATCTGATTACTGTCCATGTCATCCATCATAACAATTCCCGTCCGCATACTCTGCATCACACAAAGTACAAGAAGTACAATAGAAATCGCTAACGGAATAATCTTAAATCGGAGAGCCAGTTCTAACACTTTTCCATACACATCTTTTATCTTATCAAACCACGGCTGTTTTACATCTTTTGTTTTTCTAAGAAGCACAGAACCCATTGTCGGCACAACGGTAAGTGCCACTAATAAAGAAGCAATTAATGCATAGGAAATGGTAAATGCAAACGGCATTAAAAGCTGGCTTACCATACCCGAAGTATATACCATCGGTAGGAATACGCAGATTGTTGTAATCGTGGATGCAAGAATCGGCCCTGCTACCTGCGCTGTTCCCCGCACCGCTGCCTTTGATGCCGACATTCCTTCATTTCGAAAACGGTAAATATTTTCCATTACTACAATGGAGTTATCTACGAGCATACCGATACCAAGACAAAGCCCGGCCAACGACATAACGTTAATATTAATTCCCGTAAAATACATGATAATAATGGCAAATAATACACTAAACGGAATACTGAATGCAACAACGATTGTCGGGCGGATATCTTTTAAGAAAAGAGCAAGTACAATAATTGCAAGTACTGCTCCTAAAAGGATACTGCTCAATACACTCTTTATAATAATGTTAATGTAATCACCCTGATTCATTATCGTGGTAAAGGAAAGTCCTTTATATTTTTTCTCTAAATCTTTAAAAGAGTTCTGAATTCCCTTGGATACGGTACTCGTATTTGCAGTACTTCCTTTAAATACTGATAAAAGAATCGCATTTTCTCCATTAACCTTAGAATAAGCATCTCCCTGATTATCCACTACTGTGACATCAGCAATATCTTTTACCCGAATCTTTCCCACTCCGTCAATCTTTGTGAGAACAAGGTTTTTAAGCTGCTTTTCATTGGTAAAATTATCTCCGACTTCCACAAGCCACTGGTGTGAACTCTTATCCTCAATATAACCTGCCGGCATGGAAAAGTTCTGTGCTGAAATCATTGCAGACAGTGTATCGAGACTTAAAAGGGTATCAATATTTGCATTCTCTCTTGCCGCCTTTCGGGAATCTTCCAGTTTATCTTCTGAATCCTTTAACTCTTTTTCCGCAGATTCTATCTGTGTCTTACCTGCCGCAATCTGTGCTTGTCCAGAACCAAATCCTGCAGCGGCTGAATATCCGCCTGCAATAAGCTTTGACTGCTGCTCATCTAAGCCTTTCATCTGTTCATTTAATTTATCAATAATCGCTTTCTGTACCTTAATTTTTACTTGCAGGTTAGAAAGTTCAGTATCAATCTGTGGCAGGCGAACCTCCACTGCCTTATACATCTGTTTTAATGAATCTATTGTCAGCTTGGAAAACTGTTCACCATACCCCATCTGCTCCATCCAGGAAACAAAGGCTTCAAACTGCTTTGGATGTTGTATTGCTTCTTTCACAGAAGACGGAATCGTAATTCCCATCTGCTTTGCAGCCTCTCCCATTGTCGCATTCAAACTTTTGAATGTGTTATTCAGCGTCTTATACGTCTTCTCTAAACCTGCATCTTTATATGCTTTCTTCTCCGCTTTTAATGCACTCTGACTCGCTTTTAAGCTGTTAAGTTCCGCCTCATATGCTGCTTTCTGGGATAATGCTTCTGCGAGCTTTGTCTGTGCCTCTGCAAGCTTTGTATTCGTCTCTTCCTGCTTGCTGCTCAGCGTCTTTTCCTGCTTCTTTAACTGTTCCTTACTCTTTTTTAAAGAAGCCTTCGCCTCCTCAATCTTATCACTCGCCTCAAGGAGCTTATCATTCGTCTGTCCGAGAATCTTATCATTCATCCGGTCAATTTTCTTCTCATTCAGTCGGATCTCCACATGATCTTGTATCAAGCCATTCGCAGATACACTGGCAACACCATCCTGACGCTCCAGGTACGGCTTTACCGTCTGCTCCGTAAAACTGGACAGTTCCTTAATGTCTTTTCCCTCATAACTGACACTGGCATACATCGTTGCCATCATATCCGCACTGATTTCCATGATATTGGGTGTTCCGCAGCCCTCCGGCAAATCTAATGAATTCAGCGCTTTCGATACACGAACCAAAGCTGCCTCCATATTTGTATCTTCTGCAAACTCTAACATCAACATTCCATAATTATTTGCCGAAGTACTTGTCAGCTTCTCCACGCCGTTAATCGTACCAAGCGTACTCTCCATCGGTTTAACAACATCACTTTCCACCTTTTCCGGAGAAGCACCCACTTCCGTTGTAATCACAGCCATGTATGGGAGTTCCATTTTCGGCAAAAGATCTGTCTGCATCTCACCGAGACTGACAAAACCAATAACCAGGACAATGATTACGGTCACCAATACAAAATATGGCTTCTTCACAAAAAACTTTGTCATATCCTTTCCTCTAACTTTCTTTTTGTTCTCTTTCTTTATTTCTCTATCTGAAAAATGTCCACCCTCTACCATCAGAAATAAATCCTTAAATTTAGACATTATTATATAATTGTATCATAAGATGTGGAAAATTACTATTTAATTCATTAAGAGACAGACGCCCGGGAAGAGAACCGATACCCTA
>ERZ773139.4840-NODE-4840-length-10292-cov-3.201817_pt1 | contig 10292 bp, 9 predicted proteins | sample MGYA00580854_ERZ773139 | MGnify/ENA primary metagenome ERZ773139 (study PRJEB29015, sample SAMEA2737809) | human gut metagenome | biome: human gut; feature: human-associated habitat; material: faeces | place: China | collected 2012 ...
CTAGGAATAGAACCGGCTGTATTTGATGTGTAATTAGTATCTGATTTAAAGTTGTTATTAGGCTTTTTGGGGGCATTCCCACTATTAAAATCAAACGGCATTTTTTCCTCCTAGTTATATCGAATGATTTGATCTGTACTAGTATCAAAAACGATAGCTTGTCCCGCTCTTAGTCCTATAATTTCTTCTGGCATAACTCTGTACCTGTTCTCTGTCGAGAATCTTACATCATCATGTCGATCTCGTGGTAAGAAACTGAAAAATCCTCTATTGGTTCCTTGGGAGGTTTCAACTTTTGTATAATCATATCTTCCAAAGATTTCAGATAGGACAGTAGCTGTTTTTCCTGTGCTGTGTTTTAAGATAATAAATGTATTTATACGCTCCGTTAAACGGAGGAAGTTATCTTCATCTCCACTTATTAGATCCACTACATTTTCAGCAATTATTCCGCAATAGCACCCTGAATTAGTGAGGCGAAGATACTCCTGAAAATGTTCATCTGCTATTTTTGCATCATCAATAATAAGAACAAAAGGCGTCTGAACAGCCTTTAGTTCTTCCGCAAGATAGGGCAGCAACATTTCCGAATACATGTCGTTAACAGATAAAAGAAGGGTTGCATTTTGTCTTATAGCTTGTAAACAGTTGAATTCTGCAACACAATTATTATCATTCCATCCACCGCGGGAAGCGTCATGTGACAAATTACTAATTACTGCTCTAAACAAATCAAACTGGCTATTTGAATCTTCAGAATCAATACCTAAGTCAGCCCATATCCTGCGAGATATAGCTTCGCCGCAAGGAAGCGCCATGATGTTTTCATGGAACTCTCCAATATCATAAAACTGGCACAAGTAATTCAAGCCGGATAGACTAATTGGAATGTTTAATTCTTTTAAGATGGATAGGTGCGCTTTTACAACCCTTTCAAAACGAGGAGTGACAGAATAATTTAGCTTGTAAGCAAGTTGTCTTAATGACAGTACCACCTGCATTTCATTCATTCCAAAGAAAGGTTCAAACTCTGAATTCCTTTGATTGACAATCCATAATGGAGAGCTTTCAGGTGATGTAACAATGCTTTGCCATGACTGAGTAACCATTGCTTCCATGTGAATATCACTGTTATGCAAGACTATAACTGGAAGTCTGCCAATAACAGCATCGAAGAAAATATAGAGGGGCTGGTATCGCTCGTCTGGGTGTGATCCACCACTGATAATAAAATTGACCGGCTCCGCATTAGGACAAAGATATGCACCAATATCTTCAAGTCGGCCTCTCGCAGAGAATACGTTAGATAACTGTTTATTTGAAAAATCTGCTTGATGATTATTACGCCATCCCATTTTAGCACCTCATTTTCCGTACTGGGCAAATTGAAATAAAAATGGTGCATCATATCCTAGTCCAATAATCGCTTGACCGAGGCCGAGATTCAGCTGATCCCATTCCTCAACTGTATTTCCATCACGTTCATTGCCAACAATACTATTTTTTTGAACATTATTATATTCATACACCATGATGTTTGAACCAAATCTTTTGGTTATGTAGTCACGAGAGGAACCATCATTTGTGTGAAAAGCAAAGATACTTCCAAAACCGCCTGCAATTACAGCTCCCTTTTCTTGCCCGTACACATCATATAACTGGTCAATGCTTTGAATACCGGCCATAACACGAACGCCTAATCCACGACCAAAGTTCAAAGCATCATCAATATGTTGCAATTTAGGCAATAGTTTGAATTCATCCGCAATTAAGAAAACATTTCCCGAGTTCTTTACTCTGCTAAGTGCTTCTTTCAATGCTTGGTCAATCAATAATCTATATACTGGGGTTAAAGTTTCGCCAACAGAAAGATCATATTCAACAAAAATTGCCTTTCCGCCTTTTTCTCTAACTGCTTTTCTCATCGAAATAGAACGTTCAGGGCGATGCGATGCCAAAATACCAACGAAGTATTCGGACAACATGCTATTTAGCTCGCCAAAAACACCAAGTGCCTGATTTGATTTCCCATCACCAAAATAAGTAAGGAGGCTTCTTAAATCCGAATAATGGCTAAAGATTTTGAGGTAGTGTTCCGGCTTAAAACTCAAAAAAGCTTTTATCAGATCTTCGTTATTAAGCTTTGATTTCCATTCGTCCGGTTGTTTTTTTGCTTGGCGAATAAAATGGAGCAAAACACCTCGGAAAATATCTCTGGCTGCATTGCAGAAAAACGGTTGCGAAGCCGATCCTCGGTCATGAAACAGTGCAGATGCTAATTCTCTAGCATTCATGGTAATATTATCTTCATCCCAGCCATCGGCTAAAATCTCATCAAAGATGTTCCAGGTGTAGCTGATATTACGGAAACTCGCACTATTTCCTATTACATAGTCACCTTCCTGGGAAAATTTTTCATAGAATTCACCTTTGGTGTCAAAAATAATAGCAATGTCATTATTGGTCATTCTTCTTCGCAAGGCCTGGACAGTATAGCAGAACGCATTGGTCTTTCCGCAGCCAGCTCCGCCTAGTAGGAGGATATGCCGAGCCATAATGTCTTCATTAATCTGAAATATAGTATCTCCATTCATTGCCTGTCCCGGAAAGGTTACTAATGGTTTATCAATAATTGGTGGAACATTATTAATTACTGAAGTTCCAAAAATAATTTGATGACTCATCTTATCACTCCACGTCAGCAGAATAATCTTCGCTGTTCTCGATGCTTTCAGTATGAGAAGATTCTATTTCGGCATTGTTTGCTGTGCCGAGATAGCTTCCTTCATTATTTGAACGTTCCACATCATTGGTCGTACCGATATACATATCGCCATCAATGGTTTCAGAAGTCTCTTCAACATTTCCGAGGTATTCGTTGTTCGCAATATTGGAATGTTCATTATTATTTTGGTATTCGATATTAAGTGCCTCAATTGCATCTCCGACATCATGGCTTTGTACAACTGTAGGGTCTTGGTACTCTTCGCTATTGATTTTTTCGCTTAGTGAATTATATTGATCTTCCGAGATATCCCCTCTGATATAAGCTACATAAGCTTGATCATTTTGCAGTCTAACTCGATCTTCGAAATTGTTATCAAGTGTAGAGTTAACTTCACTAAAGTGAGTTGCACGCTCTTCGATGTATGTCCGATATTCAGGATCATGTTCATAGCGCGCTCGTTGTTCAAGCATAAATGTGGCTGCCTTATTATTGCTATCAAGCTCATCGCATTGCATATCATATTCTGGAGAAGAACGAGCATAGTTATATAGATTTCCTTGCTCATCTCTAGCCATTTCGGCCTCCATCATTGACAGAGTGTGGTCATCATAACCTTCACCAGTTTGAATACAATGTGATTGATAGGCGTGGGTGCTCTCATGAACATATGTATCCAAAGTTTCGTATGACGAAAAATCTGACACATTGATACTGATCTGATTGTTCGTACTTGTATATCCTCCATATGTGCCAACATCATATGAAGAAACTATTTCAGCAGGCGGGCGTCCTTGTTCTACCGCTGTTCGATTCTCCATTTCTTGAACAATTGCAATTCTATTCTCATCATCAAGTTTTTCCCAATTTTCAGTTTTAAATGTGTCTAGCAGCTCATCTTTGGAATAAGTAGAATAGTCAACTTTTCCTTGTTCAGATTGTACGCTATTTTCGCTTGATTGACTCCAAAAAAATTTCATGAGAGCGCCTCACTTACAAAATGAGGTGCGGAATCTTCTGTATCAATTAAGTGCTTCTCAAATGAAAGTATTTTTTTGAGATTGTTATCGCTAATATAGCTTGCCAACGAATCTGCGGTCTCGGCAGCATCAGAAAATAACTGTGCCTGACGTAAACAATCTATGTATGTAATAGCCGTGTTGATATCGGCATTGCTTTCAAGGTAAATAGAATAGTGCTTAATTGTTTTCTTTAAGCATTCAAAATCAGCAGTACCCATCTCTAATGAATACCAATATCCCAGCAGATACATATCTGCTGCTTCTTTGTGCTGATGGGTTTCCTCGAGAATACTTGCAGCAAGACGAATTTTCGTACAGGTAGTATCCTTCTTTGTCTGATATTTAAGAGCATTATATTGTTCCGAAAAAACATAATCTTTAATATGTTGGGATACAGTTGAACTAAACCTCTTTGCAGCATAGCCACAATGTGGGCACAATGTGATTGTATCGAAAATAACTGAAGAGTGCGGATTATGATCCAACCCCATATTGCCGTTTGAATAAAAACCTTTAAGGGCATTAGTTTCAAAGATATTGTTGCAGCAAGGGCATGTAACCTTTCTCTTGATATAACTGGCCATGTATATCCTCCTTTACTTGGCTACGATAGCATATTTCAGGCATTTCATGCCGAAATCCATAATGACTAGCCATACGATCAATGCGATTATAGATGTTGCAATTTCGCCTTCAACGCCATGACGCTCATCAAGCTGGCCACCCGTATCGAGCCTATAGGCACATCGCGTTAGTAATAAATGTGGTTCCCATTTTCGATAGGAGTGTGACAAGTATTCTCCATAAAATAGCAGTTCCGACAGCTACACCCCCAATTAACAACGGAGTCAGCGATGCTGCACCAAGAAACACAACACTTAGCACTCCTAATATGATTGATACAACATCTCCAAATGTATTTGCAAAATATGAGAACAACCATGTGGAAAACCATGAAGCCACAATAGCCAATATTGGTGCAGTAAGTACAGTTAGCACTAGTTCTTTTGCTCGATAGCCAAAGGTTCCCATATATTCTTCCCGATCACGATAGTCAGTATATGATGAAGGAATACGAAGGAATAAGGCAGTAAATAATCCCACAACAAGCGGTTGGATAAATGCCATAAATGCCAATTTTATAAAGTCCGTGAAAAGCGAGGATGTGGTAATCAGCGGTATTGAATATTGATATTTTAATATTTTACATACCACATCAGAGATTATTTTTGCAAATGGGAGCAACCCCATCAAAGCACCAAAAGCTGTCGAGGTATCTTTGTCTGTAATAATAAGCTCTCGAAATGCGACTACAAATAGCACGATGATTATTATCGCTAAGATTTTATACAGTAGTTTATCGATTAATTTTGACATTAGGTTTCTCCCTGTAACAAAAGGCCAAGGAAGCCTACCTATAAGCAGGTGCGCTCCCTTGGTCTAATTTAAATCAGTTTTTATGAAGCGCTTCTTACTTTGTCTCAAAACTGTACAGCCAAGAAGGGAACCAATAGTAATATGTTGCCCTATATCCTTTTGTGTCGGTAGCGATAACCCTAAGAACATCGCTCTGCACAGGAATTTCTTGTCCTGATTCTATAAATACTTGTTCGTCTCCAATAGTTCTGCCACGATAATCTGTCCATTGATAGGAAATTGATTCAATATCATTTCGTTTTCCTTTTGCTTCAACAGAGATGGTAACAACTTTATTGTCAGTAGAAACATCGGCTTTGGCTTTCATGGTTGTTCGAACACTCGCTAAGCACAGGAATGCAACGCATATGCACACAAAGATTCTCATATTTTTATGTGGAACAATCTTATCAGGATGTGGATAGTTAAGTATAAGTATGGTAATCGGAAGGGCTACTGACATTATATAGACTGTGGCTAAAATAATTACGCCCTCAATTGAAAATCTCATTTTCCATTGCCAAGCAAGTGCCTCAACAACAAAGCAGGAAATAATAGCAATCCAAAGAACGTTTTTATTTTCCGGTGATTTTATCCGTTCGTACTGGGAATAGAAGATAATCACAAAAGTAATGGTTACAATCGCATTAATCCAATATCCAGCTTTCAACGTATAAAGTGTAAGAATAAATACGATTGTCTCAACAATCAAAAATGTTGCCGTATTAAGACGACAGGTTTTCTTATTAAGTATCTCATTATGCAAACATCTAAAGGTGACAATAATAAGAAGAAACATCAATAGAGCACTGTAGATAAAGTAGTTTCCCATTAACAGCTTGATTGCAAATACAAAAATTGCAGATACTATCATTAGGAAGGAATCTACTCCGATTTGATTCTCCTTATGCTTGTTGTCATACATTGCAACAGAGCACCCGATCAGTACGATGCACGATACAACAACTTTCCACCATGCAAATGCTGTTGTAGGTAATGCCAGCATTTTGGATGGAAGATCATCAATTATAGATTGAACAAATTCGAATTCCGTCGTGCAGAGCGTAATAACGCTTGCCAGCAGAATGATTCCAAGCCAAATGTTAGTAGTTCTTTTTTCAGGGGCTACACGTGTACTCATCTCCAACAACACAGTCCAAAAGAGCACAGAAAGCAGAAATGCTGCTAAAAAGGCATCACCACCAGCGACGAACTGTAAATCCTCGATATTTGTATTACTCCAAATGTTAAGGATGATTGCGGAACCGAAGGCAGCGGCACCAACGCCAGTGAACCAAGTAACTTCGTGTTTGATCAGACCGATGAAACCAACTATACCGCCAAAAATTAACAGGTAAAGACACATCTGATTTTTTATAAGTGTCTCGAAGATATGCAGAAAGTTTTCTGATATAAAGCCAGCTTTCAGGACTTCATACAGTAACCCCATATATATGTAGAAGTCAAAAAAAACTAGGGTTGTATAATATGCGCCGGCTGGTACACTTGAATCACTTTTAAATATTACAATATAGGCAGAAATAAGTAGTATTGCAACAGATATTCCAAGACCGATCAAAGTGTAGTTTCGCACGATCAACGGAATCATCATCAAAGCATTGATACAAAATATGATTATTTTATTTGTTTTTAGTGAAGTACCTATTGGGAATTGGCTTGTCTTCTGAATGTTTTCATTTGTTGTATCCACAATAATCCCTCCTTACTTAAAACAAAAATCGAACTGCCATGTAGAAAAACCACATAGTAAACATTCCAATCGGAACATAATACAGTGTGTCATAAGGCTTTGTCCGATGATGAAGAATTGCTAAGATCAAAATAGCGAGACTTAACAATGTAAAGATGCTTCCAATTACACGATGAGCGGCGTAAAGTGGAGCACCCGGAACAAGGATAAGTGTTGCAACAATGGCCAGAAAAAATGTAATGCTTAGTCCAATCATAGATCGATTAAATTTCTTCTGATTAAGGATACTGACTATTGCATCTTTGCGCTTTTTGCTTAAAGCTAACGAGCCAAAACCGCTATAGTATTCATATGCTTTGCCCCAGTCGCTGACACCTTTATCATAATAGTAATCGCCTAGTGTAGCTGCAGCTTGAGTGTCGCCAGCATCAGCAGCTTCCTGAAGAAGGCTAATTGCACGAACATCGTCAACTTCAAACTGAATCCCGTGGAGGAGGCAGTATCCCAGATAGAACTTTGCTTTAGGGATACCTGCTGCAACGAGCGGTTGTAATTTGCTGAAATCAAGTTTAGTGACATCTTTATCTCGAAAAGCGGACTTTTCAAATGATTCCTTAAATGCTTTGATTTCAGATTCATAAAGGCTAGCAGGAACAACAAAAGCTGTTTCTGTTAATAACTTACGTATCGCAAAATGTTCTGTATTGCAGTTATAAGCAATATTGGCAGACAATGCGATATCACTGGTTAGTTTCATTACTGTAGTACGATTAAAACCGGTTTCCTCCACTGCGTTTTGAACAAAGCGATCTAAATCAATCTGCTGGGTCCGTGAATCACACTCCATTAAATCCCTAAATCCAGTCACTTTTGTCATCAAGCAGACTTTATATATATCTGAAGGTGTTGTACCCAGTTCGTGGAGAGCAGACTGAAGCATGTCATCATCAAAATACACCTTACAAGAGTGCTTTGCCACCAGGGTACTGAGAATTGAACCGAGATCTGATACTGGAGTGGAGTAAATGCCAATATACTCTGCAACATCTTGCTGTATAGATGCTAAAGAATTCATGCTTCATCCTCCTTGTCTTTCTCTTTGTTTGTGATCCAACCGAGTTGGTTAAAGCAACGCAACCATGTTGAGGGGGGTGGATTAACGACTTCACCGCATCGTTCTGCATTACTCTGAGATAATGTCATTGTAAATAATTCTCGTAGTATTTGAGGACATTCTTCCCACAACTCAATCACTTGCTGTTCTTCATCAAAAGCACCTAAAGCATTCTGTGAATCCTTTGGATCAAAAATAAACACCGGCATTTTATGATAATCACGGAATTTTACATAGTGTTTTTGAATACTATCATCAACGTACCCTGTGAGCAATCTTCCGTCATAGCAATACTGTCCAAAGAACAGATAAAATAGAAGAGCACATAAGCTGTAGTTCTGAGTGTTAAAGTCAAAGTTTTTTTGTATTCCACGTACAAAAGCTGGTTCCGCAAATTCAATAGGATATTCGCCCGCTTCAGCATGGCAAAATGTTGTTGCCTCCTCTGAAACAAAATCCTCAAATGAATACACGAGATTACTAAAGTTCAGATATGCAGTTCCATCAGCTCGGAAAAAAATTCTTGAAAGATGAATATCTTCGTAAGCATATCCACATTTATTCACGCTATCCATTGCCTGCAATATTTGCACAGCCATGTTTCTTATTTCAGGGTTTTTCCAACTTGGCTGATTAATTTGAGCGAGTTTCCTTATGCCGTTTATCATTGGAGGATATCCGCCATAAGGAAACAACAGCGCTCGATTTCCTTTTTTTTCATTCATCGGAGTGGGAGTTTCGGTATATTCTTGTGCAACAAACAAACTGCATTGAGCAGATTGTTCATCTGATAAATTAACCATATCGCTTGGCCACAGGATATTGCTTCGATCTGGCGGGTTAAGAATTCTACGTCTTAATTTGTTGTGAAGCGCATAATTACAATTCATTCGCTTAATGAAATAAGACTCACCAGTAATTAGATTCGTGAGAAGCGGGCTCAACAAATTTTCGCCATTATCGCCACCCAATGGATCTTGAACAAACTCCTGTCTATCCCATTTATAGATTCCACCGCCGTAGACCGTACTATAATATAAATCTTCAGTTGTAAGATAATTATTGGTACTCATCAGTCTACCATCCTTCGTGAATAGTCCTTTTATTTCCGACCAAAGAATCCTTTGATCTTTCCTTTTTTGTCTTGATCATCTGAACCGTTGCTTGCAGAATCACTTGATTCATCGCTTCCCTGTGTTAGCTTTGAAAACAAGGATAATCCCTTATCAACTAAGCTTGAACCAGCAGGGGAATTTGACGTCAAATGACGTTCATCGGCTTTTTTTCTTTTTTCTGCTTGTTTTAGTTCAGTCAGCCATTTTTTAACCGTTTTAGCCTCTTCGCCACGATCCTGAATATAATCTTCTGCATCTCGGATATACTTTCTCTTGCCGACAAGTTTGCTTTCTTGTACAACATAGAAGCTTTCAGCGATTAACACAGCGGGTTTGATTTTATCAAAAATCGTAAAAGTGTTGTTAAATTGAGTCCCTCCAATACTGAGCCATACGTCAAGCGGTACGTAGTGCAATTCGGAATCATGTTTTTTGCAGAAATCCACAATAATGCCACTAATTCCATTCATAATGGTCTTAGAGTTTTTGGCCCAGGTTATACATACTTCAGAGACTTGAAGGAAACATTCTACCATTTCATCGTATTTGTATCGATACAGCAAGCCTCGGATATTAATAATTTCCTTTAACAGTTCGGGAGCTTCAACGACCGAAGCAATATGAACCCATCTCATCAACATAGGATCATGGCCGGAATATCTATTGGCAATTTCTCTTTCGATTTGAGTGAAAATATCTTCTTTTTCTTTTGCGACGAGCTCCAAAGAATATTTTTTGAAGTACGCCTGAACAGCACTAAGGAATTCAGCACCATTTTGCTTGGATAGATTGTACAGGAGCACAAAGAATTCTAAAAGCATGTTGCAACGATGGGAACGAATTTGCATGAACCTATATTCTGCCCCAGAAGATAGCGAAAGGTTCTCGAAGTTAATCGATTCCCAATATTCTTCTTTAGCAGCATTACAACAATCCTCAATTTTTTCATATTGCAATATTTTCTTCATCAGCGCAATATACTCTTCATATGTCTCTCTAGCCGCTCCAGAGACTTTGACACCATCACTATATAATACCCAAGCAAGTTCTCCAATTTTGTCGTCTGTTTTGGGTTTTCGACTCATGTAGGATGTTTCATCCCATGTTTGGTTAAGCTTCGTCCAAGAGATATTGTCTGACGATAGAACATAGGTCGAGTAATAAAGATCAAGTATTTCTAGGCCATTAC
>ERZ773139.4841-NODE-4841-length-10288-cov-4.941464_pt1 | contig 10288 bp, 9 predicted proteins | sample MGYA00580854_ERZ773139 | MGnify/ENA primary metagenome ERZ773139 (study PRJEB29015, sample SAMEA2737809) | human gut metagenome | biome: human gut; feature: human-associated habitat; material: faeces | place: China | collected 2012 ...
AGTAATAAGCTTTGGGAACAACTTGAACAATTTGCAGATCTAATGGCAAAAGGTGCTACAGAACAAATTATTGATGCTTTACGACAAGTCATTATTGATTTTAATGAAAATTTAACTGAACAGTTTGGTGAAAACTTTAAAGCACTTGATGCCTCTGTAAAAAAACTTGTTGAGTGGCAGGAAAATTATAAAACGCAAGTTGAGCTGATGTCAGAACAATATCAACAAAGTGTCGAGTCTCTGGTTGAAACAAAAACTGCGGTTGCCGGGATTTGGGAAGAATGTAAAGAAATTCCTCTGGCTATGTCTGAACTGCGTGAAGTGCTTCAGGTGAACCAACATCAAATCAGCGAACTCTCCCGCCATTTAGAAACCTTTGTCGCTATCCGCGATAAAGCTACAACCGTATTACCTGAAATACAGAACAAAATGGCTGAAGTGGGTGAACTGCTGAAATCCGGAGCTGCAAATGTTAGTGCATCTCTTGAGCAAACCAGCCAGCAAATACTTCTTAATGCAGATTCAATGCGCGTGGCCCTGGATGAAGGTACCGAAGGATTCAGACAATCGGTTACCCAAACACAACAAGCATTTGCCTCGATGGCACATGATGTCAGCAATTCCTCCGAAACTCTAACCAGCACGTTAGGTGAAACAATTACTGAAATGAAACAAAGTGGTGAAGAATTCCTGAAGTCACTAGAGTCGCACTCGAAAGAATTGCATAGAAATATGGAACAAAATACGACTAATGTAATTGATATGTTCAGTAAGACTGGTGAAAAGATTAACCATCAACTATCCAGTAATGCCGATAATATGTTTGATTCAATCCAGACATCATTTGATAAGGCAAGTGCAGGGCTGACTTCTCAAGTCAGAGAATCAATTGAAAAATTTGCTCTATCCATCAACGAGCAGTTACATGCTTTTGAGCAAGCAACTGAACGTGAGATGAACCGTGAAATGCAATCATTAGGTAATGCTCTGCTTTCAATCAGCAAAGGTTTTGTCGGTAACTATGAAAAACTTATTAAAGATTACCAAATAATTATGGGGCAGTTACAAGCATTAATTTCTGCTAATAAACATCGAGGGTAATCGATCATGGATAAGATTATAGGGAAACAATTACCTAAAAAAGATCAAGATAATGAACACTGGGTATCCATGTCAGACCTAATGGCAGGGCTGATGATGGTTTTTATGTTCATATCTATTGCTTATATGCACTACGTACGTATTGAAAAAGAAAAAATTAAAGAAGTTGCCGTAGCCTACGAGAATGCTCAGTTACAGCTTTATAATGCTCTGGATATTGAGTTTGCAAAGGATTTGCAAGACTGGGATGCAGAGATCGATAAGCAGACTCTGGAGGTTCGATTTAAATCACCGGATGTTTTATTTGGCTTAGGAAGCACAGAGCTTAAACCAAAGTTTAAACTCATTCTTGACGACTTCTTTCCTCGCTACCTAAAAGTTCTTGATAATTATCAAGAACATATTACTGAAGTCCGCATTGAAGGTCACACAAGTACTGACTGGACTGGAACAACGAATCCTGATATTGCTTATTTTAATAATATGGCACTATCACAAGGTCGTACACGTGCAGTATTACAATACGTTTATGATATAAAAAATATCGCGACACACCAACAATGGGTTAAAAGTAAATTTGCCGCAGTAGGTTATTCATCTGCACATCCCATTCTTGATAAAACCGGCAAGGAGGATCCTAATCGCTCTCGTCGTGTCACCTTCAAAGTTGTAACAAATGCCGAGTTGCAGATTAGAAAGATTATTGAGGAGTAAGAGATGAAATTATCTATCGACATTTCAGAACTTATTCAATTAGGGAAGAAAATGTTACCAGAAGGAGTCAATTTTTTTCTGGATGAATCCCCTATTGACTTTGATCCTATAGATATTGAGTTATCCACGGGTAAAGAAGTTAGTATCGAAGATCTTGACCCTGGTAGCGGGCTTATCTCTTATCATGGCCGCCAGGTTCTTTTATATATTCGGGACCATTCAGGGCGTTATGATGCGGCTATCGTAGATGGCGAAAAAGGAAAACGTTTTCATATTGCCTGGTGCAGAACTCTTGATGAAATGCGCCATAAAAATCGATTTGAAAGGTATCATGCAACTAACCGCATAGATGGTTTATTCGAAATTGATGATGGTTCAGGTCGGAGCCAGGATGTTGATTTACGGGTATGTATGAATTGCCTCGAACGACTTAATTATAAAGGAAGTATTGATAAACAACGAAAAAGAGAGATTTTTAAATCATTCTCATTAAATGAGTTTTTTTCAGATTATAGTACCTGTTTTCGTCATATGCCTAAGGGTATCTATGACAAAACAAATAGTGGGTATGTCGAAAACTGGAAAGATATATCTAAATCAATACGAGAAAAGGCAAATTATGTTTGTAATGATTGTGGCGTGAATTTATCAACCGCCAAAAACTTGTGCCATGTCCATCATAAAAATGGCATCAAATATGATAATCACCATGAAAACCTTCTTGTTCTGTGTAAGGATTGCCATCGTAAACATCCCCTCCATGAAGGTATATTCGTTACCCAAGCTGAGATGGCTATCATTCAACGTTTACGTTCCCAACAAGGGTTATTAAAAGCCGAATCCTGGAATGAAATATATGACCTGACTGATCCATCAGTACATGGTGATATTAATATGATGCAACATAAAGGCTTTCAACCTCCTGTTCCTGGGTTAGATCTTCAAAACTCAGAACATGAAATTATTGCAACCGTAGAAGCAGCATGGCCAGGCCTTAAAATTGCAGTTAACCTTACTCCCGCCGAAGTCGAAGGATGGAGAATATATACCGTGGGTGAGCTGGTTAAAGAAATACAAACAGGAGCCTTTACGTCAGCAACGTTGTAAATTCCGAAACTCCGTGAAAGTTAAGACTTTCACGGAAGATAAATAAAATTTTCCTGATTTGTGACTCAAATTATAAAAGTCGTTTATGGCATAACTTGTCTGTTTTTTTGGTGTAATAGGTATAAAGGCATATGCTATGGTTAGCCTTATATTTAAAACTTTCCTCATACGGGTGAAGGTTAAAGCTTGGTAGATAGGTTACAGTCACAATGAATAAAGCAATAACGGTGCTTGCTATAATGATGGCTTCATTTTCCGTAAATGCGTCTGTATTACCGGAAACTCCTGTGCCATTTAAAAGTGGTACCGGAGCAATTGATAACGACACTGTCTACATTGGTTTAGGTAGCGCAGGTACGGCATGGTACAAGCTGGATACACAGGCCAAAGATAAAAAATGGACAGCGTTAGCTGCATTCCCTGGTGGAGCGAGAGATCAAGCAACTTCTGCATTTATTGATGGCAATCTGTATGTGTTTGGCGGCATTGGCAAAAACAGCGAGGGCTTGACTCAGGTATTTAATGACGTACACAAATACAACCCCAAAACCAATAGCTGGGTTAAATTGATGTCGCACGCGCCGATGGGCATGGCGGGCCATGTGACTTTTGTACACAACGGCAAGGCTTATGTTACTGGCGGTGTTAACCAGAATATCTTCAATGGCTATTTTGAAGATCTCAACGAGGCTGGAAAAGATCAAACCGCTGTAGATAAAATCAACGCTCACTATTTTGACAAAAAAGCAGAAGATTATTTCTTCAATAAGTTTCTGTTGTCTTTTGATCCCTCAACACAGCAATGGAGTTACGCTGGCGAATCTCCCTGGTACGGAACGGCTGGTGCGGCGGTTGTGAATAAAGGTGATAAAACCTGGCTTATTAATGGCGAAGCCAAACCAGGATTGCGAACGGATGCCGTATTTGAACTTGATTTCACCGGTAATAATTTAAAATGGAATAAGCTTGCTCCCGTCTCATCACCAGATGGCGTCGCTGGCGGTTTTGCGGGGATAAGCAATGACTCACTTATATTTGCCGGGGGGGCCGGATTCAAAGGTTCACGGGAAAATTACCAAAACGGTAAGAACTATGCGCATGAAGGCCTGAAAAAATCATATAGCGCTGATATTCATCTTTGGCATAACGGGAAATGGGATAAATCGGGTGAATTATCGCAAGGTCGGGCCTACGGAGTATCATTGCCCTGGAATAATAGTTTATTAATTATTGGCGGTGAAACTGCAGGCGGCAAAGCGGTGACGGATTCAGTTTTGATCACTGTGAAGGATAATAAAGTCACAGTACAAAACTAACGCTTCAGGGCCCCGGTAAAGGGGCCCTGCTATCAATTTACCATTTCAATTACGCGAAAATTATATGGACGCAATAATATCGCCCGATTATTACTATGTTCTTACCGTTGCTGGTCAGTCTAATGCCATGGCGTATGGCGAAGGACTGCCATTACCGGACAGGGAAGATGCGCCTCATCCCAGAATTAAACAATTAGCGAGATTTGCGCATACGCATCCCGGAGGCCCGTCATGTCACTTTAACGACATTATTCCACTGACTCACTGCCCACACGATGTTCAGGATATGCAGGGTTATCACCATCCTCTGGCAACGAATCATCAAACACAGTACGGCACCGTTGGCCAGGCACTGCATATTGCACGGAAATTACTGCCCTTTATTCCTGATAATGCAGGGGTTCTCATCGTTCCGTGTTGCCGTGGCGGATCGGCTTTTACCGCGGGCAGCGAAGGGACATATTCAGAACGGCACGGAGCCAGCCATGATGCTTGTCGTTGGGGAACGGATACTCCGCTATACCAGGATTTAGTCAGCAGAACGCGAGCCGCACTGGCAAAAAATCCGCAGAACAAATTCCTCGGCGTATGCTGGATGCAAGGCGAATTTGACTTAATGGCCAGTGACTACGCGTCACACCCTCAACACTTTAATCATATGGTTGAAGCCTTTCGTAGGGATCTAAAACAATACCATTCTCAGCTTAATAATATTACTGACGCGCCGTGGTTTTGCGGCGATACCACCTGGTACTGGAAAGAAAATTTCCCTCATGCGTATGAAGTTATTTATGGCAATTATCAAAATAATGTTTTAGCCAATATTATTTTCGTCGACTTCCAGCAACAAGGTGAAAGAGGACTGACGAACGCGCCTGATGAAGATCCGGACGATTTAAGCACGGGATATTACGGTTCAGCGTACCGGTCACCGGAGAACTGGACGACGGCACTGCGAAGCAGTCATTTCAGCACGGCAGCCCGTCGGGGGATTATTTCTGACAGGTTTGTAGAAGCAATTTTGCAGTTTTGGCGCGAAAGGTGAGCGTTCATTAATTTGATTTATTCGCATCCATCAGCGCTTTTAACTCCTCCGGCGTAAACGGTGGTTTGCGTCGGTGCAACATCGCATGGCAATTAGGGCACACAGGAAGTAAATCATTAACTGGATCCAGCTGGTAATCCTCTTTAATGGCTGAAAGCGGCACCAGGTGATGCATATGGATAAAGCCCTCAGCGATATCGCCATAGATCTTCACCAGATCAACGCCGCATACGTTGCACTGGCATCCGTGATATTCGACTGCTTTCTCGCGAGCTTTTTTATCGCGTTCATAGCGGTTTACCGTCACCTTTATCGCCGCACCTTCAACGTAGGTCCCCTGCGACGGCAACTCATCCGGGAACAGAACATCGGCTATGGGAGCCGCAGCGGCTTTATCCTGATGAATATGAAATCCCTGATCTATAAGTAGCTTGACGCATTTAGATTTTATTCCGCCGGTGAAATCCGCAGGGGTAAATTGCGTCCCCGTCATCAATGTCGCTGCGATGCCAGCAATCGCCTTCGAGGGGTAACGTCGGCCATGATATTCAATCTCATACAACCGTGCAGGCTGGAACTGATGAGTTTCTCCCGCATCCCATAAATGGATAGCTTCGATGATATACCGCCGCGGAAGATGATCAGGGAGTTTATTCATGGAGAATGTCCTTATACGTTCTCAGAACAGGCAGCAAAAAAACAAATGAGATCAAGGTAATATATCTTCACTTGCAGGCTTGAACAGCAGAAAATTTGCGAGCATGATCGCAATTATTTCACTGCCAGGGATATCAATGGCTTCCAGTAAATCGCTACAGCAGGCAATTGCCAATATAAAAATCTGGCACAAGGGTGAACAGCGCGCGCCGCATAAGCCATTGTTATTGCTATACGTATTAGCGGGATACCTTAATGGACATCCGCGCCTTTTCGATTATGGCTCGGAAATCTACGAACCTCTGCACAGTTTACTGGAACGTTTTGGGCCACAGCGTTCACAGTACCGACCTGATATGCCGTTCTGGCGATTACAAGGCGACGGATTCTGGCAATTACACAATGCCGAGCTTTGCTCAACAGCAGGGAGCTGCCGACAACCGCCAGTGAAGGAACTGAACGAATACCACGTTGCAGGCGGTTTCGATGAACAGCACTACGCCCTGGTAACCGGCAATAAAAAACTCATCAATACTCTGGCGCAACAGATACTCGAAGCGCACTTCACCGAGAGTATTCAGGAAGAAATTGCTGACGAGCTGGGTTTTGATCTCCAGCAAATCCGTAAACAGCGCGACCCGTTATTTCGCAAAAATGTATTACGCGCTTATAAATACCAGTGCGCGATATGTGGCTTTAATATGCGCCACGACGACACCACCGTCGCGTTGGAAGCGGCGCATATAAAATGGAAACAGCACGGCGGTCCTTGTGAAATTCCTAATGGCCTGGCGCTTTGCGCAATTCACCATAAAGCCTTTGATAAAGGATCGATTGGCCTGGATGAAAATATGCGGGTACTGGTCTCGGATGCGGTAAACGGCGGAGGGATCGTTGAGAAACTATTCTGGGATTTTGACGGGAAAACTATTGCGTTGCCGCAGGTGCGTAAAAATTACCCTTATGAGGGGTTTGTGGAGTGGCATCGGAAAGAGGTTTTTAGGGGGTGAGTTTGATAACTATCGCAGTATGTTCAATATTGCTGACATAATCAGTGCAGGATCTTGCCGCTAGTTTACAACCCGCCTTCGATAGCGGCGCAAAACGAGTTCTGTTGCCGATATCCTCGGCTATGGATATTCCAACAGTTCCGGCAGGTTTACCAAGTTTCAGGTAAGTTTTTACTCAGAACCGGTTGATGCGGTTTATAAGGCGCTGGATGTGAATTAACACATTCCTCAGCATATTTACAAAAGGATTATTCCCATTTGATATAATATCAGTGCCAATTTACTTTTTTCAATGGAATATATCTCGGCTAAATAACTATAAAACTTATCGCTAATGGATTAAATAAACAATTTTCTAATTTATTTCACCACCTTTGATATAGAAATTGATGGTGTTGTCGCTGCCATTGCTTATGGTGATGATAAAATCCACGTTTCTGGATCGGTGCGTAGAAAATCATCACTACCTTGATATTTTGATGCGATATGATCATACCGTTCCGTAGTACCAATTTCAACTTCAGGCTAAACCCCAACATTAATAAAATTAGAGTTATTCACTGATTATATTATTAATAATATAATCAGTGAATAACATGGACTATATAATAAATTGCTCTAATCATTTCCCTTACGAATATATGGGCCAAAAGCCCAAGAATCATAATAAGGGTGATGGACTAGTTTTTCATTAAATCGAACACTATAAGTTAATTTTTTTATATTTTTACGTACAGCATTAATACTGGGCAAAGAGGAAAGATAATCTATAAACTTATCGATAGTGATTTCCCCTTCGCAACACTCAAACCCATCAATGATATTTTTCGCCATTTTTCCATTTTCATTTGTTTGATATATCACTCCAGGTATTCGTTGAAAAAAACTAGATAATGCATATTTGTCCGCTACATATGTATCATCCACATGATATTTCCCACCGAGCATAGTTGTAGTAACAATAAGCTTATACACACCTTTGGGTTGCCATGTTGATGGTAGTTCGAATTCTTTAATGATCACATCAAGATGATTAAGATAATGTTCAGAAATTCGATTTATTTGTTGAAAATAAGAACGCATAAATTTATTATTATGATCATGTATTAATGAGCTATCTCCAACGATGTTACACACTTGCTGATAGTACTTACCATAATATATTGGTTGACCATTTGATTTTAGTTCTGTAAAAATCAAACAATCATCCAGGAGAATCACGCAATCGCACTGATAATTAGCATGAGCATCAATTGGAGAAGCTTTAATCCCCGCATCACGAACTTGTTTTATAAATTGTTGCTCATGAAATCGCCCTTTACTTGCTTGAGAAATTTTTTTGGAACCAAATAATGACATTAGAGAGCGAGTCACTGAGCTATTTGCTATTAATGCAGGCATTAAGCATAAACCGTCCATACAGGGAATAAATGGGCAATCATTAAGATCATGTGATTTTGAATTGAAGATAAAATAATCTATCAGTTTTTTTGCTGCATCTGCTGCAATCCCCTTACGTTGAAAGAATGATAACCAACTCTCACGGCTTTTTATGATCAGCCAGCGATCCAACTGTAGGGGTATAGGTTTTGTCGATGAAAATCTTTTGCTCATTTCTTCTTTAGATAACTCGACTAAACATTGATAAGCGTGCACCCAATTAAATAATGATATATTCCCATATTCTTCATGAAGGTCATCAGGAGACATATTTTCCAACTCGCTTAAATGAAATGAGCTAAAAACGCCATCAGAATTTAAGTAAGATGGCATATGATCCTTTACCCAACCATTTAGATGAAAATGTTTGTTACTAAATTCATGAACTTCGCTATATAGATGTGACGCTCTCATCATTAGTCTATTTCTTGCAATCTCATAATCTCGGTATAAACAAAAACTATCAACCTCAAGAGAGTAAATGTTATTATCCAATTTTGTAAATACTGCACTACTTAGTCTGAAAAAGTCTCTTACTCTGCTTAATGAGTCAAAAACATTCCACTCATTAAGGTACCCTCCCATTGAAAGCAAGGTTTGTTTATTCACACAAGAAGTTAGTTTCAATGGCCCATGAGTCCGTAAATAAGAAAATATTCTTCCGGTGTAATTGGCTACCTCATCAAATGCCCTATCGATAACTCGAAAATATTCGATATCAGGTTCAGCTTGAATATTAATATTTTCAGAAACGATAAATAATGGAAAAATCCTCTTCATTTTTTTAGGATCATTGACCACAACCAAGGATGATAATGATGATAAAAACATCTCACAAAACATGATGAGATTAAGTATTAATGCATGTGATTTTTTTGTATTTTTACGCCAAATACCAGCACATTTTGCAGCCGCAAAGAAAGAATTATTTATATCATGCATAATTTTACATTGACTCTCGAACTCAGAGATTAGTTCAATGTTATCAGGAAATGAGTTTACTAGCTCATTAATACATTTTTTGAATGTATTCTTATACTCAACTTCAGTCTGAACTGAAAATCTATTATAATAGATGGAAGATATTCTCAGCACATCCAAGGCGATATCTATACTAATATCATCTCTTTTTATGTACTCACAAAAAAAAGAACAAAACTGTTTCGGGTCGTTAGCAAGATTACTAATTCTAGTGGTATCATAAACTTTTTCCATTTTTCCATACATCCTATTGTCTAAATTACTATAAAACTAGCCACTTAACTAATAATTATAAATTTCATCTTTTACACCTTGCATTTTTATAACCAATGAAATCTACAACAAGCAACTGATGGATAATCCGATATTGGTCGCATTTAATGGCATGGTAGCAAAGTTTTCATCACATACCTCCTTTGCACCAGAATAAACGCCAGAGACCTGAAATTGCGAGTACACTACAGAAATTGTACTGCCGGTCCCATCAGCATAAAACCATAGTTACACAGGTAATCATCATTATTCACCAAGATAATAAATATTATTCGGTAGAATAGCGTTCTCAGGTGGTCAGTAAAATTGTCTTCAACAAGATGTCTGCGCATCTCGTCTGCTAGCCCTACATAACTGCTCTCGACCGAAACTATTTATTGAATGTTCACCAAGGTGGGCGTGGAGACAAAATGACGTCTTTTGATATTAGCTACCTGAGCCACATGGTCAAAACGTTCAAGTAGCATAGCGAAACCACCCTGCCCACGTAATGTGGACGATGCAGCTTCCAGCCAGAGCAAACTTGGGACCATCGACTACAAAATGAAGAATACTGAACTGCTTTTCTGGCAGGCCTATATACTGCACGGGTAATGACTCCAACTTATTGATAGTGTTTTATGTTCAGATAATGCCCGATGACT
>ERZ773139.4861-NODE-4861-length-10258-cov-3.530236_pt1 | contig 10258 bp, 10 predicted proteins | sample MGYA00580854_ERZ773139 | MGnify/ENA primary metagenome ERZ773139 (study PRJEB29015, sample SAMEA2737809) | human gut metagenome | biome: human gut; feature: human-associated habitat; material: faeces | place: China | collected 2012 ...
GCCATTCCGGAAGGTACGCGGGCATCGAAGGGCCGGGCCATCCAGAATGTGATCCAGATCGAGCCGGACGACAAGGTGCGCGCCTATATCAACGTGCGCCGCCTGGACGACAAGGAGTATGTGGACAACAACTATATCGTGATGTGCACCAAGGAGGGCGTCATCAAGAAGACGAAACTGGAGGCCTATTCCCGTCCCCGCCAGAACGGTGTGAACGCCATCACGATCAAGGAAGGCGACGAACTGATCGACGCGGCGCTGACCAGCGGGCACGCCGAGATACTGATCGCCGCCCGGGAGGGCTACGGAGACGTGGCCGGGATCCCAGCGCCGCTGCCCTGGGTTCATTTGGAGATCAATTACACCCTGCGGGAGGCCTTTGCCATGGTAAAGACCTTTCTGTTTGACTGAGCGGATACGGAGGAACCAAATGAGCGACATCTTATGTATCTATTACTCCCGGACGGGGAACACCAAGAAGGCCATGGAGGAGATTGCCGCCGCCCTGGACGCGGAGCTGGCGGAGCTGCGGGACAACGCGGACCGGAGCGGCTGGCGGGGCTGGCTGCGCTGTGGGCTGGACGCCATGCGCAAAGACACCCGCCCCGTGGCCCCGTTGGAGACAGCCCGTCCCCTGGGGGACTACCGCTTGGTGATTCTGGGCACACCGGTGTGGGCCGGGCGATCCAGCGCCGTCATGCGGTCGTTTCTGAAAGACCGGGGCGGGGAGATCCGCAACGCGGCCTATGTGCTGACCCGCAGCAGCGGCTCCCAGTACCAGGAGGTCTATCGCCAGATGGATCTCTGTGTGCCCGCCGGTCATCTGGCGGCGGTGTCCTTGCGGAGCGGGGACGTGGGCTGGGCATTCTGGCAGGAGGAGTTTCTCCGCCAGGTCCGGGCCTTTCTGGAGGGGCAGTAGCGGCAGACCCTTTTCTGAAATCAACGGGAGAGGAGATGCCCCATGCTGGAAAAACTGAAGGAGCTGGCCCTGCGGTATGAGGACCTGCAGGCTCAGCTGGCGGACCCGTCTGTCTACGGCGACGCGGAGCGGCTGAAGACTGTAAATCGGGAGCTGAAGGACCTGACTCCGGTGGCAGAGGCGTACCAGGCATACCGGCAGGCGGAGGCGGACCGAGCCGCGGCGGAGGAGCTGCTCTCTGACCCGGAGATGCGGGAGTTGGCCCAGGAGGAGCTGACCGCCGCACGGGAAGAGATGGAGCGGCTGCGGCAGGAGCTGAAGCTCCTGCTTCTGCCCAAGGATCCCAATGACCGGAAGAACGTGATCCTGGAGATCCGGGCGGGTACCGGCGGCGAGGAGGCGGCGCTGTTCGCCGCGTCGCTGCTGCGGATGTACACCATGTACGCTGCCGCCCGGGGCTGGAGGACTGACACCGTGGAGCTGAACGAGACGGAGCTGGGGGGCGTGAAGGAGTGCAGCGTCCTTATCGAGGGCGAGGGCGCCTGGTCCCGGCTGAAATTCGAGAGCGGCGTCCACCGGGTCCAGCGGGTGCCGGTGACGGAGTCCAATGGCCGCATCCAGACCTCCGCCGCCACGGTGGCCGTGCTGCCGGAGGCGGAAGGGGTGGACGTGAAGCTGGACCCTGCGGACATCGAGATGCAGGTCTACCGGGCCAGCGGCGCGGGTGGCCAGCATGTGAACAAGACGTCCTCCGCCGTGCGGCTGATCCACCGGCCCACCGGCCTGGTAGTGGAATGCCAGCAGGAGCGCAGCCAGTTCCAGAACCGGGACAAGGCCATGCGCCTTCTGGCGTCAAGATTGTATGAGATCGAGCGGGAAAAGCAGGATGCCGACATCGCCAGAGAGCGGAAGAGTCAGGTGGGCAGCGGCGACCGCAGCGAGAAGATCCGCACCTACAACTTCCCCCAGGGCCGGGTGACGGATCACCGGATCGGCCTGACGCTGTACCGGATCGACGCAGTCCTGGACGGGGAACTGGATGAGCTCATCGACGCCCTGGTGACCGCCGACCAGGCGGAGAAGCTGAAGAACGGCGGCGGGGAACCATAAAACAGAGCTGTACGGCGGCCCGGATAGAGCGGCGCCGTGGAGGGGCTGCACTTCCGGCAGCCTGCCGGGACGCCGCGGAGCCCTTTGGAGACGCAGAAAGAGTAAGCAATAAGGCCGGGGAGATCTCCGGCGAAGAGAGATAGAGGCGAAGAGATATGCAGACACGATATTTTGACCTGCGGGACACCAAGGGTCAGCAGAAGGAGATTGAGGACAAGATCGGCGCAGCGGCCAAGATCCTGCAGGACGGCGGCCTGGTGGGCATCCCCACGGAGACGGTGTACGGCCTGGGGGCCAACGCTCTGGACGGCACCGCGGTGAAGCGGATCTTTGAGGCCAAGGGCCGGCCCCAGGACAATCCCCTCATCATCCATGTGACCGGCGCCCAGTGGCTGCCCCGCTACTGCGCCGACGTGCCGCCCCTGGCCTATGTGCTGGCCCGGAAATTCTGGCCCGGCCCCCTGACTATGATCCTGAAGCGGCGGCCCATCATCCCGGACGAGACCACCGCCGGGCTGGACACGGTGGCGGTGCGCTGCCCCAACCACCCGGTGACGCTGGCGATCATCCGGGAGGCGGGCATCCCCATCGCGGCCCCCAGCGCCAACCTCTCCGGCCGGCCCAGCTGCACGACTGCCCAGGACGTGCTGGAGGATATGGACGGCCGGATCAGCGGCGTGGTGGACGGCGGTCCCTGTGCGGTGGGTGTGGAGTCCACGATTCTGGACCTGACCTGCGACCCGCCCAGGCTGCTGCGTCCCGGCGGACTGCCCCTGGAGGACCTGGAGCGGCTCATCGGCAAGATCGATGTGGACAAGGCCGTCAACGGCGCCCTGGCGGAGGGCGAGAAGCCCAAGGCCCCCGGCATGAAGTACCGCCACTACGCGCCCAAGGGCAAGCTGATTCTGATCGACGGCGCGCCCGAAAACGTAAAGGCGCCACTACGCCCCCAAGGCGCCGGTCACCGTCATCACCGGCGCGCCGGAGAAGTCCGCCCAGGAGATCCTGCGGCGGGTGGGGCCCACTTCCGGCGTCATCTGCTTCGAGGAGTTTGCGGATCTGTTCCGGGAGCAGGAGGTCCACACCCTGGGGCCTGTAGGCGACAAGCTGGTCCAGGCCCAGCGGGTGTTCGACGCCCTGCGGACCTTTGACACCAGCGATGTGACGGAGATCTTCGCCCAGTGCCCGGACAACCGGGGATTGGGTCTGGCCATCGGCAACCGGCTGAAAAAGGCCGCCGGCTTCCATGTGGTGGAGGCGGACAGTGAGCGGGTGGTGCTGGGCCTCACCGGCGGCACCGGCGCGGGCAAGTCCAGCGCCCTGCGGGCCATCCGCTCCCTGGGGGGCGAGGTCATCGACTGCGACGCCCTGTACCATGAGATGTTGGAGACCTGCGCTCCCCTGCGGGATGAGATCGGTGTCTCCTTCCCCGGCGCGTTTGACGCAGCCGGCCAACTGGACCGGCGCAAGCTGGGACAGGAGGTCTTCTCCCACAAGGACCGGCTGGAGCAGCTCAACGGCATTGTGGCCCGCCATCTGGTGCCGGAGGTGCGGCGGCGCTTGGCAGCGTCGGAGAGCAAGATCTTCGCCATCGATGCCATCAACCTGCTGGAGGGCGGGCTGGACCAGCTGTGCGACCGGACGATAGCCGTCACCGCGCCCCTGGAGCTGCGGGTCCGGCGGATCATGGCCCGGGACAACATCACAGAGCAGTACGCCCGCCTGCGGATCTCCGCCCAGCAGCCGGACGAGTACTACCGGGGCAAGTGCGACTGTGAGCTGAATAACGCCGCCGATACCGCCGCGGCCTTTGAAATGGAGGCCCGGGAGTTTTTCCAGCGGCTGATCGACACCATCAAGGAGGAAAAAGCACATGGAAAGCAAGGAATTTAAGGCGCTGAAGGAGCAGCTGCTCTCCTGCCGCCGCAACGGCTTCGACCGGATGGACGCGGCGGAGCGGAGCGCCATGGAATCGTACTGCACGGACTACAAGGCATTTCTGGACACTAGCAAGACCGAGCGGCTCTGCGCAGGAGAGGTCGTCCGCCTGGCAGAGCAGGCCGGCTACCGGCCCTATGTCCGGGGCGCGGCGGTGAAGCCGGGAGACAAGGTCTATCTCTGCAACCGGGGCAAGAGCGTGCTGCTGGCCCACATCGGGGAGAAGCCGCTGACAGAGGGTGTTCAGATCGCTGCCGCCCACATAGACTCCCCCCGGCTGGACCTGAAGCCCAACCCCCTGTATGAGGACGGGGAACTGGCCTATTTCAAGACCCACTACTACGGCGGCATCCGCAAGTACCAGTGGGTTACCATTCCCCTGGAGCTCCACGGCGTGGTGGCCCTGCGGGACGGCGCCAGCGTACAGGTGAACATCGGCGGGGGCGCGGACGATCCCCGGCTGGTGATCACGGACCTGCTGCCCCACCTGGGCGCGGAGCAGAACAAGAAGCCGCTGGCGGAGGCCATCCCCGCTGAGACCCTGAACCTGCTGCTGGGCAGCGAGCCGATCGGGGACGCGGAGGAGTCCGGCCGTGTGAAGCTGGCGGTGATGAAGCTGCTGAACGAAAAGTACGGCATCACAGAGGATGACTTCACCTCCGCGGAGCTGGAGGCGGTGCCGGCGGTAAAGGCAACGGACATCGGCCTGGATCGCAGCATGATCGGCGCCTACGGCCATGATGACCGGGTGTGTGCCTACGCCGCCCTGCGGGCCCTGCTGGATCTGGAGGGGACCCCTGCCAAGACGGCGGTGTGCGTTCTGGCGGATAAGGAGGAGATCGGCTCCGACGGTGTGACGGGCATGCAGTCCGCCGCTTTCGACACATTTATGGAGGACCTGTGCGAGAGCCAGGGCGCGGCTGTGCGGGTGTGTTTCGAGAAGTCCTTCTGCCTCAGCGCCGACGTGACGGCGGCCTACGACCCTAACTTCTCCGACGTGTATGAGAAGCGCAACGCCGCCTATCTGAACTACGGCATCGGCCTGTGCAAGTACACCGGCGCCCGGGGCAAGTCTGGTGCCTCCGACGCGGACGCGGAGACGGTGGCCTATATCCGCAACCTCTTTGACGAGGCGGGGGTCATCTGGCAGATCGCAGAGCTGGGCAAGGTGGACGCCGGCGGCGGCGGCACTGTGGCCATGTATATGGCCAACCGGAACATCACCACGCTGGACGCGGGCGTGCCGGTCCTGTCCATGCACGCGCCCTTTGAGACGGTGTCCAAGCTGGACTGCTACGAGACCTATAAGGGCATGAAGGCCGTATTCCAGGCGGAGAAGTGAATCGGCTGAGATCAGGAAACAGGCGACCCGGTGAAACCCGGGGCGCCTGTTTCTATCCGGCATTCTGCTCAGGTGAGGGGGAGAAAACCGGGGGAACTTTTCCTGTTTTCGTCAAAAGAATTTCGGCGAATTTGGTTGCATTGCCTACGGAAATATGGTAAGATGCTTTGCGTGTAAAGACAAATGGCCATAGGAGGCGGACGAGATGGCGAGAGAGATCAAGTATTACATTGTGGCCGCGAACGCCCTGCCGGAGATCTTCGTGAAGGTGGCGGAGGCCAAGCGGATGATGCAGACCGGCGAGGCGGACACCGTGGGCGCTGCCACGAAGCAGGTGGGGATCAGCCGCAGCGCGTTCTACAAGTACAAGGATGCGGTGCAGCCGTTCAACGATATGAAGGCGGAGCACATCATCACCTTTTACTGTATGCTCAAGGACAACACCGGCGTGCTCTCCAGCGTGCTGTCCGTGTTTGCCACTTCTGGGGCCAACATCCTCACCATCAACCAGAGCATTCCCACCAACGGCTGCGCGGCGGTGACGATTTCCGCAGAGACCAGCGGACTGGCGGAGACCCTGGAGAAGCTGATGGCAGACGTGGCCGCCGTGGACGGCGTGGTACGGGTGGAAGTCCTGGCAGGATAAAGAGAGAGGAAACGGACGCATGATACAGATTGCGATTATGGGCCTTGGTACGGTGGGCACCGGCGTGGCCAAGGTAGTGGCGGAAAACGCCCGGCAGATCGAGCGAAAGCTGGGCGAGCCCCTGCAGGTGAAGACCATTCTGGTGCGGCATTTCAAGGACGGGCCCTACCGTCAGCTGATGACGGATGACTTCACGAAGATCGAGGAGGACCATGCTATCCGGGTGGTGGTGGAGACCATCGGCGGCGTGGAGGCGGCCTACGAGTACACGAAGCGGGCCCTGAACGCCGGCAAGCACGTGGTCACCGCCAACAAGCAGCTGGTGGCGGAGAAGGGCGCAGAGCTGCTGGCCCTGGCCAAAAAGCGGGGCGTGAACTATTTGTTCGAGGCCAGCGTGGGCGGCGGTATCCCAGTGCTGCATCCCCTGACCCAGTGCATGGCTGCCAACCGGATCGACGAGGTGTACGGCATCCTAAACGGCACCACCAATTATATCCTTACCCGGATGGTCCGGGCCGGCACCACCTTTGCAGACGCCCTGAAAGAGGCGCAGGAGAAGGGCTATGCGGAGGCAGACCCCACCGCAGACGTGGAGGGCGTCGACGCCGGGCGGAAGATCTGTATCCTGGCGGATCTGGCCTTCGGCTGTCAGGTGGACCCGGCGGATGTGCCCATGGAGGGGATCAGCCGGCTGTCTCTCCGGGACGTGAAGATCGCCCAGCGGGCGGGCTACCGCGTCAAGCTGCTGGGCCGGGCGGTGCGCCTGCCCGGCGGCCGTACCGCCTATGTGGCACCCCATCTGATCCCGGAGGAGCAGCCCCTGGCCAGCGTGGACGATGTGTTCAACGCAGTGGTGGTCCGGGGAAACGCCACCGGCGAAGTGATGTTCTACGGCCAGGGGGCCGGGGAGCTGCCTACCGCCTCCGCCTGCGTGGCGGACGTGATGGAGGCGCTTCAGTCCAGCCCCCGCCGGGAGGAGATCGGCTGGGAGGCGGACCCGGCGGGCTTTGAGGACCCGCAGGCCCTTCGGAGCCGGTACTACTTCCGCATCGGCGGCAGCCTCAGCGCCGCTGCCGCGGCCTTCGGCCAGGTGGAGATCCTCAGCGAGGACGGCGGTGAGACCGCCTTCCTCACCGACTGCATCAGCGGAGCCGAGGCAGGGAAGCAGGCCGAAGGCCTGCGCGTCCTGGCCTGTCTGCGGGTGCTGGGATAAGCCCCAAACCGCCGGAAGATGTGTATACTGGAACAGGCGGGAACCGGGATTTGAGACTTGATTCTGATTTAAAGAAGGAAATGCCATGAGCTTGATCGTACAGAAATTCGGCGGCACCAGCGTGAGAGATGCCAAGCGCATCCGCAACGTAGCCGGCATCATCGCAGAGACCTATCTGGCGGGGAACGACGTGATTGTGGTCCTCTCCGCCCAGGGAGACACTACAGACGATCTCATTGCCAAGGCGGAGGAGATCAACCCCCACGCCTCCAAGCGGGAGATGGATATGCTGCTCTCCACGGGAGAGCAAATCTCTGTGGCCCTGTGCGCCATGGCCCTGGAGGCCATGGGCCTGCCCTGCATATCCCTGGCTGCTTGGCAGGTGGGGATACAGTCTACCTCCGTCCACTCCGACGCCCGGATCAAGAAGATCGACACCGAGCGTATCCAGTCCGAGCTGGACCAGCACCGGATCGTGATCGTCACCGGCTTCCAGGGCGTGGACCGCAACGGGGACGTGACCACCCTGGGCCGGGGCGGGTCCGACACCAGCGCCGTGGCGCTGGCGGCGGCCTTCCGTGCAGATCTGTGCCAGATCTACACGGATGTGGACGGTGTGTATACCACGGACCCCCGCATCGTCCCCAGTGCCCGCAAACTGGATGAGATCACCTACGACGAGATGCTGGAACTGGCGTCGCAGGGGGCCCAGGTGCTCCACAACCGCAGCGTGGAGCTGGCCAAGAAGTTCAGAGTGAATTTGGAAGTCGTGTCCAGCCTGGAGCGCAAGCCCGGCACGAAAGTCAAGGAGGTCACCAAAGTGGAGAAAACCAATATCGCCGGTGTCGCCAAGGACACCAGCATCGCCCGCGTCGCCCTGATCGGTCTGCAGCACAACCCAGGCGTCGCCTTCCAGGTCTTTGACCTGCTGAGCAAGCACAACATCAACGTGGATGTCATCCTGCAGTCCATTGGCCGGGAGGACACCAAGGACATCACCTTCACGGTCCACAAGAAGGACCTGGAGGAATCCAAGCAGATTCTGGAGGAACATAAAGAGACCCTGAGGTTCGACCACATTGAGACGGATGAGAGCATCGGCAAGGTTTCCATCGTGGGCGCGGGCCTCATGAGCAACTGCGGCGTGGCCGCCCGGATGTTCGAGGCCCTCTATGAGGCGGGCATCAACATCCAGATGATCAATACTTCTGAGATCCGAGTCTCCGTCCTGCTGGATGAGGAGGACGTGAACCGGGCGGTCCGGGCCATCCACGACAAGTTCTTCGGCGAGATCTGATTCCGCCTGGAGCATCAGCCCAGCAGGGCGCGCCCACCGGCGCGCCCTGTGCTGTTTTCCGGTCTGCTCCGCCGCCGCGCTGCATACAGTGGAGCGAGGTGAGGCGAACCATGAGAGATCCCTTCAATCGTTTTGCCCTGCGGTATCTGGCGGCTGTGGTGTGCGGCCTGGCACTGCTGCTGCTCCACAGCACGGCACAAAGCGGACTGCCTGCCGCGTTCGTGCCCCAGTGTCCCAGCCCCTGGGAGTTGAGCAAGCTGGCCTTCTGGCCGCTGCTTGCCGCCTGGGTGCTGACCGGCCGGCTGGGCAGGGAGCGCCGCACGCTGCTGCAAGATCTGCCGGCAGCGGTGCTGACGCCCCTGGCTATGACAGCGGCGTGCTGGGGCTTGGCGGCCGCCGGGGGAAATGGCGCGGCGAGCCTGGCGGTCTGGGCGGTGCTGCTGGCGGCGGGCACGGCCTTCTGCCCGGACGGAAGAAAGCACCCGGGGCTGTGGGCAGCCCTGGCTCTGCTTCTGGCGGGGCTGTACATGCTGCTGACCTTCACGCCTCCGGGCTGGGGACCATTCGTCAATCCGCTGGGATGAGAGAGGATTTACTTTCCCGCCCATCTGTGGTACAATACGGACGCTGTATACAAGAGAATGCCGCCTCGCCGGGCTTGCCGGCGGGCGGCCATGAGGAGGAACTTCGCTATGAACGCCATCGTCACCGTCGTGGGGCAGGATAAGGTAGGCATCATCGCCGCCGTCTGCGCCCTGCTGGCTGAGCACAATGTCAATATCCTGGACATCTCCCAGACGATCCTCCAGGGCTCCTTCACCATGGTCATGGCCGTGGACGTGGGAGCGGCCAAGGTCTCCGTGGGCGAGCTGCGGGACCTGCTGGAGCAGTTGGGGCAGAAGATGGAGATCTCTATCCGCATCCAGCGGGAGGAGATATTTGATGCCATGCATCGCATCTGACTTCAAGAGGGAGCTGCGCCCACCCTTTAGATTCCCCCTCCCCAGTGAGACGTTGGTCACTGGGGACGCCGTCCCCGGCGGCTGGGTCAAGAAATTTTCGGCAGGTACACGCCCTGCCGAAAATGATTTAATATTCTTCTTTTGCCGGAGGTAAAAGAACTGAGGAAAACCGGAGGTTTTCCCCTAGCCTCTTTTACCCGTTTCCGGAGTCCTTTTGAGAGAGAATTTGTACGTTGGGAGATACGTTATGCTGAACCAGAAGGAAATTTTATCTACCATTGAGATGATCGACCAGCAGCACCTGGACATCCGCACCATCACCATGGGCATCTCCCTGCTGAGCTGCTGTGATCCGGACCCGAAGCGGGCCTGTGAGAAGATCTACGACAAGATCACCCGGTATGCGGAGAAGCTGGTCAAGACCGGCGAGGACATCGAGCGGGAGTTCGGCATCCCCATCGTGAACAAGCGCATTTCCGTCACTCCCATGGCCCTGGTGGCCGGGGCCAGCGAGACGGAGGACTGCGTGCCCTTTGCCCTGGCCCTGGACCGGGCGGCCCAGACCTGCGGCGTCAACTTTATCGGCGGCTACTCCGCCCTGGTGCAGAAGGGCATGACAGAGGCGGACGAGAAGCTGATCCGCTCCATTCCGGAGGCTCTGGCCCGGACAGAACTGGTCTGTTCCTCCGTCAACGTGGGGTCCACCCGGGCGGGCATCAATATGGACGCGGTGGCCCTGATGGGCCGCATCGTCAAGGATACCGCTGCCGCCACGGCGGACCGGGATGGCCTGGGCTGCGCCAAGCTGGTGGTGTTCTGCAATGCCGTGGA
>ERZ773139.4871-NODE-4871-length-10249-cov-2.928389_pt1 | contig 10249 bp, 6 predicted proteins | sample MGYA00580854_ERZ773139 | MGnify/ENA primary metagenome ERZ773139 (study PRJEB29015, sample SAMEA2737809) | human gut metagenome | biome: human gut; feature: human-associated habitat; material: faeces | place: China | collected 2012 ...
TCATCCGGCAGTACTTGCTATGATCAAGATGGCAGCAGATAATGCACACGCAGAAGGAAAATGGATCGGAATCTGTGGAGAACTTGGAGCGGACCTTGAACTGACAGAAGAGTTCCTGAAGATGGGACTGGACGAGCTGTCTGTATCTCCGGCACTTGTGCTGCCGCTGAGAAAGAGGATCAGAGAGTGTGAATAAGTTATTGGTTTTGCAGGAATATTTCTTCCTGTAAAAGATAACTTTGAATAGAAGGAAAAGAAGATTACCGAACCGGGGGAATGGAAAAGTCTGTCCGGGGCGGTTTTCTTCTTTTTTTCTTTTCGAGACTCTCTTTTAGAAACTTAAAAGAAAAATAAGTTGTATAAAAGAGAAAATACGATTATGATAATAATAACATGACTGCTCATATTATGAATACAAAAGAGAAGCAGGGAAAGGAGTTATATGGAAAAAGAAGTTTTTCTGTGGCTTGGACTGATGATCCTATTTCTTGTTGTAGAACTTGCCACAGTCGGACTGACCAGTATCTGGCTTGCCGGAGGTGCGTTGATCGCATTATTTGTTGCTCTTGCCGGAGCAACAGTTGCATGGCAGTGTATTGCGTTTATCGTGGTATCAGTTCTGCTCCTGATTTTTACGAGGCCTTTTGCAACGAGATATATCAACAGGCATCATGAAAAGACAAATTGTGATGAACTGATCGGCAGGACGGTCAGGGTAACGGAGCAGGTGGATAATTATGAACAGACCGGTGCGGCATTTGCCAACGGGCTGGAATGGACTGCCAGATCAGAAAAAGACGATCAGAAGATCGAAGCAGGCAGTCTTGCAACGGTGACGGCAATCTCCGGTGTAAAATTAATCTTAAGACCGGTTAAGGAGGAAAAGAAATCATGGGATTAGCTATTTTAATTGTCTGGGTGATCATACTTGGAATTGCGATCTTACTGATCGTGAGCAATATCAAGATTGTTCCACAGGCACATGCGTATGTAGTTGAAAGACTTGGAGGATATAAAGAAACCTGGGGGGTAGGACTTCATTTTAAGATGCCGATCCTGGATCGTGTCGCGAGAAGAGTCTCACTGAAAGAACAGGTCGTTGACTTTGAACCGCAGGCAGTAATTACAAAAGATAATGTTACGATGCAGATTGATACCGTCGTATTCTATCAGATCACTGACCCGAAGAAGTATGCATACGGGGTAGAAAGCCCGATTGCGGCGATCGAAAATCTGACAGCAACAACGCTGCGTAATATTATCGGTGATCTGGAACTGGATGAGACACTGACTTCCCGTGAGACGATCAACTCCAAGATGCGTACGATCCTGGATATTGCGACAGATGAATGGGGAATTAAAGTAAACCGTGTAGAGTTGAAAAATATTATGCCTCCGAAAGCAATTCAGGATGCCATGGAGAAGCAGATGAAGGCGGAGCGTGAACGAAGAGAAGCAATCCTCCGTGCGGAAGGTGAAAAGAAATCTACGATCCTTGTAGCAGAAGGTGAGAAAGAGTCGGTGATTCTGGAGGCAGAGGCATCCAAGCAGGCAGCGATCCTGAAAGCGGAAGCTGAAAAGCAGAAGCGGATCAAGGAAGCAGAAGGTCAGGCAGCAGCCATCCTGAAAGTACAGCAGGCAAATGCGGACGGTCTTCGTTTCCTGAAAGAAGTAGGAGTAGATGAAGCAGTGATCCAGCTGAAGAGTCTGGAGGCATTTGCGAAAGCGGCTGACGGCAAGGCAACAAAGATCATTATTCCTTCTGATCTGCAGGGCATTGCAGGTCTTACGAAGACCATCGCAGAAGTAGCACGCCCGGATGTGACAGAAAAGGTGGATTAATTGGAATCAGGAGAAAAAGTTGTCAGGATTTCGGTCAGAAATCTCGTGGAATTTATTTTAAAAGAAGGAGACATTGACAATCGTATTACGGCAGGGACTGCGGAAAAGGATGCGATGTTAATGGGAAGCCGGCTTCACCGGAAGATCCAGAAAAGTATGGGATTGGGATATCAGGCAGAAGTATCGCTGAAGATTTCTGTTCCCTGTCAGGGATTTACTCTGAGGGTAGAAGGCAGAGCAGATGGGATTATTGTAGATGAAACTTCAGACGGAAAGCTGCAGCAGGTGACGGTGGATGAGATCAAGGGAGTCCTGAGGAATCTGGAACAGATTCAGAAACCGGCAGGAGTACATCTGGCACAGGCAAAATGCTATGCATATATTTACGGAAAAGAAAAAGAACTGGAAAAGATCAGTATCCAGATGACGTATTGTCATCTGGATACTGAAGAAATAAGACGGTTTAAAGAAGAGTATACACTGGAAGATCTGAAAAGCTGGTTTGAAGAACTGGTGCATAGATATGAAAAATGGGCCAGGCTTCAGATTGAATGGGAGCAGATGCGGGATGAGACGATCCGCAATCTGAAATTTCCATTTTCATACAGGGAGGGACAGTTCAATCTTGCCGCATCTGTATATCGTACGATCGCAAGAAAGAAAAAGCTTTTTATCCAGGCACCGACGGGGACAGGAAAGACGATGGCAGTTCTCTATCCTGCTGTCAGGGCAATGGGAGAAGGTCTGGGCGAGAAGATTTTCTATCTGACTGCAAGGACGATCACAAGGACGGTTGCCGAGCAGGCTTTTTTTATTTTAAAGGAAAAGGGGCTGAAGTTCCGTTCGGTGACTCTGACAGCCAAAGAAAAAATCTGCTTTTGTGAAAAAGCAGAGTGTAATCCGCAGGCCTGCCCCTATGCAAAAGGACATTTTGACCGGGTTAATGATGCAGTCTATGACCTTTTGAAAAATGGCGGTGGAATGGGGAGAAAGGAGATCGAGGAACAGGCAGAAAAGTTCCAGGTCTGTCCTTTTGAATTTGCATTGGATCTTTCGGTGTGGGCAGATGGAATTATCTGTGATTATAATTATGTATTTGATCCCAATGCACATCTGAAAAGATTTTTCGCAGACGGAGGAAATAATCACTATCTGTTCCTGGTTGACGAAGCTCACAACCTTGTGGAACGTGGACGCGAGATGTACAGTGCAAGCCTGTATAAGGAAGATGTTCTTGAAGTGAAAAAAATTGTAAAAGGAAAAGATAAAAAGCTGACGAGAAGTCTGGAGAGCATGAACAAGGCACTTCTGGAACTGAAAAGAGAGTGTGAAAATTATCAGATCCTGGACAGTGTATCTGTCCTTGCGTTGAAGGCGATGAATCTTCTGACTGAAATGGAACGTTATTTAGAAGAACAGAGAGAGCAGGGAAGGCAGGATGAAACGGAAGAAGAGATCCTTCAATTGTTCTTTGCATTACGAAGTTTTCTGAATATCCATGATCTGCTGGATAAAAATTATGTGATATACAGCGAAATGCAGTCTGATGGAAAATTTATGGTGAAACTTTTCTGTGTCAACCCGGCAGAGAATCTTCAGAATTGCCTGGAACAGGGAAACAGTACGATCTTTTTTTCTGCTACGCTGTTGCCGATACAATATTATAAATCTCTGTTATCTGTGGATCAGGACGATTATGCAGTCTATGCAGAATCGACTTTCCCTGCAGAGAATCGGAGAGTACTGCTGACAGATGGAGTCAGTACAAAGTATACAAGCCGTGGTGAAGAGATGTACAGCAGGATCGCACAATATATCGGAAAGACACTGGATAGCAGAGAGGGAAATTATATGGCCTTTTTCCCGTCATACCGGCTGATGGAGGCAGTGTATGAAAAATTCCTGGAGCTTGGGAAGAAAAGTGAAGTGCTGCTTCAGTCGCAGTATATGGATGAGGAAGAACGGGAAGAATTTCTGAAAAAATTTGAAAAAGAGCAGGACGGGACGTTGGTGGCATTCTGTGTGATGGGCGGTATTTTTTCGGAAGGGATCGACCTGACGCAGGACCGTCTGATCGGAGCCATGATCGTGGGAACAGGAATCCCGCAGGTGTGCAATGAAAGGGAGATCCTGAAGCAGTATTTTGGAGCAGAGGGATTTGACTATGCCTATCTCTATCCCGGAATGAACAAAGTACTTCAGTCAGCGGGGCGTGTGATCCGTACGGAAAAAGATAAAGGGGTAATTCTTCTGATGGATGAAAGATTCCAAAGCCCGCATTATAGGAAAATGTTTCCGCGAGAATGGTCGGACTGTAGAAGATGTACGATGGAAAATGTGACAGAGCTGCTGACAGAATTTTGGAAAAAAGATCCCACCTGATCCGGAAAATGTGTCCGGGAAACCGGGCAGACCGGATGCAGGAGGGGATGAGACTGATTCTTCCACCGGATTCTTCTTCCAATGGATTACTCTTCCACCGGATGGAAGCAACTCAGAAATTCCTGCGTTGCCTTGGAAAGCGGGAGCTGCTCATTGTATGCGATGACCAGCGAACGCTCCGGCATCTCTTCGTTCATATCCAGGGTGAAGATACCGTCAGATTCTTTGGAGATACAGTAATCAGGAATAAATGCAATTCCGAGTCCGATGCGTGCAAGGTCGATCAGAAGATCGTTGCTTGTCAGCTCAATCTCAGGAACAAGGTCTAACTGATGCTGCTGGAACAGGCGGTGGAGAAATTCATTGGTGGTACTGTTCTTATCCAGCATGAGGATCGGATAAGCAAGAAGGTCTGAGAGAGAGATCTTTTTTTCTTTTAAATCTCCGTAATTATTCCCTGCAATAAATACATCACGGAAATTCTTGATCTTCATGGATGCGGAAATATTATTCAGGCTGGCATTGGGATAATTGACCACAATGAGATCTACCAGCCCGTTCTTGAGCAGTTCCGTACAATGCAGAGAAGTCTGATTGATCACTTTGATATGTACATTGGGGAACATTTTGTGAAACTTTTCAAGGTATGGTACAAGAAAGTATCTGCAAATTGTATCACTCGCACCAATACGGATCTGACCTCCGGTAGAAGCTGCATCAAGAAGCTGTGCCTCTCCTTTTTGGATCAGATTCATAGCCGGTTCAATATGGCGGAGCAGGATCTCACCTTCCGGGGTGAGCTGGACTTTTTTGGTGCTTCTGATAAAGAGTGTCTGATCCAGTTTCCGCTCCAGTGTCTTGATCGACTGGCTTACAGCAGACTGAGAAATAAAAAGCTGCTTGGACGCCTCTGAAAAATTCAGCGTAGTTGCAACATGGTAAAATACCTTATATAGTTCATAATTTATATCCATCATATTATTAGACCTCCTAATAAGTAATAATAGTATTATAAGATAAATACATAAAGAATACAACAAAAAGGAGTAAATTTGTGAAAAAACTGGTCTCATCTTCTGAAAAAGTGAAAAGCAAAATAAGTCTGATTTTAAGCCGGATCCTGGGACTGATCCTGACGATTTCTTTTTTAGCGGTGTGGCTGGTCACGAGTGTCCGACTCGTACTTTATTCGGATGTTGATCTGTACCGGGCGGAATATGAAAAATACGGGGTATTAGATGAATTGAACATGACAATGGGAGATACAATTTATGTAACCCGTGAGATGATGGCATATTTAAATGGAGAGCGTGAAGAACTGAAAGCAGAGACTACGGTGGATGGAATATGGAGAGATTTTTTTAATGAGCAGGATCGGCTGCATATGAAGGATGTAAAGCAGATTTTTGACTGGAGCAAGAGAGTCCGGTTTATGGCAGGAGTGACCGCAAGTTTTTCTTTTGTATTTCTGCTGATCTGCTTCTTCTGTGAAAAAACAGATGCTGAAAAAACAATTTTGTGGAAGGTCTTATGGAAAGTGTACCGGAATATTGCGGGGCTGATTTTACTGGCAGGCGCTGTGGCCGGATTTGTGGTCAACCGGAACTTCGATTACTGGTTTACATGGTTTCATGAAAAAGTTTTTACGAACCGGCTGTGGATGTTTGATGCAGAAAAAGACTATATGATCCGAATGTTGCCGGAGGGCTTTTTTTCAGATATGGCAACGTGGTCCCTGTGGATTTTCGGTGCAGGTGCAGTTATCACCGGAGGATTTTTATGGGTGAAAAGCAGAAAAGAAACAATGAGAAGTTCCGTGGAAACTTTCCGGATGGATAACTGATTAGAAATGCTTATGATAAAGTTTAAATTTATTAATTATACGGATGTGAAATTATATGATACGATAAGCATAACAGGTTCATTCTAATTTGGTGTGAAGGAATAAGCACATAAGAGGAAAAGGAGATTGTATATGAGTAATGTAAAGCGTGTGTATGTGGAAAAAAAGCCGGAATTTGCCGTAACAGCGAAAGGGCTTGGACATGAGATCCGTCATTATCTCGGAATTAAAGATGTGACCGGGGTACGGGTTCTGATCCGGTATGACGCAGAAAATATATCAGATGAGACATTTGAAAAAGCATGTGGCGGAGTGTTTGCAGAGCCTCCGGTCGATATCCTTTACAGAGAAAGTTTTACAAAGAATGAGACAGATCGGTGCTTTTCAGTTGAATTTCTTCCGGGACAGTTTGACCAGAGAGCAGATTCAGCAGAACAGTGTATCAGATTTATCAAAGAAGATGAGACACCGGTGATCCGTACAGCGGTAACTTATGTGATCGAGGGAAATATATCAGAGGAAGAGTTTGAAGCAATCAAAAATCACTGCATCAATCCGGTAGATTCAAGAGAAGCTGCTGCTGAGAAGCCGGAGACACTGGTAACGGTATTTGAAGAACCGGCAGATGTAAAGGTATTTGACGGATTTAAAGATATGCCGGAGGCAGAACTGAAAGAGTTGTATGATTCACTTGGTCTTGCGATGACGTTTAAAGATTTCCAGCATATCCAGAAGTATTATCATGGAGAGGAAGACCGGAATCCGACGATGACAGAGATCCGTGTACTGGATACTTACTGGTCAGATCACTGCCGTCATACGACATTTTCTACAGAATTAAAAGATGTAAAATTTGATGACGGAGATTACAGAGATGCCATCGAGGATACATATAAAGAGTATCTGAAAGATCACAGTGAGATCTTTAAAGGAAGAGAAGATAAGTTTGTATGCCTGATGGATCTGGCACTGATGGCAATGCGTCGTCTAAAAAAAGAAGGAAAGCTTGCAGATCAGGAAGAGTCCGATGAGATCAATGCGTGCAGTATCGTTGTACCGATCAAGGTAGACGGTGTCGAGGAAGAATGGCTGATCAATTTTAAAAATGAGACGCACAACCATCCGACAGAGATTGAGCCGTTTGGTGGAGCAGCTACCTGCCTTGGCGGTGCAATCCGTGATCCGCTGTCAGGACGTACTTATGTATATCAGGCGATGCGTGTGACGGGAGCGGCTGACCCGACGGTTTCAGCGAACGAGACACTGAAAGGAAAGCTTCCACAGAAAAAGCTGGTGCGTGAGGCTGCACATGGATACAGTTCTTACGGAAACCAGATCGGTCTTGCAACCGGACTGGTAAAAGAGATCTACCATCCGAATTATGTCGCAAAGCGTATGGAGATCGGAGCAGTGCTTGGTGCAGCACCGAGACGTGCAGTGATCCGTGAAAATTCTGATCCAGGAGATATCATTATCCTGCTGGGTGGTCGTACCGGTCGTGACGGATGCGGAGGAGCAACAGGTTCTTCCAAGGTTCATACAGAGGAGTCCATCGAGACATGCGGAGCTGAAGTGCAGAAGGGAAATGCACCGACAGAGCGTAAGATCCAGCGTCTGTTCCGCAGAGAAGAAGTCAGCCATCTGATTAAAAAGTGTAATGACTTTGGTGCCGGAGGAGTTTCAGTTGCCATCGGAGAACTGGCAGACGGACTGCGGGTAGAGCTGGATAAAGTGCCAAAGAAATATGCAGGACTGGACGGAACAGAGATCGCGATTTCCGAATCCCAGGAAAGAATGGCAGTCGTTGTCGATCCGAAAGATGTAGATGAATTTATGGCATATGCGAAAGAGGAAAATCTTGAGGCAACGGTTGTAGCAGTCGTTACGGAAGATCCGAGACTGGTTCTTGTATGGAGAGGAAAAGAGATTGTAAACCTTTCCCGTGCATTCCTTGATACCAACGGGGCACATCAGGAGACAGACGTAGAAGTAGAGATGCCGTCCAGAAAAGACAGCCTTTTTATCAAAAAAGAAGTAGAAGATGTAAAAGAGACCTGGCTGAATACTCTTTCTGATTTAAATGTATGCTCTCAGAAGGGTCTTGTGGAAATGTTTGACGGTTCCATCGGAGCCGGATCAGTGTTCATGCCTCATGGCGGAAAATATCAGATGACAGAGACGCAGGCGATGGTGGCAAAAGTTCCGGTACAGAATGGTACAACGGACAGCGTATCCATGATGAGTTATGGATTTGATCCGTATCTGTCAAGCTGGAGTCCGTATCACGGAGCAGTTTATGCGGTGACAGAATCAGTTGCAAAGATCGTGGCAGCCGGTGGAGATTATAGTAAGATCCGTTTTACATTCCAGGAGTATTTCCGCAGAATGACCGAAGATCCGAAGAGATGGAGCCATCCTTTTGCTGCATTGCTCGGAGCCTATGCGGCACAGATCGGATTTGGTCTTCCGTCAATCGGAGGTAAGGACAGTATGTCCGGAACATTCCAGGATATTGATGTTCCTCCGACGCTGGTATCTTTTGCAGTCGATATGGCACTGGAGCAGGATATCATCACACCTGAACTGAAAAAAGCAGGAAATAAGCTTGTATGGCTTAAGATTGAGAGAGATGAAAATGATCTTCCGGTTTATGAGAAAGTGATGGAGCAGTATGGAAAGATCCATGAAGATATTCAGAAAGGAAGAATCGTTTCCGCTTATGCACTTGATCGTCATGGAATTGCCAGTGCTGTAAGTAAGATGGCATTTGGTAACGGATTGGGAGTTCAGCTTGAGACAACGGTGGACAAAAAGGATCTGTTCGCACCGGTATTTGGTGATCTCATTGCAGAGGTACCTGCGGGAGAAGTGGAGAACCTTGTGGCCGGCTATACAGAGATCGGAGCAGTAACTGAGGAAGCAGTGCTGGCATATGGGGATGTAACGATCAGTCTGAAAGAGGCAGAACAGGCATGGACAGGTACTCTTGAAAAAGTATTTGCAACAAAGTCTGCAGCAGATTCTGATAAAAAAGTAGAAGAAAAGTTGTTTAATACAGCAGATATCCATATCTGCAGCCATAAGATCGGACAACCGACTGTCTTTATTCCTGTTTTCCCGGGAACGAACTGTGAGTACGACAGTAAACGTGCATTTGAGCGGGCAGGAGCAAAGGTGATTACGAAAGTATTCCGTAATCTGGACGCAGAGGATATCAGAGGATCTGTTGGTGAATTTGAAAAAGCCATCGGACAGGCACAGATGATCATGTTCCCGGGTGGATTCAGTGCAGGAGATGAACCGGATGGTTCTGCCAAATTCTTTGCAACAGCATTCCAGAATGCAAAGATTAAAGAAGCGGTAGAGAAATTGTTGAATGAAAGAGACGGACTGGCACTGGGAATTTGTAATGGATTCCAGGCACTGATCAAGCTGGGGCTTGTACCATACGGTAAGATCACAGGTCAGACGGAAGATTCACCGACCCTGACATACAATACCATCGGCCGTCATATTTCTAAGATGGTTTATACGAAAGTTGTAACCAATAAGTCCCCATGGCTGCAGGGAGCAGAGCTTGGCGGAGTCTATACGAATCCGGCTTCCCATGGAGAAGGAAGATTCGTTGCAAGTGAGGAATGGCTGGACCGGCTTTTCGCTAACGGACAGGTTGCAACGCAGTACTGTGATCCTGAAGGTAAGATCAGCATGAATGAAGAGTGGAATGTTAATGGTTCCTATCGTGCGATTGAAGGTATCACAAGCCCGGACGGACGTGTACTTGGTAAGATGGCTCATTCAGAACGTCGTGGGGATCATGTTGCGATCAATATTTATGGAGAACAGGATCTGAAGATTTTTGAATCAGGTGTAAAATATTTTAAATAAAAATTGCGGTAAAATATTGCAGATTGTAGAAAAGTTCAGCGATTGCTGGACTTTTCTGCTTTTAGAACCGTCTTTCTGTAAATTCTGCAGTTGAGGATCGTAAAAGTCAGGCAAGGACGGCAAAAGTCGGAGATGATAATTAAAAAAATTGAAAAAAGTGTTGACATTTGCGATGAGATGATAGTATAATAAGCAAGTCGGTTGCGGGAAAGAGTAATCAGAACCGCAAGAGATACAGGTATATGGGGTCTTAGCTCAGCTGGGAGAGCATCTGCCTTACAAGCAGAGGGTCAC
>ERZ773139.4879-NODE-4879-length-10222-cov-8.566932_pt1 | contig 10222 bp, 11 predicted proteins | sample MGYA00580854_ERZ773139 | MGnify/ENA primary metagenome ERZ773139 (study PRJEB29015, sample SAMEA2737809) | human gut metagenome | biome: human gut; feature: human-associated habitat; material: faeces | place: China | collected 2012 ...
ACCAGAACGCGCTGGGAATGCGCGTGGGCGAGCAGCAGAAGTTGAAAGAGTTCGACCTGAGCAGCCCACAAGTTCAGGCAAAGCTCAAAGAACGTTACGGCAAGAATATTCCGCTTGAGGAAACGGTGGTCTCGCCACAAGCCGTTTTCGATGCGCCACAACTCACCACGGTCGCCAAAGAATGGCCGCTGTTTTCGTGGTAATACGACCAAAATTCAGGCACAAAAAAAGCGCCGTGCGGCGCTTTTTTCGGAAATCCGGTCTTATTTGCTGCCCGGGATGTTGAAACGCTTGTTGAAGCGGTCAACACGGCCACCGGTAGCAACATCACGCTGTTTGCCAGTGAAGAACGGGTGGCACTTGCTGCACACGTCGAGGTTCAGGTCATGACCAACGGTGGAGCGGATTTTCATTACGTTACCGCAAGAGCAGCTAGCAGTAATTTCTTCGTATTTCGGGTGAATATCTTTTTTCATGGGAAAACCTCGGTTTAAGGCCGCGTCGCTCTTCCAGCCCTAACGCCAGACACCACGCGATGTTAAAAGTATAGCTTCAATACGATCATTTCGTACGAAGGCGCGAAATCATACAGAAATTAACCAGCGTATGCAAACTGATCCGCACTCTTCTACGGCAATGTGTATACTAACCCACCGAATTTCAAGTCAGGATGATGCTATGCCCGTTGCCCACGTTGCCTTGCCCGTTCCGCTTCCTCGTACCTTTGACTATCTGCTGCCAGAAGGCATGACGGTTAAAGCTGGGTGTCGCGTGCGCGTGCCGTTTGGCAAACAGCAGGAGCGCATCGGGATTGTGGTATCAGTTAGCGATGCCAGCGAACTGCCGCTCAATGAGCTAAAAGCGGTAGTCGAAGTGCTGGATAGTGAGCCGGTGTTTACTCACTCCGTCTGGCGATTGCTGCTATGGGCGGCAGATTACTATCATCATCCGATTGGCGATGTGCTGTTTCATGCCTTGCCGATTTTACTACGCCAGGGGCGGCCTGCGGCGAACGCGCCGATGTGGTACTGGTTTGCCACTGAACAAGGCCAGGCGGTGGATCTGAACAGCCTGAAACGCTCCCCCAAGCAACAACAGGCGCTGGCGGCGTTACGGCAAGGCAAAATCTGGCGCGACCAGGTCGCCACGCTCGAATTTAATGATGCCGCGTTGCAGGCGCTACGCAAAAAAGGTCTGTGTGATTTAGCAAGTGAAACACCAGAGTTTAGCGACTGGCGCACGAACTATGCCGTTTCTGGTGAACGGTTGCGATTGAATACCGAACAGGCCACCGCCGTTGGCGCAATTCATAGCGCGGCAGATACTTTTTCTGCCTGGCTGCTGGCGGGCGTTACCGGTTCCGGTAAAACGGAGGTTTATCTCAGCGTACTGGAAAACGTGCTCGCTCAGGGCAAACAGGCGCTGGTGATGGTGCCGGAAATCGGCCTGACACCGCAAACTATCGCCCGTTTTCGTGAACGTTTTAATGCCCCCGTGGAAGTTCTGCATTCCGGCCTGAACGACAGCGAGCGTCTTTCGGCGTGGTTGAAAGCGAAAAATGGTGAGGCGGCGATTGTGATCGGCACCCGCTCCGCGCTGTTTACGCCGTTTAAAAATCTCGGCGTGATTGTCATTGATGAAGAGCACGACAGCTCCTACAAGCAGCAGGAAGGCTGGCGCTATCATGCCCGCGACCTGGCGGTGTATCGTGCGCACAGCGAGCAAATCCCGATTATTCTTGGCTCCGCAACGCCCGCGCTGGAAACGTTATGCAACGTCCAGCAGAAAAAATACCGCCTGCTGCGCCTGACCCGTCGGGCAGGGAATGCGCGTCCGGCAATTCAACATGTGCTGGATTTAAAAGGTCAGAAGGTGCAGGCAGGTCTGGCTCCGGCGTTAATCACTCGTATGCGCCAGCATTTACAGGCTGATAACCAGGTCATTCTCTTTCTTAACCGCCGTGGCTTTGCGCCTGCACTGCTGTGCCACGACTGTGGCTGGATTGCCGAATGCCCACGTTGCGATCACTACTACACGCTGCATCAGGCGCAGCACCATCTGCGCTGCCACCACTGTGACAGTCAGCGTCCGGTGCCGCGCCAGTGCCCTTCCTGCGGTTCCACGCACCTGGTCCCCGTGGGGCTGGGCACCGAACAGCTTGAACAGACGCTCGCGCCGTTGTTCCCCGGCGTGCCCATTTCTCGTATCGACCGCGATACCACCAGCCGCAAAGGGGCGCTGGAACAGCAACTGGCAGAAGTACATCGCGGCGGCGCGCGGATTTTGATTGGTACACAAATGCTGGCGAAAGGTCACCATTTCCCGGATGTGACGCTGGTTGCATTACTGGACGTGGACGGCGCGCTGTTTTCTGCCGATTTTCGCTCGGCAGAGCGTTTCGCTCAGCTTTACACCCAGGTCGCCGGTCGTGCCGGGCGTGCGGGTAAACAGGGCGAAGTGGTGCTGCAAACGCACCATCCGGAACATCCTCTGTTGCAAACGTTGCTCTATAAAGGCTACGACGCCTTTGCCGAACAGGCGCTGGCTGAGCGGCGAATGATGCAGCTACCGCCGTGGACCAGCCATGTGATTGTGCGTGCGGAAGATCATAACAATCAGCACGCGCCATTGTTCCTGCAACAACTGCGTAATCTGATCCTCTCCAGCCCACTGGCAGACGAGAAACTGTGGGTTCTCGGTCCGGTTCCGGCTCTGGCACCTAAACGTGGCGGTCGCTGGCGCTGGCAGATATTGTTGCAGCACCCTTCCCGCGTGCGCTTGCAACACATCATTAACGGTACGCTGGCGCTCATCAATACAATACCGGATTCCCGTAAGGTGAAATGGGTGCTGGATGTTGATCCGATTGAGGGTTAAACCGCTCACGATGCGAGGCGGATCGAAAAATTCAATATTCATCACACTTTTCATGAAAATTCTGTAACCGTTTTCACGCGCTATCTGCTAAAAATGTTGCCGATGTGAAGTAAACATGGATGTAGTACGCCTGACGTGCCAGGCGAGGAGTGAGTGTGAAAGCGAAGAAGCAGGAAACTGCCGCGACCATGAAAGACGTTGCCCTCAAGGCAAAAGTCTCTACAGCGACCGTCTCCCGAGCATTAATGAATCCCGATAAAGTCTCCCAGGCCACCCGTAATCGGGTTGAAAAAGCGGCCCGGGAAGTGGGTTATTTACCGCAGCCTATGGGGCGCAACGTCAAGCGTAATGAATCCCGCACCATTCTGGTGATTGTCCCGGATATCTGCGATCCCTTCTTTAGCGAAATTATTCGCGGTATCGAAGTTACGGCGGCAAATCACGGATATCTGGTGCTGATTGGCGACTGTGCGCATCAAAATCAGCAGGAAAAAACCTTTATCGATTTGATCATCACCAAGCAAATTGATGGCATGTTGTTGCTGGGTTCAAGGCTGCCGTTTGATGCCAGCATTGAGGAACAGCGTAATCTGCCGCCGATGGTGATGGCGAACGAATTTGCACCGGAGCTGGAGCTGCCTACAGTTCATATCGACAATCTGACCGCCGCATTTGATGCAGTAAATTATTTATATGAGCAAGGGCATAAACGGATTGGCTGTATAGCCGGTCCCGAAGAGATGCCGCTGTGTCACTACCGCCTGCAAGGCTATGTTCAGGCGCTGCGTCGCTGCGGCATTATGGTTGATCCGCAATACATCGCCCGTGGCGACTTCACCTTCGAAGCCGGAAGCAAAGCGATGCAGCAGCTGCTTGATCTTCCACAACCGCCTACTGCTGTCTTCTGCCATAGCGATGTGATGGCGCTCGGCGCACTTTCTCAGGCAAAACGCCAGGGGCTGAAAGTCCCGGAAGACCTTTCCATAATCGGTTTTGATAACATCGACCTGACGCAATTTTGTGATCCGCCGCTGACAACCATCGCGCAGCCGCGTTACGAAATCGGTCGGGAAGCTATGCTGTTATTGCTTGATCAAATGCAGGGGCAACACGTTGGCAGTGGCTCTCGTTTAATGGACTGCGAACTTATCATCCGGGGATCAACACGCGCGTTACCTTAAAGTAAACCTTTAAGACTGCCGTGACTGGTCAAAGGCCCGCCGCTTAAGTAACATGGCGGGCTGACGAACGAATAAATACAGCGAAACGATAGTGGCACAACGAGATTATGTACGCCGCAGCCAACCGGCACCTTCGCGGCGAAAAAAGAGCACCTCACGGAAAAAGCAACGAAATCTGCCTGCGGTTTCTCCCGCTATGGTCGCTATTGCTGCCGCCGTTCTTGTGACCTTTATCGGTGGTCTGTACTTCATTACGCATCACAAGAAAGAAGAGTCCGAGACGCTGCAAAGCCAGAAAGTGACCGGAAACGGACTACCACCAAAACCAGAAGAACGCTGGCGCTACATTAAAGAGCTGGAAAGTCGCCAGCCGGGAGTGCGTGCGCCCACAGAACCTTCTGCCGGTGGTGAAGTGAAAACGCCGGAGCAACTGACACCAGAACAACGTCAGCTTCTTGAACAAATGCAGGCTGATATGCGCCAGCAGCCAACGCAGCTGGTTGAAGTTCCGTGGAATGAACAGACGCCGGAACAGCGTCAGCAAACGCTACAGCGCCAACGTCAGGCGCAGCAATTAGCGGAACAGCAACGCCTGGCTCAGCAGTCGCGTACGACTGAACAAAGCTGGCAGCAGCAGACGCGTACGTCGCAAGCCGCACCGGTACAGGCGCAACCGCGCCAGTCTAAACCGGCTTCTTCTCAGCAGCCGTACCAGGATCTGCTGCAAACTCCTGCGCACACGACTGCGCAGTCGAAGCCGCAGCAAGCTGCGCCAGTTGCTCGTGCCGCTGACGCGCCAAAACCGACGGCGGAGAAAAAAGACGAACGCCGCTGGATGGTGCAGTGCGGTTCGTTCAGAGGCGCGGAACAGGCAGAGACGGTACGTGCTCAGCTGGCGTTCGAAGGCTTTGACTCGAAAATCACCACCAACAATGGCTGGAATCGTGTGGTCATTGGCCCGGTGAAAGGCAAAGAGAACGCAGACAGCACCCTCAATCGGTTGAAGATGGCGGGTCATACAAACTGCATTCGGCTCGCCGCCGGGGGTTGAAACCCTCAAAATCCCCCCCATCTATAATTGCATTATGCCCCGTACTTTTGTACGGGGTTTGTACTCTGTATTCGTAACCAAGGGGTCAGCTCGTGACAACTATAGTAAGCGTACGCCGTAACGGCCATGTGGTCATCGCTGGTGATGGTCAGGCCACGTTGGGCAATACCGTAATGAAAGGCAACGTGAAAAAGGTCCGCCGTCTGTACAACGACAAAGTCATCGCGGGCTTTGCGGGCGGTACTGCGGATGCTTTTACGCTGTTCGAACTGTTTGAACGTAAACTGGAAATGCATCAGGGCCATCTGGTCAAAGCCGCCGTTGAGCTGGCAAAAGACTGGCGTACCGATCGCATGCTGCGCAAACTTGAAGCACTGCTGGCAGTCGCGGATGAAACTGCATCGCTTATCATCACCGGTAACGGTGACGTGGTGCAGCCAGAAAACGATCTTATTGCTATCGGCTCCGGCGGCCCTTACGCCCAGGCTGCGGCGCGCGCGCTGTTAGAAAACACTGAACTTAGCGCCCGTGAAATTGCTGAAAAGGCGTTGGATATTGCAGGCGACATTTGCATCTATACCAACCATTTCCACACCATCGAAGAATTAAGCTACAAAGCGTAAGGATCTCCCATGTCTGAAATGACCCCACGCGAAATCGTCAGCGAACTGGATAAGCACATCATCGGCCAGGACAACGCCAAGCGTTCTGTGGCGATTGCTCTGCGTAACCGCTGGCGTCGCATGCAGCTCAACGAAGAGCTGCGCCATGAAGTGACCCCGAAAAATATCCTGATGATCGGCCCGACCGGTGTCGGTAAAACTGAAATCGCCCGTCGTCTGGCTAAGCTGGCGAATGCGCCGTTCATCAAAGTTGAAGCGACCAAATTCACCGAAGTGGGCTACGTCGGTAAGGAAGTGGATTCTATTATTCGCGATCTGACCGATGCCGCCGTGAAAATGGTACGCGTCCAGGCTATCGAGAAAAACCGTTATCGCGCTGAAGAACTGGCAGAAGAACGTATTCTCGACGTGCTGATCCCACCTGCTAAAAACAACTGGGGACAGACCGAACAGCAGCAGGAACCGTCCGCTGCTCGTCAGGCATTCCGCAAAAAACTGCGTGAAGGCCAGCTTGATGACAAAGAAATCGAGATCGATCTTGCCGCAGCACCGATGGGCGTTGAAATTATGGCTCCTCCGGGCATGGAAGAGATGACCAGCCAGCTGCAGTCCATGTTCCAGAACCTGGGCGGCCAGAAGCAAAAAGCGCGTAAGCTGAAAATCAAAGACGCCATGAAGCTGCTGATTGAAGAAGAAGCGGCGAAACTGGTGAACCCGGAAGAGCTGAAGCAAGACGCTATCGACGCTGTTGAGCAGCACGGGATCGTGTTTATCGACGAAATCGACAAAATCTGTAAGCGCGGCGAGTCTTCCGGTCCGGATGTTTCTCGTGAAGGCGTTCAGCGTGACCTGCTGCCGCTGGTAGAAGGTTGCACCGTTTCCACCAAACACGGGATGGTCAAAACTGACCACATTCTGTTTATCGCTTCTGGCGCGTTCCAGATTGCGAAACCGTCTGACCTGATCCCGGAACTGCAAGGTCGTCTGCCAATCCGCGTTGAACTGCAGGCGCTGACCACCAGCGACTTCGAGCGTATTCTGACCGAGCCGAATGCCTCTATCACCGTGCAGTACAAAGCACTGATGGCGACTGAAGGCGTAAATATCGAGTTTACCGACTCCGGTATTAAACGCATCGCGGAAGCGGCATGGCAGGTGAACGAATCTACCGAAAACATCGGTGCTCGTCGTTTACACACTGTTCTGGAGCGTTTAATGGAAGAGATTTCCTACGACGCCAGCGATTTAAGCGGTCAAAATATCACTATTGACGCAGATTATGTGAGCAAACATCTGGATGCGTTGGTGGCAGATGAAGATCTGAGCCGTTTTATCCTATAATCGCGTTCAATCATTTTCATCATTGTTTGATGGGGCTGAAAGGCCCCATTTTTATTGGCGCGTATTATGACTGAACAACAAATTAGCCGAACTCAGGCGTGGCTGGAAAGTTTACGACCTAAAACCCTCCCCCTCGCCTTTGCTGCAATTATCGTCGGGACAGCGCTGGCATGGTGGCAAGGTCACTTCGATCCGCTGGTCGCCCTGCTGGCACTAATTACCGCCGGGCTATTACAGATCCTTTCTAACCTCGCCAATGATTACGGCGATGCGGTAAAAGGCAGCGATAAACCTGACCGCATTGGGCCGCTACGCGGCATGCAAAAAGGGGTCATTACCCAGCAAGAGATGAAACGGGCGCTCATTATTACCGTCGTGCTCATCTGTCTCTCCGGGCTGGCACTGGTTGCAGTGGCATGCCATACGCTGGCCGATTTTGTCGGTTTCCTGATTCTTGGCGGGTTGTCGATCATTGCCGCTATCACCTACACCGTGGGCAATCGTCCTTATGGTTATATCGGTCTGGGTGATATTTCCGTACTGGTTTTCTTTGGCTGGTTAAGCGTCATGGGGAGCTGGTATTTACAGGCTCATACATTGATTCCGGCACTGATCCTTCCGGCGACCGCATGCGGCCTGCTGGCAACGGCAGTACTGAACATTAATAACCTGCGTGATATCAATAGCGACCGCGAAAATGGCAAAAACACGCTGGTGGTGCGCTTAGGTGAAGTGAACGCGCGTCGTTATCATGCCTGCCTGCTGATGGGCTCGCTGGTGTGTCTGGCGCTGTTTAATCTCTTTTCGCTGCATAGCCTGTGGGGCTGGCTGTTCCTGCTGGCGGCACCATTACTGGTGAAGCAAGCCCGTTATGTGATGCGGGAAATGGACCCGGTGGCGATGCGACCAATGCTGGAACGTACTGTCAAGGGAGCGTTACTGACTAACCTGCTGTTTGTTTTAGGGATATTCCTAAGCCAGTGGGCAGCATAACTGACAAATATCAATTAACAATTGATGATTTTGCCAACAGCCCACATAGCGCGATATACTGAAAATTCTCGCAGCAACTGAATGTTAAGCCTATGAAATACGATACTTCCGAGCTTTGTGACATCTATCAAGAAGATGTTAACGTCGTGGAACCGCTGTTCTCCAACTTTGGCGGACGGGCGTCGTTTGGCGGACAAATAATCACGGTAAAATGTTTCGAGGACAACGGGTTGCTGTACGATCTGCTCGAACAGAATGGCCGTGGTCGTGTTCTTGTCGTCGATGGCGGTGGTTCTGTTCGTCGCGCACTGGTCGATGCTGAACTGGCGCGTCTGGCAGTACAAAATGAATGGGAAGGTCTGGTCATTTACGGCGCGGTGCGTCAGGTAGATGACCTGGAAGAGTTGGATATCGGCATCCAGGCGATGGCGGCAATTCCGGTTGGTGCCGCTGGCGAAGGCATTGGCGAAAGCGATGTCCGCGTCAATTTTGGCGGTGTCACCTTCTTCTCCGGAGACCATCTTTATGCCGACAATACCGGGATTATTCTTTCAGAAGATCCGCTGGATATTGAATAAGTACCTGCCATGCGTTAAAAGGGGAATTAAATTCCCCTTTTTTATACATGGACGTATTCATGCAGAATATTATTCTTTTATTTATATATTTATTACTTATAGCCGTTAACCATTTCCGCTACAAATTTCTTTTATCTGGCAACGCGGGTGAAATGATTTTATATTTTGCTAACGTATTTTTTAACCCACTTGCCTTATCATTTATTATCGCCACAATCATCTGTATAACGATAAAAAAAGAAGCAGCCGCAGCTTTATTCGCGGCACTTGTTGGTTAATGGGATTATTTCTTATCTATAGCAGCTATACGGTGTGGGAACGACACAGCATATGGGATTATACTTTCCCGGAGCCAGGTATCACCGTCACGGTTCCGAGCAAACAGTGGGTTACCAATATAGTAAAACAAGGACCAACCCTGGTGACCCGGGATGCCCATGCTATTTTAGCTATTGTTGCCTTCTCACAAAATGAACTCGGTGTGCATTCAATCGAGGAACTTACCGCGATTCAAAACGGAACTGCAGAAATGCATGTTTGTGATGTTCAGGGATTTGCCTGCGCTTATCAGGAAGGAGTGCAAACAATGAGTGATGGCAAAGTAAGACATGTTATTTTCATGACTCTACTGGATAACACTAATTTGATACAACTGGTCGCAGCTATCGACCCAGATTATTTGGACGAATATCAAGAAGAAGTAATGAAAATGATGCTTTCTGCTCGTCAATGATCTGATGTGCATGTTAATAATAATGGATTGATATGAGATACGTTATCTTATTAATACTATGGATAATAACTACTTTTCTTAGTCATCTTCAGCACAGCAACCTGCTGTCTGGAGATCCTGGCATGGTTGGCGAGTATATCGGTTCAGTATTTCTGGGGCCGTTGTTACTTCCCGTGCTTGTGTCAGGTATTCTGTGCGCATTTATTAAAAAAAACGTAACTTCGCCAGTTTTACTCGCGGGTGCTGTTGGGTATTGGGAATCCTGCTTTTATCCAAAGTCGGCAATACGTTTCGTATGTTTACCCCGTGGCAATATACCTTTGAGAATGCTGCGATAACCGTGACTATCCCGAACCGACACTGGAATACGGTTTCCATTAGTACTAATAAAACCATTGATATAAGAAGTGAGGATAATAGCGTCTTCATTTCTGCTTTCCGCCTGCCCGCAGGACGTAGCGCCGATGACCCGCTGGAAGCGTTAAAGAAGAAGCAGCGAGACAATCTCAAGGATCAATACAATGAGGAAGCCTTCCAGTTTCATGATTGTAATGCCAAACATTTCACCTGTAAGTATCAGGATGTGTTGATAAATTTTGATGGTCAGCAGAAAAGAACCATCAGTGTTTATCTTGAAGACACCCCCAGGGCTGTGGGGATCATTGCATTAATGGAGCCAGATACGGCAGATAAATATCGCCAACAGGCGATGGAGATTATGTTGTCTGCTAAAAATACAGTGAAGTAAAAAATAAGGCGCCTTGCGGCGCCTCTGCGTGGAAGAGATTAAACCTCTTCCATGCGACCCAGCAGGGCCTGCAGACGTTCCTGCCAGCCGTTCTGCT
>ERZ773139.4880-NODE-4880-length-10222-cov-3.494541_pt1 | contig 10222 bp, 8 predicted proteins | sample MGYA00580854_ERZ773139 | MGnify/ENA primary metagenome ERZ773139 (study PRJEB29015, sample SAMEA2737809) | human gut metagenome | biome: human gut; feature: human-associated habitat; material: faeces | place: China | collected 2012 ...
GTTCCGTGCCGGATGACAATTCCTTTGCGACCATTGAAGATGTACAGAAAACCGCCTTGCTCCTTTTTGCCGAATACCTTGACGGTGCAACGAGCATGGCTGCATCCAGTGGCGGCGGAGGTTCCGACATGAGCGGATGGGGAAAAGATAAAGATGAGGACGAACGTGAATGGGCAAGGCGATGTGCTCAAATGGCTAATCACTTTTGCAAGCGCAGGAGAGGTTTACACAGATAATTGTTTCACTTAAAATCAATGAAGTATGGGAATTGGAAAAGGGAAATCCGACAAGATAAACATTGACGGCCTCATAGAAAGTACCAATAATGAGAGTAAGATCTTGCAGGTAGAACGCAGCTTTACTGAAAACATAGCGGAACTGAAACAGACAACCGCTGTGCTCAATGCCGCTATTGACCGTATGGAAAGCATCGTTTCAAAATTCAACTCATCTGCTCAAGAAATGCAGATGAAGAAAATCGATGCACAAGTACATCCTCAAACCCTAAAATCTTTGAACAACATTTGTATGAACTTTGTTGTGGAAGTCGGTCGGCAACTTATGGCTCATCGTAACAAACAACTTGAACTGCAAAAGGAACATGAAAAACGGATAGCTTGTATGCTTGAAAAAAGTAAAGGAATATGGCTTTCGGACAAGTGGGTTAAAATCCTGTTTGTCTGCTTCCTTTTGTACAATGTCCTTGTCATATTCTATGTGCATATCAAGACATAAAAATCCTATACTCCATTTTGATAAATGATAATTTACCGATGCTTGGCCATTCATCAGAAGGGGCAAAAGGTCGTCACGCTGCTTAGTAAGTTCCACTATCTGCATTTCATTTTTCTTAATCATTAGAAATAACGGTGTTATTATTTCATCGAATTTTGCAAGGCTGTCTGCATCAGGCTTTACCAATAAAATTGAGTATAATGTAGATGAAGTCATACTTGGTACTCCTGTTCCAGAATCCCATCGTGTAAAATCAATATCTTTAATTGAATAAAATACGTATTTTGCACAATGTGGTTGCTTCATTTCAGAATAGAACATCGTATCAACAGACCAAAAAGCATCGTTAACATACATAATGTTATTTAATGATCCCTTGCGAGGCATTAGGATAGATTCTCCAGAATATATGAAACTATCAACCTTACGTATTTCTCCACCACTTCCATAAACAGGGTATATTCCATTGCCTAAATGTTTATGGTCACGCCCATTTTTGATAATGAGGTAATATTCCAAAGTGCAATTATCCCATTCTTTAGGAATTTCTCGTTTCAACTTCTCATTCCACACCATTGCTCCACCGCTTGACTTATAAGGTCGTCCGTTCTCATTGGGAAAATCGAACTGCACGAACCAATAGTCGTAAAGTTGCTTCGCCATCTTCTCTAAATTATCATTTATCTGACGATTGAGTTCTATTTTGCGGTCGATATTGGATAACAGATTTCCAATAGCTTTTTGCACTTCCAGTGATGGGAGCAGAATGGGAATCTGAAATATTGTTTCGTTAGAAAGAGTGTATCTTTGCCCGCTTCCAGAAGCATTGTTCTCAAAATACTTTTGGATATAACGTGTGTGCATAAAAGCGTTTAGATACTTTCCGTCTAAAACATCATCATTAGGTGTAATCAAGGCACAGTGGTAGCCAAGAAGTACGTTATCAAAATCGTCAGCGATATAAGCTGGAATGCCAATATCATCTCTTGTTTCGCTATCTTTCGTTATAGCGACCTTCCCTTTGTGAATAGAGCATTTGGCAATTTCTGTTTCTTTCGCAGATGCAATCATAAAGTTTTCTGATAACTTCTGTGTAATTGCCCAGTTTCGATATACGTCAACAAAATTGCATAACCTTACAGGGGTTTCACCATCAACGGATTTCTTATCTACTCCGCTAATTTCAATCTTAGCTATGTCACCCAGTTTATATTTTTTCAGTTCCATATAGCCTTATTTTAAAAAGGTAAATCATCAGGATCAATTTTGGTTGATACATATCTTGCTTGTGCAGGATATTTATTCCGATAGTAATTCAACAAGAATAATCCGATTGTAGATACAGCGTTAACTACAAAGTAAGCGCATAAAGAGTCGTTTATAATAAAATCATCTTTCGTTTTTCCATGCATTTCTGTTTTTGTGCTACGTAAATCTTCTATTGCTGTGCTACAACTAATTAAGGAACTGGCGATGGTTCTAATTTCTTTAGGGCATGATTGGTCATTGTTAATATTAAATGCTTTGCAAATATTTTTTATCAAAGTGGACAATGTATCCCTGTTGTTATATTGTATGGACACTCTTTTATCCTTTAAAATAGCTTTAATAATACTTTCTAATGCGGAGTTCGCCAGACCGATAGCAAGGCTAGGGTCTTTTTCAACATTACAATACGCTTTCTCAAATGTTTGAGCAGCTGTTTCAAAGGATGATTTTAATTCATTCTTAAACATAGGAATTGATGGTATAAAGTCCGGAGTGTCAAGCCCTAAATCTATTGCTATCTTTAACAAAGTTTCCCCATCTATCTGATGGAGAGTTTTCTTCAAATCAATTTTTTTATGTTCATTGTCTTTATATTGGATATAAAAATTTGCATTGCCAAAGTCATCGTAAAATACTTGCCATTTGCAGACATAAGCTTCTACATCATCATACGACTTAAACAATTCATACAATTTATCATTGATGTTTTGTATGATATTCATTTGGTATTTTGGCGATATTTGATTGCTCATTTCACAATAATTTCTTTAATTCTTCACTATCAGGCAAAGCTTTGCGCAACTTTTCAGGCATATCTGCCGATGTCGTATAGGTAGCCACGCCCATTGGCTTATTGTAATCTTGGATGACATATTCCACATATTCCTTGTCTGCCTCTTTGCACAGCACAATTCCTATGGTTGGATTTTCATGCGGCTTTTTCACGTGGTCATCCAAAATGCGCAGATAAGCCATAAGTTGTCCAAGATAGCCGGGCTTGAAAGAGCCCGTCTTTAGTTCCACACATACCATTGCATTCAGTTCGCGATTGAAGAAAAGCAAGTCAGGGAAATGCTCTACACCATAAACTTCAAGATGGTATTGATTGCCTATGAATGCGAAATCGCGCCCAAAGGTCATAATGAACCGTTTGATATTTTGAACAATCTGCTGTTCCACCACTCGCTCATCAACGTCCTCACTGTCACGTTCCCCAATTTCTTCCACATTGATAAAATCAAGTGCGTACTCATCCTTGAACATCATTACAGCCTTGCGAGCCTCCTTTGCATCAAGCATCGTTTTTGAAAAGTTGTTGGGAAGCTGTTGTTGGCAGGCAAAGGCGTTGTTGTTAATGAGCTTTACAAGGACTTCTACAGACAGGTGTTCTTGCGCACACCTCCGAATATAATAGTATCGTTCTTGCAGTTCTTTTACCTTGCTTATAATTCTTGAATGGTGCGTAAACGGCACAGCCAAGAACTCCATCGCCGGAAAGTCAGCTGTATTGGGAATAGTCATTGCATGGTATATGTCTATCTGCCCCGTTTCGGTAATCGTAATTACCGATTGCGGCGTTTCTTCTAATTCGGTAATCGCAATTACCGAATTATCGGATTTGTGCAGGCTGTTATCCAAAATATCCCATGCCTCATAGAACAACCTCATTTTTTTTAAACTTTCCGCAGAAAATCCTCGCAATCCCGGGAGTATCTTTCTGAGGTGATTGCTTATGCTTGCAAGCGCACCAGTTCCCCATTTGCCCTTTCGTGAATTTTGCGATACATATTTGCCTACGCTGTAATACACGGCCAGTTGGATGCGGTTCTCACCTTTCAGAGCCTCATATTGGCCTTGAAGTATAGCGGTTTTAATGGTTTCCGCAGCCTCTGTGTATATTGCGGGTATGTTATTAGTCTGTTGTATCATGTTGCTCTGGATTATTTATGTTATTGAATTGCAGGCTGTCAAGTTGCCTCATTATCTCTGCCTCTAATCGACGGCTTTCAGCGAATTGTTTAGCGAGCGTCCGTTTGTACTCTTCCATTCGAGCATAAAATTCCTCCTCTGTTATATCCACATAGTCAATCTTGATGTCGAAATACTGCCCGGCTGAAAGACTGTAACCTTTCTCTTTGATTTCATCGTAGGTCACGGCTACAGAGAAATCATCTACTGCCTCCTTGTTTTGGAATGTATTGACTATCTGGTCTATCTCAAAGTCGCGAAGGCGGCGTTTTTGATTGTTTCCCTCTTTATACTCCTCACCTAATTTACTGGCATCAATCAAGATGACCTTGTCGTGATTGGCCGACTTATCGAAGAAAATTACCGATACGTTGGTTCCAGTTGTAGCGAATACATTACTCGGCATGGAAACCACGCCGTACACCCATCGCTCGTCCACAATTCGCTGTAAGATACGCTTCTCCACACCGCTTTTGGCTGTGATGAAACCGGTGGGAATGACAATGGCAGCCTTGCCTGTAGTCTTCAAGGAGTTAAGCACATGCTGTATGAAACAGGTGTAGATGGCCATTTTGGGCTTCATCGGATCAACCTTTTTCACTGCATTGGGTACTCCCGCCCAAAAGCGGATAGTGTCGGATGCCAATGTGTCGCGATATTCGGGAAAGTCAAGTTTGAACGGCGGATTAGAAACTATGAAATCAAATTTGCGCAACACACCGTTGCTTTCCTTGTGTGACGGTTCTGTGAGTGTATTGCCTTGCACGACATTGGGGAGCGAGGCTGCAAAATTATTAAGAATCAAATTCAAGCGAAGCATTTCCGAAGACTTTTCTGAAATGTCCTGTGAGAAGATGGTACAGCGTTCTTCGCCTATTTGATGTGCCAGTGCCATAAGTAGTGTGCCTGTTCCAGCCGAAGGGTCATAGCAGGTCACGCCGCGCAAATCCGTGTTTTCGCCTACTAACAGGCGTGCCATCACTTGTGCGATGGCGCGTGGCGTGTAATATTCAGCATATTTTCCGCCTCCTGCGTTGTTGAACCCCTTTAATAGATGTTCGAAAATGCGCGAGAAGAAATCGTATTTTTCGTCAAAAACATCTTCAAAGTTGAATGAAGCCACATTACGCATCAGTGACTTGGCGAACTCGTCACGTTTTTGTGTATCAGTAACGTAGGTTGTCAACGGGAAGAAGATATTGACTTTGCTCTTTCCCGATGTGGTAACAGAGAATGTTTCGGCATTGAGCGAGGCAATATCTACCAATGTGGCATCAAGCAAAGTGGAGAAATCGCCCTTTGTGGCAGAATTATAAAGATGCGATAACGTATGTTCAGGCTTCAAACGTGGCACAGAATGTGGCAGATAGCTGAACAAATCTTCCACTTCCTCCTCGGTAAATGTGTCATACTCGGCATCCCATTTCTCTGCTTTTGACAAGCGTTCACCATACATCGGGTCACGCTTGGCTTCATAGCCAAACTTGTCATTGAAGAATTTATAGAGGAACATTTCTGTCACAATCTTGTACTCACTTCCTGTTCCTGCCAATCCGAAAGCTCCAGTGGTGCTTTTAAGAGAATCGATAAGAGCTATTGTAGCCTCTGATATATTGATATTACCCATATGCTAATAAGCGTAATTGCGTTGTTGTAAATACTCTGTTGTTATCAAGCTGCTTAGATACTTGCGGTCTTTGATGTCTGCCCGTATCTTCATCGCTATAAGTTCCTTGCCTATGATAGACAGCACATCCTGACCAAATGCTGGCTCGTTGTCAAGAATATTAATATCAAGGAATAGCTGTCTGTCTATTTCATCTTTCATCTTGGCCAAGTTCTCGGCTATCTCGTATTCGTGTGCCGATATGATGGGACGTTCACGCTTTTGGTTCTGTTCCTCAATGCGCTTATGAATACGGACAAAACGCTCATCCCCCTTATACTTGCGTTTGAGGATATTATTGCGGCGGTTGATTTCGCGTATCTTCTTCATCACCTCGTCCATATATTGAATGCTTGCCTTGGCATCCTCGGTGCTTTGTGGCACAAATCCTTTCTTGCGAAAATACTCACGGAACTCATCGGCGAGGATAACATACCTTTCTTCTTTAGTATCGAAGTTCGCCTCAAACTCTGCCTGTACCCGCTCGCTACGTTCCCGGATGTCATTGACAACAATCCGCAACTCTTCGGGTATTCCTTTCTTGAATTCAAATTCTAATTCCGAAAGAGCCACATTGATAATGCCGGAAACATCAGCCATGTGCTCTGTGCTTTCAAAAAGATTGATGCGCTCAATGCGGTGGGTGACCTCTGTGATAAGAGAGGATATTCTTCCCATAGGGAGTGAAGCAAGTTTTTCTTTGGTTTCTTCATCACCAAAAGAACGTACTTGATTGATGATAGCTTTGGCATCTGTGAGCGTGTTACGCAACTTATACAAACTGTCCTTATTCTCAATCTCGTCTATTTGTTTGCGGAACTCCTCTACATCATCAATGGTGAAATTAAAAAGTACACTCTTTATTTCTTTTATCTTAGTTTCTACATCCTCTTTGCTGACCAATATATCGTTGGCAATATTTTCGGTATGTGTGTTATCCGACTCATCCGAAGTGCGGTTAAGTTCTCGCAGATAACGGTCATTGGTTGCATCAAAATTTTCTTTGATATCTACAAAGTCCACGACATAGCCATACTTGAAATCATGATAAGGGCGGTTTACCCTTGTAAGGGCTTGCAGCAAATCATGTCCATCGAGAGAGCGACCCAAATACAATTTTTTCAAACGTGGTGCGTCAAAGCCAGTAAGAAGCATTTTGTTGACAATGAGGACATCTATCTCTTGCAACTTCTTGAAACCTTCGATATACTCCTTGCGTTCCTGCTTGTCACCCTCGTCATGTAGTATGAGTGATGCAGTAAGTGGTTTGTAGTTCCCATATTGGAGCATCGGTTCTGCCGCCATATACATTTGTTGCTCTTGGTGTTGGCTAACCTTACTTGCAATGTTGAAGCGTTCCTGCCAAAGACGATATAGTTCTCTTGCTTGTGGGTTTGTTCGACATACTATCATTGCGCCCACTGTTTCATCATTTTGTTCTTTTCGGAAGCGGCGGAAGTCAGATATGATATAGTCCAACAGAGCATTCAAGTAGCTTTCATGTTCCATAATTTGATTACGGTCGATGTCGGACTTCTTAACTTCCACATTACCGGCCAGCTGATCGAGGATGTTTTCAATCTTCTCCTTATAGACAGTTTCGACAGGCTCACGCATCAGTTTGCAAGTGTAGCCATCGGCAATGGACTTGTCGTAATAATAAGTATGGATGTAGTCGCCGAACACTCGCCACGATTCGCGTTCCTCTTTTAGTAACGGCGTTCCTGTTAATGCTATTTTGACTGCGCTTTGGTCTGCTTCCAAAAGATTTGCCAAGAAACTGCCTTGTGGGTTATACCCTCGGTGCGCTTCATCAACGAAGAAGATACGCTGTAGATTGGTGCTGTAACTATCATCCACCGTCACTTTGGCCTTGTCTTCTTTGAACTTTTGGATATTAACCACCATAATTTCAGGCTTTCCCTCATCATTGCTTGTTACTTCTCTGCTTGCTATGTCATCCATTAACTCCTTACGACTTTTGGCATTGTGGACAACTAGACCACGGGCAGCAAATTCATCCGTTGCTTGCTCCATCAAGTCGATGCGGTCAACTATGAAATAGAACTTTGCTACCACATTCCGTTGTGCGAAATAGTCAGTTAGACTTTTCACACTGTAATAGGCGAGTGCGGTCTTTCCGCTGCCTTGCGTATGCCAAATGATGCCGCTTTTCACGCCTTTTGATAAAGCGTTGCGGATGGCATACGAAGCGAATAACTGCTGATAGCGCATCACATGCTTTTGCAATTGAGTACCCTGTGTGCCGTCATCCAATTCGATTTTGCGTTCCACGTATGCGAACCCATAACGTAGCAAGAATAAAAATCTCTCCTTGCTTAACATGGAAGTAATGATGCGATTTGTCGGCGTGGTTACAGCTTTATTGGTTTGGTATTCTTGCAAGTTTTTAATGACCACGCAGTTGCGGTGCTTCAATACTCTATTCTCTATTTCATCGGTTATAATTCGATAAGGATAATCTGATACATACCGTTTGTCCTCCTCACGGAACACGTTGAAAAATGCCTTCTCCTTAGCCGCGCAGCAATAAAATGCCCCTTGTATAGGCACGCGACTATCAGTGTCATACTCTTGGTTGTTGGAGAAAATCATCAGTTGGGTGATGTTAAAGAAGCGGCGGAAGCAAGACTTACTCATTCGTTTGTTGATGCGCTCCCTTTCCGCCAAAATACCTTCACGATTGTTCGGCTTCTTGACCTCAATGAATGCAAGTGGAAGACCATTTACAAAACATGTAATGTCTGGACGAAATTCATCTTCGGTGTCTTCATTCTCACAAGTGAATTCCGTAGTTACATGCCAATCGTTGTTTTCGGGATTTTCAAAATCAATAAGTTTCATGCCGCTATTTGCTGAAAGCAACTGGTAAAACTCACGTCCCAAATCATCGTTATTGGGCAATATTCACGATTTTGGCATACAATAGTGATGCCTCTGAGCCTGACAATCCGGGGTTAAAGCGTTTTACTGCATTCAAGAAAACGTCAATCAAGATGTTTGTCTTTGTGTCATAGGCACAGATGTTATCCAAATAAGTATATCCCAACTTGCACAGATGGAGTGCTGCTGGAACTTGTACTCTGGTATTCTCATTAAATTTGTTATTGCCCATAATCGTACATCCTATTCAAAGTTGATAATTTCGCTCACACTAACCTCCAACAACTCCGATATGCGTTTTAGCGTTGCCAAGTCAGGCTGGGTTGTATTGGTGCACCACTTGGAAACCGTTGTTTGGTTCACACCCAACTGTTCTGCCAACCATTTGTTGGTTCTTTTCTTTTTAACCAATACGAGCTTTAATTGATTCAAATCTTCCATATTGCCAATATAATGCTTTTGATGCAAATATAGTGATTTTACACGATAAATATATCATGTAATCAAATATTTAATGTTATATAACTGATTTAGAGCCTAGCGAGTTATGAATTACGAACAATAGAAATGATATTCTCATCAATATTAATCTTATGTTTTCCCGTTGTTGTACGCAAGTTCTTTCTGACTGTATCAATAGTGGAATTGGCAAACCATTCATGAAATGTATGCATAACAAATTGCGCTGTAACATCCCGGCTGATGTTGTATTGAAAAGCAATGTTCCAAGCGAAGTTCTTTAGTGAAATTTGAGTAACAGTAGTGCGTCGTTTGATGTGGATGTTTACACTAAGAGCTTGCCGATTGGATACAAAGTATCTAACGCATTCGCAGATTTGGAAGATTTCTTCTTCGCTAAAGTCAAACTGCTTGAATATATTTCGGGTATATTGCAATACGGCTTGTAGCTTTTCATCTTCTTCTCTTTCTTTCTGTTGGAGATATTGCCACTCCTCATGCTGATACTCGTAATGAAACAACTCCATCCGTTTCATTTGAATGTTATCATTGCCAACCATAGATATAGCAGTTGTAAAAGCGCAATCATCTTTACTTTGTCGGTCAGATTGCGTAGGCTTGTGGCGGACTAAAGAAGCAAGAGATATTATATGTGCCGACAGAGAGAGGTATAAATGGTAAATGAGTTTTAGAGCAACATAACAAGCTACCATGACAAAAGGGAGAATGCTTAACCGCACGCCCAAAGCATCACTTATAGGAAATGATATTGTGGATGCCAGAAGTACCGTTATTACTTCTATTACCCATGATTGGAATATATGTTGCCTTTGCTTCATAACTATTTTTATCTATGGTTGTCTTGCAAAGGTATAATGTATTTCCGTAAAAAACGAAAGGAAAAAATAAGCAGCAAAGAGGCAACAACTTCATTTTATGGCGTTTGTGCAAACAAGAGCATAACAAGAGAAAATACCGATGAGAAAATGAAAACATCTGCAAATAAGAAATGGATAGTTAAATAAATATAAATTTTCTTTCGGCAAGTTGAAGGCTCTTTTTATGCTTTCTATGCTTACCTATTCAATGCACACTCATTAAAATAACCCATATTTGTACCATAGATTTATAAATTACTTATAATCAGTATATATTATATTTGAGGAAGTCATTTAATTCCTTCAATTTGAGTTAACCAGCAGACTTTCCCTTATTTTTCCG
>ERZ773139.4903-NODE-4903-length-10166-cov-4.681436_pt1 | contig 10166 bp, 7 predicted proteins | sample MGYA00580854_ERZ773139 | MGnify/ENA primary metagenome ERZ773139 (study PRJEB29015, sample SAMEA2737809) | human gut metagenome | biome: human gut; feature: human-associated habitat; material: faeces | place: China | collected 2012 ...
TTGATGTTGATGATTCTAACATCGGTCTTAAGGGCTCACCTACAAAGATCGCTAAGGCTTCAGATAAGGTAAGAAAGGGTGCAGGCGAGAAGGTTGTTCCTGATTCTCCAGATGAGGCAGTTAGCTATATTGTTGGCAAGTTAAAGGATAAGCATGTAATCTAATATAGTAAAGGAAAAGTGGTGAATAAAATGGGCGCAATGAACGCAGAAAAAATGAAGAACTACAAAGGCGTATTTGTCTTTGCACAGCAGGTAGATAATAAGTTAAGTGGTATTTCTTTCGAGCTTATCGGCGAAGGAAAGAGACTGGCAGAGAAGCTTGATGAGCAGGTAACTGCAGTCCTTATCGGTTCAGACGTTAAGGGTCTTGTAGATGAGCTTGCAGAGTACGGCGCAGATAGAGTTATCGTTGTTGACGATCCAGAGCTCAAGGAGTACAGAACTGAGCCATATGCACACGCACTTGCATCAGTTATCAATGAGTACAAGCCAGAGATCGTTTTAGTTGGTGCTACAGCAATCGGTAGAGATCTTGGTCCAACAGTTTCAGCAAGAGTTGCTACAGGTCTTACAGCAGACTGTACATTACTTGAGATCGGTGATTTCCCTCTTGTTGCACTTCCAAATCAGGAGCAGAAGCACAATCAGCTTCTTATGACACGTCCTGCATTCGGTGGTAACACAATCGCTACAATCGCATGTCCTGACAACCGCCCACAGATGGCTACAGTTCGTCCAGGTGTTATGCAGAAGCTTGACAAGGTAGCTGGTAAGAAGGCAGAGGTTATCGAGTACAATCCAGGATTCGTACCTAACAACAAGTATGTTGAGATTCTTGAGATCTCAAAGGCTATCTCAGATATCAAGGATATCATGGATGCTAAAATCCTTGTTTCAGGTGGTCGTGGAGTTGGTTCAGCAGAGAACTTCAAGCTCCTTGATGATCTTGCAGAGGTACTTGGTGGACAGGTATCATGCTCACGTGCAGTTGTAGATTCAGGCTGGAAGCCAAAGGAGCTTCAGGTTGGTCAGACTGGTAAGACAGTTCGTCCACAGGTATACTTCGCAATCGGTATTTCAGGTGCTATCCAGCACGTAGCTGGTATGGAAGAGTCAGACATCATCGTTGCTATCAACAAGGATGAGGATGCTCCTATCTTTGATGTAGCTGACTATGGTGTAGTTGGAGATCTCAACAAGATCGTTCCAGCTCTTACAGAGGCTATCAAAGCAGAGCTTGCTAATAAGTAATTAACAGCTTGTTTGTCATATAGATAATTTTAGATTATCAATTATAAGTTCCCCTCTTGGATTTGATATTCAAGAGGGGGATTTTTTGAGCTGTATGGTGGTCTGAATTGTAGAATCGTTTGAATTGCATAGGGCTGTTGCAGGATGAATTCAGGTACGGAATGATTTGTGTGCGGCTACGTGAGGGTTGTGTTGAGGATATACTTGCGAAAAATTATGTGCTGTTTTTTATTGAGTGTCCGTTTTCATTACTAGGGATACTCTGCTCGATGATGAGTGAATAGCATTATTAGTGAGCTATAAATGAATTGATGATTGTAAATGTGAATATATGGGTCCAATATACGAGTCGGTGAATTGAGTCGATGAGAAATCGATAAATCGAAAATTAGAAATCAGAAAATAGAGATCGAAAATCAAAATACAAGTGTATTGTAAATAATACAAAAATAATGTAATATTAATTAGTTTGAGTATAGTAGATAAAGAGAGTATGCATGTGAGGATAAGTGCAAGTGAAGATAAGTGTGTGTGAGGATAAGCACAAATGGCAGGTATAGTACATTATGCACAGCAGGAGCATGCAGAGGAGAGGTACATATGAAAGAGAAAGACAGCGTCGAAAATAATGAAAAATCACCTGATAACAGAAAAAAATCTGGTGAGAAAATAATATCTGATAATAAAACAATATCTGCTAATGGAAAGGCGTTCGCAGGTGAGAGCAGAGAAAATAAGATGGGTGTGATGTCTGAGGGAAAGCTTCTGATGTCAATGTCACTTCCTATGATAATTTCCATGCTGTTCCAGGCTATGTACAATGTTGTGGACAGTGTGTTTGTGTCAAGATTCAGCATGGACGGACTTACGGCTGTGTCCACGGCATTTCCGATACAGAATCTGATGATAGGAGTTTTCTCGGGACTGGGAGTTGGCTTTAATGCGTTTATATCCAAGGCACTTGGAGAGAAGAAATTTGACAGGGCAAATGAAGTTGCCAGACAGGGAATATTCCTTGAGGCGATAGGATATGTGATATTCCTGATAATAGGTTTATTCTTTGCAAGGACATTCATGGAAAGTCAGACGGGGGATGCACGGGTAATCCAATATGGAACAGAGTATCTCAAGGTGTGCTGCTGTTGTGCTTTCGGTATAGCTTTCCAGATGACATTTGAGAGATTGCTGCAGTCCACGGGACGTACAATGTACAGTATGATAACCCAGATACTCGGTGCTGTCATCAATCTTATACTTGATCCTATAATGATATTTGGTCTTCTCGGATGTCCACAAATGGGAGTAAAGGGTGCTGCCATTGCAACTGTATGTGGACAGTGTATAGCCGGAACTCTTGCTATGATATTTAATATCAAGAAGAATCCGGATCTCCATATAACACTCAGAAGATTCAGGCCACATGGCGAGATAATTGGTAAGATTCTCAGCGTAGGTGTGCCGTCGGTTATCATGGTTGCAATAGGTTCTGTGATGAATTATTTCCTGAATCTGATACTGTACTCATTCTCGAAATTGGCCGTTGCAGTGTTCGGAGCGTATTTCAAGGTGCAGAGTATGGCATTTATGCCTGTATTCGGATTGAACAACGGAATGATACCGATAATTTCATACAACTACGGAGCGCAGAAACCTGACAGAATGAAACGCACCATGAAGCTTGGTGTGATGGTCGGTTGTTCCATTATGGTATTCTGTCTTGCTATCATGCAGGTATTTCCGGGACAGATACTTAAAATATTTGATGCCACAGATGAGATGCTGTTGATGGGTATACCAGCGGTCAGGATCATGAGTACAGCGTTTATATTTGCGGGATTTTCTGTCACATGTTCGGGAATGTTTCAGGCTGTAGGAAAGGGCGTGTACAGTATGATAGTGTCTATGGCGAGACAGCTTTTTGTCATACTTCCTGTGGCATATTTCCTGTCGAAAGCAATGAACAGTGTGAATGGTGTGTGGGCAGCGTTCCCTATCGCAGAGGTTTTCAGTGTGATCATATCGACGATCTTTCTTCTCAGGGTCTATAAGAAAATAGTAAAGCCTATGGAAAGCGTCCAAAGAGATTAAGAGACGAAGATAATGAGATATGATGAGAGCATAATAATATATACATAGCACGTGGCATTTGTATAGTGGTAGAATACTATATAGTAATATAGTTTCGTGTGATGAATGCAGTGTTGCATTTGTCATTGACAAGTGACAGAAAAGGTAATGGAAAGAGAGCGAAAATGGGAAAGTTAATATATATGGATCATGCAGCGACGACGGCGGTGAGACCTGAAGTGCTCGACGCCATGTTGCCTTATTTTACAGAAAAGTTTGGAAACCCTTCAGGCGTATATACATTTGCATCGAGAAATAAGGATGTGATAAATGTGGCGAGGGATATAATTGCTGATTCGCTTGGCGCAAAGCCTGAGGAGATCTATTTCACGGGCGGTGGTTCGGAATCGGATAACTGGGCTTTAAAGGCTGTAGCGGAAGCCTTTCAGGATAAGGGAAAACATATAATTACGACCAGGATAGAGCACCATGCCATTCTTCACACATGTCAGTATCTGGAGAAGAGGGGCTTTGACGTGACATATCTGGATGTGGATGAGAAGGGGATGGTTGATCCTGACAGGCTGGAGTCGGCGATAAGACCGGATACGATCCTCATCTCGGTTATGGCTGCAAACAATGAGATAGGAACCATAGAGCCGATAAGCAGGATAGGAGCTATTGCGCATGAACATGGCATTCTATTCCACACGGATGCGGTTCAGGCGTATGGACAGATACCACTGGATGTAAATGCCATGAACATAGATATGCTCAGCAGCAGCGGACATAAGCTTAATGGCCCGAAGGGAATCGGGTTTCTGTATATACGGAGCGGAATAAAGCTTGGAAGCTTTATCCACGGAGGCCAGCAGGAGCGAGGAAGACGTGCCGGAACAGAGAATGTACCGGGGATTGTAGGAATGGGCAAAGCTGCGGAGCTTGCGATGCTCTCAATGGAAGATCGGATGAAGCAGGAGACAGATATCAGAGATCATATGATACACAGAATTTTATCGGAGATTCCTTATTCCAGACTGAACGGACATGACAAAGACAGACTTCCGAACAATGTAAATGTCAGCTTCCAGTTCGTTGAGGGCGAGACGATCCTCATCATGCTCGATATGGCGGGCATATGTGCTTCTGCCGGTTCCGCATGTACATCGGGTTCTGTTGATCCCTCCCATGTGCTGACAGCTATAGGGCTTCCGAAGGAGATATCCCATGGTGCGGTCAGACTGACTCTGGGATATGAGAACACCATGGATGAGGCGGATGCGGTGGTAGATAATCTCAAGAGAATCGTGGAAAATCTCAGAAAAATGTCACCTGCGTATCAGGATTTTGCCAGGAGAAACATGTAAATTACACAAGATATAACTATGTATAAAGAGGGAAAAAATTTGGTCGATACAGATAAGAAGACAGTGTGTGTTGGTATGTCAGGCGGAGTCGACTCGTCGGTTGCCGCACTTTTGCTCAAGGAGCAGGGCTACAATGTAATAGGAGTTACCATGCAGATATGGCAGGATGAGGACAGGGACGTGGTGAGTGCCCATGCCGGATGCTGCCAGGCGTGTGGCATCGCAGCTCGATATTCCGTATTACGTTATGAATTTCAAGGAAGAATTCAAGAAGTACGTAATAGACTATTTTGTGGACGAATACAAATGCGGAAGAACTCCGAATCCATGTATTGCATGCAACAGATATGTAAAATGGGAGTCTCTGCTTACGAGATGCATGGCCATCGGGGGCGATTATATTGCTACGGGACACTATGCAAGGATCATACAGCTTCCAAATGGCAGATATACTCTCCAGGAGGCCAGGGGAATAGAGAAGGATCAGACATATGCTCTCTACAATCTCACCCAGGAGCAGCTCGCCAGGACACTCATGCCGGTTGGAGAGTACAGCAAGCCTGAGATCAGGAAAATTGCAGAGGACCACAGACTTATGGTGGCTCACAAGCCGGATAGCCAGGATATATGCTTTGTGCCAGATGGAGATTACGCCGGTTATCTTGAGAATGAAGCAGGACTTAAGGCGGTTCCGGGAGATTTTGTAGACATACATGGCAATGCGATCGGAAGACATAAGGGAATCATACACTACACCATAGGACAGAGAAAAGGACTGGGACTTGCGATGGGGCATCCGGTATTTGTGGTGGACATCATACCTGAGACAAATCAGGTTGTTATAGGAGAGAACGGAGATGTATTTTCAGAAAGGCTGATATGCAACAGACTGAACTTTATGTCCATAGAGGATCTCACGGAGCCAATGCATGTCAAGGCGAAGATCAGATACAATCATAAGGGAAGTATGTGTACCATCAGAAAGATAGATGAAGATCTGGTAGAAGCAGTATTTGACGAGCCGGTAAGAGCTGTGACAAAGGGACAGGCTGTAGTGTTCTATGAAGATGATCATGTGCTTGGCGGAGGAAGCATCTGTTGACAGGGTTTTACAAAGGGTGATGGTCTGACATAAGGAGATTTCGTATGGGTGATACAGGCAGAGAAGTTTTGCGCAAAGACGTCAAAGTGCGTGGATGGATATTGTTTGGTATCTTTTCAGTGATTTTTGTTTTTATGATAATCACTATATGCTCCATGATACATAATGGAGAGTTTGAATTGAATAGTTTCACAGGGCCATTGATTTTTCTGACTGTAAATTCGGTTATATGCATATGGGATGGCATTAGGATTATACGGATTCCGGAGAAGTTGCTCAACCGAGAGAATAAAAATCATGGTGGCAGTGTGTTTGAAATGGCAGACAAATTGTATGGTGATATTATCTATGAGAATAAATACATTATGGCTTCACATGAGGTTATCGCATCAAAGACAATGAGATACAACCTTGCGTACAGATGGGATGTGTATCTTATAACATATGTATATACGAGTATGCGAAGAGGCAAATTGGAATATTACTGTATGTATACTGGAAATCATGAAAATAATGTATATATTAATTTAAGAGGACTTGTGACCGGAAAGAGAAAAAAGAAAGTCCTTGACATGCTCCTCAGTTATTGCCCAAATGCGATATATGGTGATCTGGATGGCGCCGGAGGCGATTATCTTGAAAAAATGAGAAAAACAGACATTCATGATATACCACATAGTCCGTACTATACAGGAAACAATACATAATGAGATATGAAACAAATAGAGCAGTCAGGTGACTGCCGGAATTGAATTTACGGTATAAAAAAGATGGAACATATAAGCCATTGAACTGGCGTATGTGTTCCATCTTTTTATATTTATAAGTATATAAATTGATATTTTGCAATTTTTTTTACAGCGGATTGAATTCTGGCTTTCTGTTCTTGAATGTACAGTAGTATCTGTAGCCGAGTGATGTGAGGGCATCCCTTGCATATGTCTCAAAATCATAGCACAGATATTCGGGCTTGTGTGCATCAGATCCCACTGTGATGATCTCGCCACCCATATCCTTGTAGAGTTTCAGGATATCCATGTGAGGATGTGCGTAACTCATATTCTTGTACAGGCTTCCGGTATTGATCTCTATACCTTTTCCCTTTGGGATGATTATTTTGAAAATCTGTTCAAGCACATCATTATAATCTGCCATCCTAAAGATCTTCTCGCCTGATGGGCAGTATCTTACTACGTAGTCAAGATGACCATATACGTCAAAGTCATCTATCAGAGTCACATTCTCAAGAATGGACTCAAAGTAATCACGTATACCTTCTATCTCTGTACGTCCCTCATAGTAAGCTGGATAGTATGGGTCGAGACCCCTGACAAGGTGTGATGATCCTATGATAAAGTCCAGTTCATTTTTGTATTTATCAGCAATGTCCCTTGCCATGCCGGCAACCGTATTCATGAGACCGAGTTCCACGCCGCTTCTCACGTCAATCCGATCTCCGTATCTGTGTCGTATTTCGTCTATCGCAGCAAAGTACGAATCGAAATCAAGTTGGAAGTCAAAACCGTCCTCCGGATTGATAGGAAAGTCTATATCGTGGTGATCTGTCAGACAGATCTTTGGAATTCCAAGTTGTATTGCCTTCTGGATTATACTGTCCAGTGGAGCGGAAGAGTCGCTTGAGAACTCCGAATGTATATGCGAATCACAGATGATCATTTTCTGTATACCTCCGTTTATAATCATTGCGTTTCATATTATAACATAAAACACTGAAAAAAATATATAAAGTAAAGCTGTTGAGTAATCTTATTATTATCAAATTGTAGTAGAAACATTTTTTCTATAGCCTCAGCCCATTAGTATAATTTGTTAAAACAAATTTGTCTATTTTGGATAGATGATAACTAAAAAAATGAGATTAAGGCTTGAAATTTATACCTAAAGAATGTATGATTAGCTTGTGTATTTAACACGATTTATTTGCTACGTTCCCGCGTAGCAGATTGATAAATACTTTTATTATATTTCAAAAACCTAGGAGGAATAAAAAATGGCAGTAAAAGTAGCAATTAACGGTTTTGGACGTATTGGTCGTCTTGCATTCAGACAGATGTTCGGTGCAGAGGGTTATGAAGTTGTTGCAATCAACGATTTAACAAAGCCTTCAATGCTTGCAGATCTTCTCAAGTACGATACAGCACAGGGTGGATACTGTGGCAAGATCGGTGAGAACCTTCACACAGTTTCAGCTGATGATGAGGCTAACACAATCACAGTTGATGGTAAGACTCTTACAATCTACAAGGAGGCAGATGCAAACAACCTTCCTTGGGGTAAGATCGGTGTTGATGTAGTTCTTGAGTGTACTGGTTTCTACTGCTCAAAGGAGAAGTCAATGGCTCATATCAACGCAGGTGCTAAGAAGGTTGTTATCTCAGCTCCAGCTGGTAATGATCTTAAGACTATCGTATTCTCAGTTAACCAGGATACATTAACAGCTGATGATCAGATCATCTCAGCAGCTTCATGTACAACTAACTGTCTTGCACCAATGGCTAAGGCTCTTAATGACTATGCTCCAATCCAGTCTGGTATCATGTCAACAATCCACGCTTACACAGGTGATCAGATGATACTTGACGGACCACACAGAAAGGGCGATTTAAGAAGAGCTAGAGCAGGTGCTGCTAATATCGTTCCTAACTCAACAGGTGCTGCTAAGGCTATCGGTCTTGTTATCCCAGAGTTAAATGGCAAGCTTATCGGATCAGCTCAGAGAGTTCCAGTTCCAACAGGTTCAACAACAATCCTTACAGCAGTTGTTAAGGGTGCTGATGTAACAGTTGATGGAATCAACGCTGCAATGAAGGCTGCTGCTTCAGAGTCATTCGGTTACAACACAGATCCAATCGTTTCATCAGATGTTATCGGTATGAGATATGGTTCATTATTTGATTCAACTCAGACAATGGTATCAAAGATCGCTGATGATTTATATGAGGTTCAGGTTGTTTCATGGTATGACAATGAGAACTCATACACAAGCCAGATGGTTAGAACAATCAAGTACTTCGCAGAGTTAGCATAAGTTATTTCAAGCTATAATTAGCTTTTATAATGTAAGCTCATTTAAAAGTATTTATTAGACCTAATAGAGGGTCCGGTCTCCAAGGACCGGGCCCTTTTTTCTTCGTAGGAAGCAATTATGCGTTTCTATGTTCCCGCATAAGAGCGGGTAGGTAGCTGGGCAGAGGACAACTTATAGTTTTCTGTTCTATAACATTATTTAGGAGGAATTAGAAATGTCATTAAACAAGAAATCAGTAGATGATATCAATGTTAAGGGCAAGCGCGTGCTTTGCAGATGCGACTTCAATGTACCATTAAAGAACGGAGAGATCACAGACGAGAACAGACTCGTTGCAGCTCTTCCTACTATCAAGAAGCTTATCGCTGACGGTGGAAAGGTTATCCTTTGTTCACACCTTGGAAAGGTTAAGACTGAGGAGGACAAGCAGACTAAGACCCTTGCACCAGTTGCTAAGAGACTTACAGAGCTCCTTGGACAGGAGGTTAAGTTTGTACCAAGCCTTGAGGTTGTTGACGACACAGTTAAGGCTGCAGTTGACGCTATGAAGGACGGAGATGTAATCCTTCTTGAGAATACACGTTTCAGAGCTGAAGAGACAAAGAACGGAGAGGCTTTCTCTAAGGATCTTGCAAGCATCTGTGATGTATTTGTAAATGATGCATTCGGAACAGCTCACAGAGCTCACTGCTCAAACGTTGGTGTTGCTGGACTTGTTGACACAGCAGTAGTTGGTTACTTAATGCAGAAGGAGATCGACTTCCTTGGCAATGCAGTAGAGAACCCAGTTAGACCATTTGTAGCTATCCTCGGTGGTGCTAAGGTTGCTGACAAGCTCAATGTTATTTCAAACCTTCTTGAGAAGTGTGATACACTTATCATCGGTGGTGGTATGGCTTACACATTCCTTAAGGCTAAGGGATATGAGATCGGTAAGTCACTTGTAGACGATTCTAAGATCGATTACTGCAAGGAGATGATGGCAAAGGCAGAGAGCCTTGGCAAGAAGCTTCTTCTTCCAGTTGATACAGTTATGATCGAGGATTTCCCTAACCCTATCGACGATCCAAGCATCAAGACAGAGGTATTTGACGCTGACAAGATGCCTGCAGACAAGGAAGGCTGCGATATCGGACCTAAGACTATCGAGCTTTACTCAGACGCAGTTAAGACAGCTAAGACAGTTGTTTGGAATGGACCTATGGGTGTATTCGAGAACCCTGTACTTGCAGCCGGTACAAAGGCAGTTGCAGCAGCACTTGCTGATACAGATGCTACAACAATCATCGGTGGTGGAGATTCAGCTGCAGCAGTTAACCAGCTTGGTT
>ERZ773139.4916-NODE-4916-length-10131-cov-10.297638_pt1 | contig 10131 bp, 7 predicted proteins | sample MGYA00580854_ERZ773139 | MGnify/ENA primary metagenome ERZ773139 (study PRJEB29015, sample SAMEA2737809) | human gut metagenome | biome: human gut; feature: human-associated habitat; material: faeces | place: China | collected 2012 ...
ATACAATGTGTTCAAACCGACAACGGCTCGGAATTTACTAAAAGCTTAGGCAATACCGAAAAGCCGACACCCACACTGTTTGAGGCGCGCCTCAAACAGTGTGGCATAAAGCACAAGCTGATAAAACCGTACACTCCCAGACACAACGGTAAGGTAGAGCGTTCACATCGCAAAGATAACGAATACTTCTATGCTACTCATTCATTTTACTCTTTTGATGACTTTAAAAAGCAACTTGCTGTTCACAACAGAAAGTACAATAATTTCCCTATACGCCCTCTTAACTGGAAATCTCCTGCCGATTATTTGTATTCCTTTTTATCCTTCGGCGAGGTTTTCTGATTTTTGTAACACATCATTGACAAACCTACAAAAACAAAATTTCTGTCGAATAACACGATTTTTTCGTTTTACCCCTTGACAAAATGCAAAACCTGAGGAATACTATAATTAGACGTTCTATTTATGAAGGAGTAACGAAATAAAGTTCTGCGGTCCGAAAAGGCGCTGTAACTTCATCCGCGGCTCCGAGCAAGGTCGTTATATGAATTTACAGACGCTGTCCGTTCGGATATGCGTCTTTTTGTTTCTCGGAGAACCGATTGACCTGTAAAATCGGTGAAACAAAACGTCGTATGCAGAATTACAGACCAGATAACAGGAGGAAATTATGGAAATCGGCACTGCCGAAAGGCTTACCGCTGCCGCTTCCTATGATCTGCTCAGGCGATTGACCGAAAAAGGGGTTATATCAAAAGAAAAGTTCGCAAAGCTCTGCTCATTGCTTAACGACTGTCAAGTATGCGTTTCAGCCCGAACGCATAATGGCTCTTTTTTGGAATTTGAGATAAAATCTTCTCAAACCAAAGAAAGGGAGCAATAAAATGAGTGCAGAAGAACGAACCGTAAGAGTTATTAAAGCAGATAAATCTTCCGAAAACAGCACGCTGCGTGTTGCGGCATACTGCCGCGTCAGCACAAGTGAAGAAGACCAGTTGAATTCCTTTATCACCCAAATGCACTATTATCACGATTTTATCAGCCAATCGGATAATATGGTTTTGGTAGATATTTACGCAGACGAAGGAATTACCGGCACTTCTGTTGAAAAGCGGAATGAATTTAAAAGAATGTTAAACGATTGCCGTCTCGGAAAAATCGACCGCATTTATGTTAAAAGCGTATCGCGCTTTGCGAGAAACGCCTTGGAGTGTATTGAGAGTATACGTCTTTTAAGAGAATACGGCGTATCGGTATTTTTTGAAAATGACCGTATAGACACATTAACTCTTAATTCCGAGCTTATTCTGTATGTTAAAAGCGCCTTTGCACAGTCCGAAGCATTGGCGACTTCAAAACGTGTTTCAACTGCAAACAGAATGAGGCTTGAAATAGGAGAATACAGCATATGCAGCGCGCCCTACGGGTTCAGAGCCAAGGATAACGAGTTATTTACAGTCCCCGAAGAAGCGGCGATCGTGCGTGAGGTTTACGGTATGTACCTGTCCGGTATGGGCTTTTTAAAAATAGCCAAAGCTCTAAACCGTAAATACGGCACCGAAAAGCGTTTTTGGAAAGCAAACAGTATACTGTATATTCTTTCAAACGAAAAGTATGCAGGCGACGCACTTTTTCAAAAAAACTTTACACCGCCCGTATTGCCGCTTATGAAGAGAAAGAATAAAGGCGAGCTGCCGAAGTACTATGTTCAGAACACCCACGAGGCTATAATAGACAAAGAAACCTTTAACCTTGTGCAGGAAAAGCTGAAAGAAAATACCGAAAGAAATGCAAAATCCAAAAGCCGAAATAACATTTTTGCCGGAAAGCTTTATTGCGCATACTGCAGCCGTTCGTTTAAAATAAAATATGTAAACGGCGAAAGCTATTATGCCTGCTCAAAAAACAAAGTGTCCGAAGAAAAATGTCTTTCACATTCCATGTCCGAGGAAGTGATTGGCAGAACCTTTATACGCTTTTACAACAAGCTGCGCCAAAATGAGAACGTTCTGCTTAAAGACATTGCCGCAAAGCTTACCGAAGCGAGAAGAATAATAACCTGCTCCGATTCGTTAATATCTGAAATAGACAAGGAAATATCCATTTTGTCCGAAAAACTGGATTTATATATTTCCCTGCAAAAAGAAAGCTGTATGGACGCCGTAACCTTTTCGGAGCAATGCTCAAAGCTTGAAAGCTCGCTTTTAAAGCTGAAATCCCGCCGTAAAAAGGTTCTTGCGGAAGACGGTGACGAAAAGTGTATAGACGAATTGCGAAGACTTATACGCTTCCTTGAAACCGAGCCGAAAGCAATAATAGTTTTCAGCCGTCCGCTGTTTGACGAGTTAATAGACAAAGCGTATTTTGAGGATAGGTATGTAATCTTTTACCTCAAATGCGGTTTAGCCTTTAAGGAGCGGATAGCATGGAACTGAGAATGATTTTATTCGGTTACGAAAAAAGAAGATTTAAGCCTTTTGTAAATCAGGCGGAAGCGAAAACGGTTAAAAGAATATTCAATGAATACCTGTCCGGCAAAAGTCTGTCGGCAATCGCTGACGGTTTGACAAAAGAACAGGTCGTATATTTTAAAGATAAAACCGTATGGACGAAAAACGCCGTAAAAAGAATACTTGAAAACCCGCATTATGCAGGCGACAGCGAATATCCCGCAATCATATCCGCCGAAGCTTTTGAAAAAGCCCGGGATATTCGTATAAAAAAGCACGGCGGAGCGCGTGAAAAGGACAATGATATAATACGCTATTTTAAGTATCATACCGTTTGCGCCGCCTGCGGGGACAGAATAACCCGCATAAGAAACTACGGCAAGGAAACAAAATGGATATGTCAGAGCAAGTGTAAAATACTCGCGCACACCGACGATAATTATATCTTTTCAAACGCTTTAAGGCTTGTAAACAGGGCTATACTCAACCCGGATATAATCGCAGCCGAGCATACCGAGAAAACATATATTCCAAGCCCCGATACCGAGCGTTCGGAAAGACTTTTTAGCGCGCTTTTATTACATGACGGTTTACAATTTGACGAAGCAAAGAAAGCTGTTTTCAATTTAGCTGCCGAAAGATACGATTGCTGCGTGACAGATAACGGCGGAGCGCTGACCGACGCTTTAAAAGAATACCTTGCCGCACTTGAGCCTATGACCGGAATAGATACAGATATTTTAAAAACGGTAATATCTCGGTTTCTCATAGATGAAAACGGTATCTTTTACGCTGAATTTGTAAATGGGGCGGTAATAAGCAACGAAAGCGAGGAAAGCTGCAATGCAAATGGCAACGGCTGAACGCAGAAAGATCGTAACCAAAATACCCGCCGACCCTGCCAAGACCGCACGGTTTGACCCGAACAGACCTCTCAGAGTAGCCGCATATTGCAGGGTATCCACCGACCTTGACGATCAGTTAAACAGCTATGAGACTCAAAAGGCGTACTATACGGAATATATACGGAAAAATCCCAAATGGCGCTTTGCGGGAATTTATGCCGACGAGGGTATAAGCGGAACTCAGGTAAAAAAGCGCGAAAGCTTTCTGCGTATGATAAGCGACTGTGAAAACGGTAAGATAGATCTTATTCTAATAAAATCCGTATCAAGATATGCGAGAAACATTGTCGACTGTATTTCATATATCCGCATTTTAAAGTCGCTCGGTATAGCGATATATTTTGAGGAGCAGAACATTAACACCCTTACGGAAGACAGCGAAACATATATAGGCATATACGGAGTATTGGCGCAGGCAGAAAGCGAGAACATAAGCGCCAACATAAAGTGGGGTATCCGCAAGCGGATGGAAAGCGGCAGCTACAACTGCAACTTCAATTTACTCGGCTACCGCAGAGATAAGCTTACAAAGGAAATAGTTATTATTCCGGAAGAGGCAGAAGCGGTAAAGAAAATATATTCGCTTTACATACAAGGAAATACTCTTGAGCAAATAAAGGAGTATCTTGAAAGCAGGCAAATTAAAACCTCGCGCGGAAAATATGAATGGTCGAAAGCCGGAATAAAGGCTATTCTTACAAATGAAAAATATGTCGGGGATATACTGTACCAAAAGTCCTTTCACCCAAATCTTATAAGCAAGAAAGTAATACGAAACTGCGGCGAAATGGACCGCTATATGGTATCCAACAATCACCCCGCAATAATCGACCGCGAAACTGCCTGGCTTGCCAAAAAGGAAATGTCCAAAAGAAGCTCAAAGAGACGTTCTTCTGAAAACTGTATAACCGAGCTTGGAAAATACAGCGGCAAATACGCATTGAGCGAGCTTTTATTCTGCGGAGTATGCGGCAGCCCGTTCAGACGGAAAACATGGACAAGAAACGACGTTAAAAAGATATACTGGCGCTGTCTTTATCATATGGAAAAAGGCAACGACGCCTGCCCGCAGTCAAAAGGAATTGAAGAACACATATTACACGCTGCTATATGCCGCGGGCTTACAAAAAGCATTCCGTGTGAAAACGACGTGCGAAACACGGTTAAAACGCTGCTTGCCTATTCGCTGTCGGACAATCGGCTGCTGCTTGAATACCAGTCGCTTGAAAATATGATAAACGAGCTTAAAGCCAAGGCGGAAACTGCCGAAAAGATGTGCCTTGCAACCGGCGGGAATAAGGAGCTTTATATTGAGGAAATAAAGAAGTGCTATGCCTCGGTTGCCGATGTGAGAAACCAAATGACCGAGCTCAAAGCACAAATTGACAAAAGCCCGGAATACAAAACCGAGCTTGAAAAAATCGATGTCTGTATTTCCGATGAAGAAATAGGTTTTTCGGAATATAACGATGAAATTATACGGTATTTGGTGAGCAGTATTACAGTTACAGAGGATATGAAAATAGTAATAACCCTCAAAGGCGGCGTGAAAATTACAGAGCCTATTTATGCTTAAAAAAGGTATAAATATTTTCAAAAAATGCTTGCAAAAATCGCCCTTTTGTGCTATAATAATTACAGTGATAAGGAAAGGGTAATTATCTGCGTTTTAAAAGGAATTTTAGATGTTTGCTTTTCTGTAAAATCGACACAAACAGTCAGCCGGATCCCGGTTATTCCGGGACTCGGCTGATTCATATTTATGTCACCGGAGGTAGAGCGTCGTAACGCTCGGGGATCGTAAGGCGCAAGCCTTGCAGGCCGCATACCGGATTAGGTGTCGAGTGCGCTCGGTTATTACTTTGTAATGACCGGGTATTTTTATTTTTCGGAGGTAATTATGAAGAACGCAAAAGTAACCCTTGCCCCGCTGGAAGCGGATGACCGTGAGCAGTTCATTCTTGATAATCAGGAGTCTTTCAAGTATGGTGCGATTGAAGAATTCGGGCTGCGGGACGATCATTTTAAGGAGGACGGCGAAATCATTTCCCGTGCGACGATTGAGCAAAGCATTGATGCACCCGACAGCGAGGCATATCGAATTCTGTATGATGGCAGAAAGGTTGGCGGTGTAGTGCTGAAAATCAATAAAGAAACACATCATAACGAGCTGGAGCTTCTTTTCGTTTCGCCGAAGGAACACAGCAAAGGCATTGGCTATGGCACTTGGCTTGCCGTGGAGGCTCTGCACCCCGGAACCAAGGTCTGGGCAACCTGCACGCCATATTTTGAAAAGCGCAATATCCATTTTTATATCAACAAATGCGGTTTTCACGCCGTCGAGTTTTTCTCCACCATGCACCCGGATCCGAATCCGCTGGAGAAAGACGAACAATCATTCCCTGGCGAGGGGCCGGATGAAATGTTCCGCTTTGAAAAAATTATGGAATGAAACGCACAAATAGCCCCGCACCTCATTCAAAAAGTGCGGAACTGCGGCTTTGACACTGCAAAAACCCACCCCAATAAAGGCTTTCCCTTATTTTCATTCCATTTCCCCTAAAATACGGTGCAAAATAAGGGAATCTTATTTTGCTGTTCTCATAGTTCGACCCGTCAGAAACAAAAAAATGCTGCCCCACCGTTTCCGGTGAGGCATAGATTATGTACCGCTTTGTTCTTGCATGTCGCCTTTCCGCCGGTGTGATTAGTAATTATCTTACCGCAGTAATCACAGATATGATTCTTATCCGTATCTTCGTGGTTAGAAATCGCCTTACCGCAGTAGTCACAGATATGGTTTTTATCCCCATCGGCACAATTATCCGTTTCGGTGAATGTACATCCGTCCACCGTGCATTCGCGGGTATGCGTACCGTCGCCGTTCGGTTTCCATTTGTCGAAGGTATGCCCATAGTTGACTGTCACGGTCATTTCGGCGGTGTTGCCGGCCTTATCGGTGACGATAATTTCCTGCTTACCGTCCGCCGGAGAGAGAACAAAGTTGCCTGTTTCGTAAAGCGTAACCTCCGTGTCGTTTACGGTAATGGTAACGGTATCAACATACTTTTCGTCAATAGTAACGGTTTGCGCCTCGCAATAGGTCTTGCCGTTCTCTACGCCCTTGATAACGGGGCTTGTGCCGTCAAGCACGATGCCGTCCGAGCAGATATATCGACCGTTTCCCGCAGCGTCGACCAGCAACACATATATAACATACTCGTGATCGGGATCAATGCTGAAGGAGCCGTTATACTCAGTAAAGATCGCGTCTGCAAGCTCAAGTATTGTCATCTCCCGATCGGACAGCAGATATTTGACCTTAACCTTCTCTCCGCTGTTGTCGGTTGCGGTTATGATAACGGTTTGGGTTTCCTTAAAGAACAGCCTGAAGGTTATTTTATTGAGCAGCTGATTCCATCTGTTCGTGCCGATAACGATCTCGCCTGTCGGGCTTTCGATATCCCGCCACTTGGCTTTAAGTTTAATGCTTTCCACACTGTCGTCTGCTGCAAGATCGGAATAAATGGTATCGCCGGTAACGGTCTTATCGCCGTATTTCCATCCGGCAAAGTTATAGCCGTTTTTCGGGGGGCTTGCAACGCCGTCAAGCACCTTGTCGGTCCGGCTCATGATTTTACTGGTGATACCGAAGCCGCCGTCGGTATCATAGTTCACGGTATAGCTGTTGACCGTAAGGGTTGCCGCGTCCGAGCGCCATGTGCCCACATAGCCGTCGTTTTCGGCGTTCCTTGCTATGCAGCGGTAGACATTGCCGTTTAACTCGCTCGTCGCTTCGCAGGTGACGAACGTGGTCGTCCACACATTCTCTCCGTTTACCGTTTTCGATGAAAGTGATGCCGTTCCGTCGGCTTCGGTGACATCGGAGTATGTTTCTTCGCCGTCTCTGCTCACCTGCCAGGTCACCTCAACGCCCGTGGGATTTCCCTCGGTAACGGACATTGTGAAGGCAGCCTTTTCGCCGGCATTCACCGTGGTATCGCTTATCTTGTCGGCAAACTTCGGCTGATAATATACCGTAAGCCGTGCCGCATTGGAAACTGCCGAGCCGTATTCGTTTGATACAACACAGCGTACAAGTTTTCCGTTGTTTTCCTTCTCCACCTTCAGACCTGTACTGTCCTTTGTTGCGTATGGAATATCAACAAATGTTCTTCCGTTATCGCTGCTTATCTGCCACTGATATTTAATATTGCTGCCCGAAGCGGTAACTTTGAATAGGTACTGCCTGCCAAATACAATAGTAATTTCTCCGGGCTTTGCAGGCTTTGGCTGTTCCGGCGCTTCGGCAACGCCGCCTTTCGGGTGCTCTGTTATTACCGGAATTGATTCGGAGATGTTGATGGTCACCGGTCCCAGAATGGTCGAGGCTATCCAGTTGTTATTCTTCCATGTATTCACCACAACCTGAACCTGCATGCCCTTCATGTCGACGGTGAGCATCGGCTCATAGGTGCTGCTTTCTCCAAAGATGGTGGGTACCCACGCGCATCACGCCGTCTCCCTGGAAGTAGATGCAGCCGCGCATTAAGTCCTCCCAGCTATTGGCAGTGTCACTGGTGTCGAAACCATATTCGTTCTGTGGGTCCTTCCCTTCGGCTCGGTCAAAGAACACATTTACTTCTCCGCCATTGTCAATATCCAGACGCTTACAGTAAAACGCCTTGGTCTCGCCGTAATCTTCAATGGAATAGTCATATTCATTAATATATGAACCTTTCCTCTTGTAGAAATACGCAGTTATGAGGCCGCCGTCAACGGTGGCTACGCTCGCCACATAGAGGGAGGAGATATAGTTGGTATCGGGAAGGTTGTGAAAAAAAACCACTCTTTCCCAAGAGCTGCTCTTAGCCACGGAACATGTGATCAAGCGCGAGCGCTCTCCCACATACAGCTTGCCGCGCGTCGACACAGCCGCCTGACCCTTGATGATGTCAGTAGTGCGAGCGTTGACGATGGTGCCCATTTGAAAGTTCCGCAGGTTCAGTGTGTATGTGTTCGGGTCAAATTCCCAGCCCTCCTTCTGGCTTATTTTCCGGGAAGATGTGATCTCCTCCCCCAAAATCCACACCCCATAGCGGGCGTCCTCCGCAAACACCGTGGTCGGCACAATGCAGATCACCATACATAGAGTAAGTATGATACTGAGCAATCGTTTCTTTATATCAAACTCTTCCTTTCATGACCTTATACAAGACTCTTTTTCCTTTTCAGTACAATGTATAGGATCAAGCCGAAGTTGCCGAGCAGCGCCAGTCCCGCAATGATACCGACGGCAATTAAAGCGGGTGAAGTTGCGGATTCGGATATGTTTCCGGGGCCTGCGGGGACAGCCACCTCTGCCGCCGCTTTTACACCGGTGTCTTTCTTACCGATCCACCAGTTGCCGTTTTCGCCGACGAAGGGGGTCAGGCCGTCCTTACCGTCAGCACCGACAACTTTACCGAGAATAGCTGTTGTGCCGTCAGTGTAGGTCAGGACAAGCTCGCCGTTTGCATTGATCTCCGCTTTGGCGATTCCGACGCCGTCCTTACCGTCTTTTCCGTTTTTACCGTCTGCGCCGGTAGCGCCGTTTTCTCCGGAATCACCCTTTTCGCCTTTATCGCCCTGTTGTCCTGTGGCTTTAACGCCGAGGGATACCCATGTCAGTCCGTCGTCATAGGAGATATACCAGAAGTTATCATCACCTATTTTAAGCTTCGGCGTTACACCGTCTTTTCCGTCCTGTCCGGGCTCCCCCTTGTCGCCTTTATCGCCTTTATCGCCTTTGTCGCCCTTTTCGCCTTTAAGATCCGATAAGGCGATCAGATTGTTCCAAACGGAATCATCGCTGTACTTCCACTGTACAAATCCGTTATATACCCGCAACTCGATCTGTTTTCCGTCTGCACCGTCGTTTCCTGTCAGTTCGGCAATCGAGACAAGATTGCGGTAAGTGTCGTCACTTTCGCCCGCATATCGCCACTGAATACTGCTTCCGTTGTTGCGGAATTCGATTTCTCTGCCGTCGGCGCCCGCAAATGTCGAGAAGGTTTTGGTGTTAGACAGCGCCGACACAAGTCCGTTGCTGCCCACGGTGGAGACCGCAAAGGTATAGGTAGTATCCGCTTGCAGTGAGGTGTATGTATAAGAAAGTTCTTCCGAAGAAAGCGGCGTTTCGGTCACGCGCTCAAACTCTCCGTCATCCATACGCATCCAGATATGATACCCGGCATAGGGACGTCTGAGATCTGCCGTCGGCGTCTTCCAGGTGATTTTTGCGCTCCGGTTATCCGTTACGGATACGCCTGTAAGTGTCGGTATGGGCGGTGCGGCGCGAAGATTGGTCAGCACATAGCCGAATACGGGGATCTTCTGACCGCCGACAGTCCATGTACGCATACCGAAATCCCATGTAAAGCCGTATTGGCTCGAAACATCATAGCCGATCCCGTAGGAGGCAAGGAGCGAACGGCGGTCGATATTGTTGACCGTACCGCTGGCACCGCTGCTTTCTGTCGTGGTGTAGACCGTGCCCGTTGCTTTGCTGTAGCTCAAATCAATCACAAAACCCATATTGAATGCGTCTACACCCCACGTGTTTTTCATCGAAGCGGAGAAGCCGTGAGCTATCTCAACTCCTTCGGCGTGCTCGGATGTGGTCGTCCAGTCGTTTGTGATACTGCTTGCGCCGAAGCCAAGCTCATATTTCTGCTTACTGAGCGACTCAAATTTCGAAACATAGTCGGCGGTAGTAGCGGTATTCGACCAATAGG
>ERZ773139.4917-NODE-4917-length-10131-cov-3.946606_pt1 | contig 10131 bp, 5 predicted proteins | sample MGYA00580854_ERZ773139 | MGnify/ENA primary metagenome ERZ773139 (study PRJEB29015, sample SAMEA2737809) | human gut metagenome | biome: human gut; feature: human-associated habitat; material: faeces | place: China | collected 2012 ...
CATTTACTGTTATTTCAGTGAATCCGGTTAAAGATGTAAATGCTGCAACAAAAACAAAGGTTACTTACAAATTAGACAAAGGTACACTTACAGTTTCAGGAAAAGGTGAAATGCCAAAGAAAATGACTTTTAAAGAAAACAAAAAAATTAAAAAGGTTGTTATAAAAAATGGCATTACATCAATTCCAAAGTACGCTTTTTCAGATTGTAAAAAATTGAAGAAAGTTGTAATTGGAAAAGACGTAAAGAAAATTGGGAAATATGCGTTTAGTCATACGAAAGTAACTAGCGTAAATATACCGAATAAAGTGAAGAAAATTGAAACGGGAACTTTTGCTTACTGTAAGAAACTTAAAAAAGTGAACATAGGAAAAAAGGTTACTAAAATAAAAGGTTTTGCATTTTGGAATTGCAATAATATCAAGAAAATAGAAATTCCAAATAGTGTTAAAGTTATTGAAAAACAGGCATTTTATAAATGCAAAAAACTTGAAAAGGTAAAACTTGGTAATAATGTTGAAACTATAGGAAATGCTGCTTTTCAAACAACAAATATTAAGAATGTTAAAATTCCAAACAGTGTAAAAGCAATGGGAGTGGCAGCATTTGATAGCGATAAAACAAAAATCAATGTGGAAATTCTGGGAAATATTACTGTAGACAAAGCACATTGGATTTCAGTTTGCAATGCAGGAAAAATAACATTTACAACAGATTTGAATATTGAATTAATTCAACATTTGGAAGCTGAAGATTTTGAAGTCTCAAAGAATGATCCGAATTACACGTCAATAGATGGAAACATTTATACAAAAGACGGTAAAACACTTGTAAGGGTAGCTGCATTAAAGAAGAACGTTAGAATTGTTGACGGATGTGAAAATATTTGTACATCAGCATTTCTTTACACACCTTTAGGTTTGAATTGGGAAGCAAAGTTAAGAAAACATATTGATAATCTTTTTATTCCAAAGACAGTTAAAAATATAGATGAAAAAAGCTATATAACATATGAAAGTGAACCTGAAAAGATTACTTCTGAAGAAAGAGCAAAAGTACAAAAAGGAGCAGTGACAATTAATAACATTCAGATTGAAAACAAAAATTTTGATGTCAATATTTTATCTAAACTATTGGATAAAGTTACATGTAACAAAGATGAAGTTTTAAAACAGATGGCAGCTAAATAATAGAATAAACTTAAAATAAAAATAGGGTATGTTTAAAAGGGCTCTTTGTCAAGAGTGGGGGTAAAAAGATTTTTAAAAATCATGCAATAAAATTGGAAAATTATTCGTACAATTATTAAAGAATGGAGGTGCAAAAAATGAAAGGAAATATTAAAAGAATAGGATTGGTGTTACTTACTTTACTTACATTATCATTAGGTACGCTTGTAGTTAATGCAGAAACGAAAGATAGTGATTTTGTAATTGAGAATGGTGTCTTAAAGCAGTACAAAGGTAATGATGATACTGTTTACATACCGGAGGGAGTAACAAAAATTGCTTCAGATGCATTTAAAAATAATGAAATTTACAATGATAAAAGGACATATGCATTTGAAGATGATAATTATATTTTGCTTACTGATAAATTTTGTGCAAGAAAGATTGTTCTATCATCAACGGTGAAGGAGTTAGAAAGTTATGCAATCCCCACAAGAACAAAGGAATTAGTTTTAAATGAAGGACTTGAGATTCTTGATGATAGTGCATTACGAGATTCATCAATCAAGGTTTTAAAACTACCATCCACTTTAAAAAAGATAGGTGATGCGTTTTCACCTTATGTAAAAAAGATAACGGGGAATTGCAAGGAAGTAGAAGTGACAGACAAAACATTTATATCTGCTGGTGATTTGAGAGTTTTAGAATTTGCGGGAGTTAAAAATATACCAAAGGGATTATTTAGTGAATGCAGGAAAATTACAAGGATGTCATTAACAGGAAGCTATGCAGAAATAAAAACAACTGACTTAAGAAAACTTAAAAAATTAAGAGCTATAAATACATCAAAAGCAATTCAGGGGAATTTGAAAGAATATTGTAAGAACTTAAAAAATAATAAAATAACTGTGTCGTCTGAAATGAAAAAATTTGGAGATTTTTTTATTGAAAATAAAAAATTAGTTGAATATACAGGAAACAGCGAAATTGTTAAAATTCCAAATGGTGTCAAAGTCATAGGTGAAGGGGCTTTTGCAGGAGAAACAAACATTAAGAAGATTGTTATGCCTAATACTGTACGAAAAATTGAAACAGGAGCTTTTGCAGCTTGTGACATGTTGAAGAGTGTTAAGTTTTCAAAGAAGTTAATAAGTATAGGAGATGAAGCGTTTTGCTGGAATACAATGATGGAAAAATATAATCTTCCAAAATCATTAAAGAATATTGGAAAGAAAGCCTTCAGAAAAAATTATAGTTTAAAAACTGTTAATGTACCTAAAAAGGTTAAAACTATACAGTTTGCAACATTTGAAGATTGCGTAAATTTAAAGAAAGTTAATATGAAATCTGTAACTAGTATCGAAAGAAGAGCTTTTTGTGGAGATAAAAAATTGAAAAAAGTAAAGCTTAATAAAAAGGTAAAGGTCGGAAAGAAAGCTTTTCTTTTCACAAAAGTAAAGGGACAGAAAACAACTTAAGTAAAATATAATAAACTTAAAAAATAGGGTATGGTAAAAAGGAGCAGATTAAGGAGAATCTGCTCCTTTGGGGAACGTGGAAATGACGATAAAGTTTAGTATTAAAAACTTTTTTAGTATTAAATTCTTTAGCATTAAAATGAATTGGTTCCTTAAATGAATTTCGAAGTTCTGTTTTTTACAATCAACCCATAAGTTAGTGCTGCAATGATATAATAGGAATGTATCCTTCTGAGATTGGAGGGAAAATGCCTGAGAAAAGAAAAAAAGGACAACACTTAACCTGGGAAAACAGACAGGAGATTCAATTAGGATTAAAAAATCATTTAAGCTTTGCAGCAATTGCTGACGTTATTGGCTGCTCACCGGACACCATATCCAAAGAAATAAGAAAACATAGATATTTTAAAGAAAGAACAAAACTTGCAGGAAACTACAACAGAGTAAATGACTGTAAATACAAAGAAAAGTGTAAAAAAAGAAATCTGTGTAATAAGAAAAAAGGATATCATTGTAGAATACAATGTAAGAAGTGTTATAAGTGCATGGACTTGTGTGATGCATACAAACCACATAGCTGTCCAATAGAACACAAGGCACCATATGTTTGTAATGCATGTGAAAAATCTTCCACATGCAGATATGGTAAATATCTGTATAATGCGAATTGTGCACATCATGAGTATCTTGAAACATTAAAAAGTTCAAGAGAAGGAATAGACATAACAAAGGCAGAACTCATAGAACTGGATGAACTAATAAGTCCGTTAATAAAAATGGGACAGCCCATAGCACATATATATGAGAATCATAAAGAAGAAATTCCATGCAGCATGAGAACGGTATATGAATATATTGATAAATGTTATTTATCAGCAAGAAACATAGACATGCACAGAACTGTAAGATACAAGAAAAGAACAAAGCAAGAGAAAACACCAAAGGTAAGTTCAAGAAAGAAGCTAGGTCATAGACATAATGACTTTTTAAAATATATTGAAGAAAATCCCGGAACAAGAATAGTCCAGATGGACACAGTGGAAGGTGTAAAAGGCGGAAAGCTATTACAGACATTTCTGTGGCCGGAGAACAATCTGATGTTGGCATTTCTAATAGACAGTAAGGAAATGTCAAACACAGTAAGAGTGATTGATTATATAGAAGAAACAATAGGAATAGAAGAATTTAAGGAATTGTTTCCGATTATTCTAACGGATAATGGGAGTGAGTTTGCAGATCCTGAAAAGTTCGAAAAAGGAATAAACGGAGAAAAAAGAACAAGATTATACTATTGTGAGGCAAGACATTCAGAACAAAAAGGTGAACTTGAAAAGAATCATGAATACATAAGATATGTATTGCCAAAGAAAACATCATTTGATGAACTTACACAGGAAAAGGTTCAGTTAATGGTAAATCATATCAATAGCACATCAAGACCAAAATTTAATGGTGAGACACCAATAAATAAGGCCTTGAAGTCATTTGATAAAAATGCAATGGAAAAGCTTGGGCTGGAAATCATCCTGCCGGATGAGATCCACCTGAAGCCTGATCTATTGATGTAAAAAACAGGCAGGAGGATACGAAAAGGATAGCCAAATCCACAGGCATCCAGAAGTTACTCTTGCACTGTGATTTCTGGGAGCCTGGTTAGTATGCTCAAAAATCCACTGATTTAACTTAATTATAGAATTGATAAAGGGAAAAAACAACAGATAAACATGCAAAAAATGACGAAACCAGAAGTTAGTTCTGCAAAATGAAAATGGAAAAAGCAAACCAGAAGTTAGTTTTGCATTCTTTTTATAAAAAAATGAAACTTTTTGGTACTTTGAATAGTCTAAATAGTATAAAGCGTAAAGGAGATAAAATTGAAAGAGAAAAAAGAAGATATAATTAGCAAACTTCTTATAAATAATTATGACAAATATTATCATATAGCATATAGCTATGCTCAAAATAAAAATGATGCACAGGATATAGTACAAGAAGGAGCGTATAAGGCTATATATAATTCGAAAAAATTACGTCAGGTAAAATATGCAGACACATGGATATGCAAAATTATTATAAATGAAGCAATTAATTATATTAAAAAAAACAGGTTTAATTGGGATAGAGATATTGTAAGTGAAATGAAAGATGAAAAAGATATGTTTGAGATTGAAGATAATAAGATTGAATTGAAACAGGCGTTGAACAAATTAACAGATAAAGAAAGGGCTGTAATTGTGTTAAGATATTTTGAAGAAATGAGTTTAAATGATGTTGCGTACATTTTAGGTGAAAACTTAAGTACAGTAAAAAGTAGGATATATAGGGCACTTGAGAAGTTAAAAGAGTATATGATAGTTAAATAAATTGTGATATGAAGGAGAAATTAAGATGGTAAATGATGAAATGTTAAAAAAACTAAAAAGTCAATATATTGGAGTCGAAGTTCCTGATGATGAAAAAATGAAATTAAATGAAGTTTTAGAGTATGCTAAGATTGATAAAAAAAGAAAAAGGAAAAAAGTTATAATTGCAAGATGGATGATTTCTGTTGCTGCATTGTTGTTAGTTGTAATTATGCCAAATACAAATGAAACATTGGCATCATCTTTGGAAAATATACCTTTGGTGGGAAATATTTTTACTGTAATAACAGTTAGAAAATATGATAAAGATAAAAATATCAAAGTTAATATGGCAAAAGTAGATTCTAATGGAGATATTAAAAACAAAAAAACAGTTGAAAAGTTAAATAATGATATAAAAAAATATACAAACAAGATAGTGAATCAATATAAAGCAGATTTAGGTTCAAGTGGATTTAGTGATTTATATATGGATTATAAAATTGTTGTTAATAATGATAAGTGGTTTACAATAGCATTTACAATAAATGAAACCAGAGCAAGTGGATACGAATTTCATAGATATTACAATATAGATAAATCAAGTGGAAAGATTGTTAGTCTAAAAGATATGTTTAAGAAAAAATCTGATTATATAAAGATTATAAGTAATGATATAAAACGACAAATGAAACGACAAATGTTGACTAAAGACGTTGTATATTTTATTAAAGATAATGGTATTTCTACAGGATTTAAAGAAATATCAGGCAATCAAAACTACTATATAAATAATGAGGGAAATATAGTAATTGCATTTGATGAGTACGAGGTAGGACCAGGATGTACAGGTACGCCTAAGTTTGTAATATCAAAAGATATAGTAAAAAATATTTTAAATAATTAAGAAACATAAATACAGATGATGGAGATGAAAAAGATGACAAGAGATGAAAAAAAACAAAAGAGAATAAGACAACTTAAAATGCGTGTAGTATCCACGTTATTAATATTGTGTTTAGTAATCGGAGTAGGCGGTTATACTTTAATAGAAAAAAACAAAGGGAGTAAAATAGTTGTAAGAGTTAATGGTGGAGTTGTTGAAAATACAAAGAATGTTGCAGCTAATGGTGAAAAGGCTTCAACTGAAACAAAGAAAGAAAACGGTAAAACCGAAGCGAAAACAACAAAAGATAATAAAAGAGTAATTGATCCTAATAAACCTATGATTGCATTAACCTTCGATGACGGGCCGGGGGAGAGAACATTGGAATTGCTGGAAACATTGGAAAAATATAAAGTTAGAGCTTCGTTTTTTATGTGTGGTACAAGTCTTTCCAGAAACGATATAAAGGTGGAAGAAATTTTAAAGAAAATGGATGAATTAGGATGTGACATGGGAAATCATACGATGGATCATCAGTCATTGCTAACATTATCCTCGAAAAAAATCAAATGGGAAGTGGAAGGGGTTAATGATTTGATTAAGAAGCATGTTGGACATGGAACTAAATTTGTGAGACCACCTTACGGAGCAGGAATCAGGGATAAGAAGGTAAGTAAATATGTAAATGCACCTATGGTTTGCTGGTCTGTGGATACATTGGATTGGAAGACAAAAAGCAAAAAGGAAACAATAAGGTCTGTTATGAATGATGCTCATGATGGAGATATAGTGTTGATGCATGACATTCATGGATGGACAGTAGATGCAGTAAAAAAGATTGTTCCAAAACTACTAAAAAAGGGATATCAGTTAGTTACAGTATCTGAAATGGCAGAGGCTAAAGGCTACAAACTAGAAAATAGAAAGCCATATTTTGAATTCTTCTAGATATATGAACCGTTATGTTAAATTAAAAACTTAGCATTGTGGTTTTTATATGCAAAAAATTAACTTTTCACAGGAGATAAATAACCAGATAGAACCAGATACAAAAACAATTAAATAAAGGCTAAAAGTATTATCTGTCCCAACTTAAAATTGGTGTGCATTTTTTAGAAATGGTAACCAAATTTTATATTACATTGAGCCTTAATTTGTAAGGTGATAACCTACAAAAAAGAGTAAAAATAGGAGGGAAACATGCTAAAAAGATTTATTTCAATTTTGCTAACAGTAGTTATGGTTAGCACGTTTGGGGTAGGTATGAATTTTGGTCAAAATGTTGAAGTAAAAGCTGCAACTGCAGGAATAACTAATGGTGCAACTTATACAATTGTATCGGCATATAATGGTAAGGCAATAACACAGACCGACCTTTCAACATTTTATGCAAATTGTGTGGTTTGGAACACAGATGCAATGAGCGATTTGGCAAGATGGACATTAAAGGAAACAGGGGATTATTATAATATTACCAATGTAGTATCCGGTAAAAGTATAAAAATAACCGGTAAAAACAGTGGTGATAATATGGACTTAAATGGCAATGATAATTCCGATAACTACAGATGGAAGTTAGTGCCAATTACATCAGGAACATATTCCGGATGTTACTATATTGTTTCAGCTGTAAAAAAAGATAATGGTGAAGAAGAATATGCTGAAATTATTAGTGATGATGACAAAAAAAATAAGGATGGCGCACAGGTCAGATTATGGACAAAGGCAAAAAGTGTAGATTATGAGCCTCGCCAGATTTGGAGAATACAAAAGAGTGATGCTGAGAATTCATCATTTACTGAAGCAATGGCAGACAAAGCTTTAGAAGCATTTAAGAACAAATATTATGTTAAAAATTCAACAACCGGATATGACAGCTTAGGTGGTGGATTCTGGGGAATTGCAGAAGTTATGGAGGCTATGCTTGATGGATATGAAACAACAGGAAAATCAATTTACAGGGATATGTTTCAAAATACATATAAGGATTTTATAGCAAGAAATGGAGATTATTGGTCAAATAATGATTTTAATGATGATATAGCCTGGGCAGTGCTTGATTCCGTAAGAGCATATTTGTTGTTTGGTGATCAGAGTTATTTAGACATTGCCAAGAAAAACTGGGACTTTATGTATAAAAGAGGAACAGAAGGAAGAACAGACGGAATGATCAGATGGTCTCATGAAAATGGTAGAGGCGACGGAACATTGTCATGCATTAACGGACCTGCAACAGTAGGTGCATGTTATCTGGCAATTGCCACGGGCGATGACAGTTACTATACAAAAGCTAAAAGGGTATTTGATGCATGGAGAAACAGTTCACTGTATGTACGTGAAGGCGATGATGCAGGACATGTATGGGATAGTGCAGGAAACGCCTGGCGTTCTACTTATAATCAGGGAACTTTCCTTGGAGCAGCAATCATGCTTTATGAAAAATATGGAACACAGCAGTATTATGATGATGCATGCAATGTCATGGCAAATACAGTAAAAAACTTATGCGATAACAATATTTTAAAAGAAGAGAATACAAATTCAGGTGACCTTTCAGGTATGAGAGGAATTCTCATGAGGTATATGAGAAAATTCATTGTAGATTTTAATAAGGGTGAGTATCTTTCATTCTTTAAAGATAATGCAAGAGTTGCATGGATGAATAGTAATTCAAAAGGAATTATGCAATGTGCATGGCAGGGAAAAGCATCTGAAGACGCAACATGGGATTCATTTGCGGCATATAACGCCATTTCACTTATGGCGAACATGCCAACATATGCAGATAGTTTACAAAGAGATGCTTATTCAAATATTGAAGCAGAAGATTTAGATTATTGTAAAGGGCTTATTTCAGAAAATTCCGGCGGAACAAGTGGTGGCAGAAGTCTTGGTGGTGTAAAGAACGGCAACTATGCTGCTTACTACAATATTGATTTTGGTGAGACAGGTGCGTCAAAACTTACATTTAAATATTCAAGAGAAACTGAAAAAGAAGATGCAAAAGGAACGCTGGAATTTAGGCTTGGAAGCACAACAGGACCACTTATTGCAAAGGCAAGCATTGAAAATACAGGAACATGGCAGAACTGGAAGGAAGTGACAATTGATACAGCCCGCATTACCGGAGTACAGAACGTATACATAGTGTTTAAGTCAGATACACCACATGTATGTAATTTTGATTATTTTAAATTTACTAAGGCAACAAAGGATGATCAGGGATACTTTTTCCTAAAGTCAGATGCATCAAATCAGTATGCAGTGTGTAAAAACGGAAGCAGTGATACAACAATTGTTGCAACAAGTGATAATAGAGATGAGTGGGAACAGTTTAAAATAATTAAAAATGATGATGGAACAGTTTCTTTCAAATCATTAGTGTCAGGAAAATATATATGTATGGTAAGTGAAGGAGCATATCTTACAGCAAGCACCTCCGCAATATATACCGGAGAAAAATTTGTTATAGAAAGATACAAGGAAGATACAAGTAAAAATAAACATTTTGCTATTAGGTCAATTGCAAATAGAAAGTATTTGTGTGTTGATCCAAATGGCGACAAGGCGGTTCTTTCAACTTCAACTACTATAGGTGGCTTAGGGGAAACTTTCCATATGGAAACCGTAAATGGAGAATGGATAGTGCCTGACGGAACTATTCTTGCGGATAGTGCATATAGAGATGCATTTTCAAAAATTGAAGCAGAGAGAACAGATGACTATAATGGAACAATTAATTATGATACATACCTAGGAAATACCAATGACGGTGAATGGGCAAGATATGATAGTGTAAGGTTTACCAAAACCGCAAAGAGTATTATAATGAATTACTCTGTAAGAGGTAGGATTGCCACAGGAAAAGTATCATTATATTTAGATAGTTTGGATACGACACCTGTTGGAGAATTGTATCTGACTGAAACTGCTGAAGATAGTTGGGATACATATGTTGAAAAAAAGTTTGCTTTGGAAAAAGAGATAAGTGCAGGAGTTCATAAGGTATATCTTAAATTTACTCCTGACAGCGGAAAGACATATGTTGGAAATATTGATTATTTCTTATTTAGTGAAGAACCAACAACAGTAGCCCCAACAACAGAGGCAACTACTACAGTAGCCCCAACGACAGAGGCACCTACAACAGCAGCGCCTACAACGGTTGCGCCAACAACAGAGGTACCAACAACGGTAGCCCCAACGACAGGGGGACCAACAACGGTAACTCCAACGACAGAGGTACCAACAACAGT
>ERZ773139.4923-NODE-4923-length-10123-cov-3.684843_pt1 | contig 10123 bp, 11 predicted proteins | sample MGYA00580854_ERZ773139 | MGnify/ENA primary metagenome ERZ773139 (study PRJEB29015, sample SAMEA2737809) | human gut metagenome | biome: human gut; feature: human-associated habitat; material: faeces | place: China | collected 2012 ...
GGCTATTATTTCACCTGCACCACCACAAACTCATCCGGATCCGGCAGCACCATCAGCGGTGCGGACTGCGTCATGGTGAATTCACGGGCCGGATCGCCCACAGTCAGCCAGTGTTTCGGATAACGGGAAGAGGCCACCACACCTTCGGACAACGCCTGCGCATCCTGAATGGCACCATAGCAACGAATGCCCTCTGCTGCCGTATTCCCCAGGACCAGTATGCCCACCGGCAGATAACGTTTTTCGGTACCGTCGTCTGCCACATAAGACGTTTTCGCCACCACAATGGCCAGATCACCGTAATACCCTTTGAAAGACACCACCGCTCCCAGGTCTTTCACTGCCGTTTCGAGTTGTGAATTTGAGCCGCGACGGGTATCCAGTTTTTCGCGGAACAGCTTAAAGCCATTCAGCAGACGCCAGACCGTACCGTCCATAATGGCAATATTCACAAGACCGCTGGCCTGATCGCAGTAAAGGTCAATATCATGCGTCGGATCAAACGTATCACGGTCCTGCTCAGACCATTTTTTACCGTCGGCCTGCTCAATGTTATTTCCTTCAGAGCGTCCGAAATCCACCTCGACCGTGTCAAACTGTTCCCCTTCCATGGTGTATTTGCCATACAGCACGGCATTCACCGCCTGCATTTCTTCCACCTGGACAATGGCGTGCTCTTCCTGTTTGAGGTTATCGGTAATGATACGCAGACGACGGTAGGCCGGGTCGTTCAGCTGAGCCGGATCTTCACCAGGAAGGCGCTCAACCGCCTGCTGGTAATTAAATTCGTGTTTCGGCTTGACGTAGCCCGGACGCAACACGCGGGTTTCACCACCACGATGGCGCAGCACTTTTCCTTCAACGATCGGGGAGACATAGGCCGCCACCGGCGTTTTTCCGGTAATTTTGTCCAGCATCACCTCTTCGGTGTGGAAATTCACCGTACGGCGGAAAAACAGCTCCAGAAACAGCGCACGGAATTTAACTTTTTGTTCGGTATAACCGAGTAACTGGCGGGTCGTAAACAATCCCATAAATCAGTTCCTTTCATTAAGAAATCAGTCAGGCCAACGCGGTGGCCTGATAACGTGTTACGGCAGCGCCGCGTGACTCAGGGCTGTGCCGACAAAGGCGTTGGCCTTTTTGTGTTCATCCACACTGTCAGGCCAGCGGATTGCCTCCGTCGCAAAGGTCCCCGACTTGTAATACGTCAGCACCGCCTCTGTGCCTTCAAGCGGCAGTACCAGTATGCCAACCGCACTACCGGCTTTCTGTCCGTCCCAGACCACCAGTTTCCCGGTGGCTTCATCCAGCATCAGGGGCGTCAGAGCCGGTGTTGCAGAAGAAATCCCGCTGCTGCCTGTGGCGGTATGAGCCGGATCATTACCGGCAAAAATACGTACTTCCGCACGCTGTTCAGTGATGGTTTTCGTCACCATTTTGTTAAAACCTCATATTGATGGTCAGCACTGACTTCATGGCATGGCCATGAGCATTTTCACGTCCGCATCACCGTCTTCTGACGCCTGTGACACGCCCCCCTGGACCGCTGCCGGTGAATGGTTCGCCATGATGCGTTCAAACATGGCGGTTGTGGATGCAGAAACCGGTTCTGCTTTATCCGGCGATGAGGACAGAATGTCGCGGGCAGCCTCCACCGTCATTCCGGGAAACGCCGCCAGTTTTTCAGCCTGCGCTTCTGCCCCTTTTGCCTCATCCAGGGCCATGATCTGATCACGAAGTGAGGGCCCGGCATCCGCCAGTGGTGCAGCCGCCAGGATCGGGCGGGCTTTTTCCACCGTCATCTCCGGCATCGCCGCCAGCGTTGCTGCCAGTTGTTCACGACCGTTCGCTTCTTCACACGCCATAATGCGATCGGCTTCACTCTGCGCGGATGCCACCGGCTGCTGCGGTGCCGCCGCGGCCAGAATCGCCCGGGCCTGTTCAACGCTCATGCCCTGTTGCCCTGCCAGCATCGTGGCAAGCTGTTCACGTCCTTTCGCTTCCTGGCATGTCAGGATCCCCATCACTCGCTGGTTCTCCTGCACGGCGGCTTCCGTTGCAGTTAATTGCGGCATAGTGCCTCCTCTGACATTACTGTTCAGCGCCGTGGCCATCACACTGATGGCATCCGACGCATTGATTAATTCATCCGCCAGCCCGGCCTCAATGCCGGACTGACCTTCAAAAACGGCGGCCTCTGTTCCCGTGACTGCATCAACAGACAGACCGGTATACATCGCCACTTTTTCGGCAAACATCCGGTGCGCCGCATCAATCCGCTGCTGCATATCCTGGCGAACCTCTGCCGGCAACGCTTCAAACTGATTGCCATCCACCTTGTGCGCCCCGGCATAAATCAGCGTGATATCCACACCGGCCTGCGCCAGATGACCGGCATAGCTGACATGGCTCATCATCACGCCAATGGAGCCGATACGGGATGTCTGGGTAACCAGCCGTCGGGAGCAGGCCGACGCCAGCAGCATGGCTGCAGAACAGGCCGTGTCATTGCACAGTGCCCAGACCGGCTTCTGCTGACGGAGGCGGTAAATCATGTCAGCGCAGTCAAACGCGCCGGCGGCCTGCCCGCCCGGACTGTCAATGTCCAGCAGTATGCCCCGCACCTGGCTATCTGCCATTGCCTGCTGAAGACAGGCGACAATGCCGTCATAGCCAGTCATTCCGGAAAATGGCCGCATCCCCCCCAGCCGGTGCACCAGCGTGCCGGTCACCGGCAGTACCGCAATACCGTTCACCACCCGGTAAACACGGGCCGGTCGTTTACCTCCGGCCATGTACTCGTCCGTTTCAGCCAGCATTCCGGGAGCATCAAGCTGTACCTGCTGTTGCGGTACCGAAAGACTTGCTGCCCCCATCTCGCGCCCCAGCGCGCAAAAGAAAACCCGCGCATAGGCGGGCTCCAGAAGCAGCGGTTCATTGAATGCTGCTGCAATAATGTGTGAAAGATTACGTCTCACGTGGTGTTGTCTCCTCTTCCGGCCTGCGACTCTCCGCTATCTGCTGCTGATACGCCTGCGCTATCCACACCGGACGTGAGAGTCCGGCTTTTTCCCGCTCTGCAGATTCCCTGACCTGCTGGCGGAAAATGTCCTGATAATCCTCGCCCATCAGCGCCAGCTCTTTCTCATACGTGCTCAGTCCGGCCTCAATGCGCATCACTGATTCCTGAACCTCCTTGAGCCCGTCAATGGCCATTCTTCCGGCTCCAATCCACTCAGCCCGTGACCAGGCTGATCGCGCCTGATAAAAATCAAAACGTGCCCGTGGCGGACGAATAATCCCCCGAAGAAGTGCCTCTTCCAGCCAGCAGGAAAACATCTGCGTGGCCAGCCGGGACGCAATAAATTTTCGCCGCCCCATAAAATAGCGCCACGACTCATTGGCGGATGCGCGGGCACTTGAGTAACTGACCTTCGAGTAATCACGGGACAACTGTTCGTAGGAAACGCCAAGACCGGCGGCGATATACCGCAGCAGCGCCTGTTCAAGCGCCGAAAATCCATTGTCTGAATCCTGCGCGGTCTGAAGTTTCAGATCATCACCGGGGAAAAGGTGCGGAATTTTGACACCGCCCAGCGTCACGCTATTCGTGTCATACCAGGTGGAGAACTTATCCAGAATATTAATAAGCGGATTATCCTTCTGCCCCTGCGGCGCACCGGCGATATATTCAAAGGCCTTTTCGGTATCAAGGTCACTTTCAATCGTCGCTGCATACATCGCCTTCACTATGGCCGACTGAAGCTGTGTTGCCTGCAGGGAATCCAGCATCTTCAGCCGTTCCATAACGCTGTAAAACTGATTGGCTCCACGGGTCTGCCCGTCCTCCACCGGCTCGAAAATATGCAGCATGGCCGGACGCCCGGTGGGAAGTTCACGCGGGATCCGTTCCCATCGTCCACTCCCGGAGCGAGGAAAATCATCCTCACAGATATGGTACGCAACGGCACGGCCATATCGATCAACCTCCACACCGGCCCGCAGAAAACGGTTCCCGATACCGTGTCCTGGCGTGTCCACCCGTTTCGGACTCACGGCTTTAAAACGCGTACGAAACAGTTGCGTACTCTCCGTATCCCAGACCGGCTGCACAAAGATTTCGCCGTTAAACGCATGAACGCCCACACCTTCACGGATAAATTCCGTAAACGTGCGTTTCCCTTCCACGTCGATCTCACCAAACATCCCTTCTGCGTATTCTGACCAGGCCGCCTCCACCTCATCGACAAAACTTTTTGCCGCGGTCTCCCGCATCCCCAGCCAGCGCCAGTTCGGACGGTAGCTGATAAGAAACATATGCCCGACAATGTGATCCTTATGCAGGGCCACCGCATTGGCCGCTATTCCGTTATTGCGCACCAGATCATCTGCACGGGCATTCCCCAGACGCAACGCGGGCAGCAGGGCCGCATCGGCACTCTGCGAGGGTGGCAACCACTCTGCCATTTGCCCGCCAAATCCTGCACCGCCACCGTTGTAGCTGAGGCTCTCCCGAAGCGGAACGCCGTTCACATCAATCAGGACAGGCGTTCGTTTCATAACCTCACTCCCAGCGGACGACGGCGACGGCGGGTTGTCCCCAGTACCGACTCCGCATCATTGATCGCCCGGTTAAGCTCATCCAGAGAAGCTGCCGTATATTCAATTCTGCGACCATCTTTCTGGACAGACACCACCCGTTTACCGGTTAATAAATCAAGGCGCGCCTGACGCAGCGCCTGCAGTTCAGCGACTGTAACCATTCACTCCTCCGGACAGCTTCGCTGCCAGTTCTTTAAGGGTTGGCCGGGTCGTCTCTTCTTCCCGGGATTTTGCCAGTACAGCCAGATCAAGCTGCCAGCGTTGCACGGACACACGTAATGCCGCGTAGGCATACACCAGGCAGTCCAGCGCTTCGTTACGCCGCTTTTTGTTATCCCACAGCAGACGCATCTTTCCTTTTTCCCACTTCTCCACAAGCTCTTCCGCGACCAGTTGCTGCGCCTCTGTCTGCGAAAAAATCTCCGGATCATCAGGAAAACGGATGGCATACGACGTGGCTTCATCCGCAGGCGTGGGCTCGGCTTTCATACGGGCATAGAGAATTTCTTTTGCGGTGTCCGTCCCCACTTCACACAGATAAACGCCCCGCTGATTGCGGGTTTTCGGCATGGTGATCACCGGCTTGCCATAGACAGACGCGCCTTTTACCGGCAGCACCCGGAAAACACCGTGTTTTTTTGACCTCTGATAGACAATTTCGCCATCGATCCCCCCTGTGTCCCAGCAGACACGGGAAATGGTCATTTCGGTTCCGTCTGCATGGCGGTATTTTTTGTTGATCGCCGCATCCACACGTAACAGCGTCTCTTCCTCATCGGGACGTCCCATAATGATGATTTTATCCACCAGAAAGGCTTCCTCTCCCGGAGCCCATCCCCAGACATACATCTCAAAACGGTTTCGCTGCGAGTCAATGCCCGCCGTCAGATAAACCACCCGGGCAGGCACCGCCGCCGTGTAATGAACAACCTTATCCATCAGTACCTGGTGATCGAGTTTTTCGCCCACGGCCTCTTCCCAGGTCTCGCCCAGCGTGGTGTTCACAAAGGTTTTCAGGCCGTTGGGATCTTTCAGTGCATCCAGCCAGTCATAGACAATCTGTACCCAGGTGGTGAACGGACTGTACGCCGTCCAGATATGGAATGTGATGGAGCGCGGCGGCGGAATTTCATTATCCGCGGCGCTGAAAAACGTCAGACCGTCGCGGGTCCACATCCCCGTGTTTTCACAGATCCACCGCCCGTTGCTCTGGTCCAGTTCAGACTGATGGATCACGCAGCCATGATGTTCACAGAGGTAGAAAACGCTTTCGGGGCTGTCCTTCTCCCATTTAAGGCCAAAAGGCGTGGACTCATCGCCAAATTTCAGATACTGCGCCTCCCCACAGTGCGGGCAGGGCACATAAAAACGCATGAAATGCGCCGACTCGTTGGCCGCTTTTTCGATCTGGCAGGAGCCTTTTATTTTTGGCGTCGAGCCGCGAATGGATTTTGGCCATACCGAGCCCTCAATACGCTTATCCCCCAGCAGGGTTGGCGAGCCCTCTTTTTCGACATCCGGCTCGAACGAGGAAAGTTCGTCATAGCAGACCACGTCCACGGATTTTTCACGGTAGTTTTTTGCTGCCGCACCACCCAGGCACCAGAAGCCCACCCCCGATGAAAAGCGTTTCAGCGTAAGAGTATTGTCACGATGTTTACGACCCAGCCACGGGGAAAGATCTTTCAGGCATGGCACGTCCCGAATCGTCGCCTCCACGTGAGACTTCATAAAATCTTCAGCGGCAGAATCCGTGGGCTGAAAAAGCAGACTGTTTCGGGATTTATGCTCAATAAAATACCCGGCGACTCCCAGCAACATCTTTGTATAGCCAACACGGGCAGATTTAATCAGATTAACAGTGCGGATCTGATCATTCCCCATACTGTTCATGATGGCGATCTGGAACGGCAGCGTTTTCCATTCGCCGTCACCGTATGAGGATTCTTTCGGCAGATAATAATACTGGTCAGCCCATTCAACTGCCGTCATCGGTACAACCCTGACCAGAGGCTGCAGCGCAACCGAAACGGCGGCCACCATATTATTCAGTTGCTCTGATATATTCATCCAGCAAATCCGGTAATTTATCCCCTGCCCGCGCACACTGATTTGCGCCCTTTGCAATAAGGGTTTTCAGATGGTCAATATGACGTGGCGTTAAATCCGGGAACTGTCGCTGCATGGATAACGGAATGGAATCAAGCGTACTGGACAATGCCATCGCCAGTTTGCTGAGGGCGAAAACGCAGAAGTCTGAATCGATGAGCTTACCTTCGGTTACCTGATTTTTAAGTTTTTGAGCTACAGCCTGTTCTTCTGTCAGTTCAGCTCTGGCCCGAAGCAGCCTTTCCTCCAGTTCTCCCCCGTCATCAGGTGTTCTCTGATTGTGTTGTCGCCGCTCGCGATCTATCTCCAGTACAGTTTTAACGTCATATAAAACTTCCCTCCCCCGACGTTCAACAGGAGGAACGCCCCATTTATCAAATGCCTGAACAGAGATACCGATGGAGGAGGCCATATCACTTTTATTCAATAAAAAGGCCATCTCCTCTCCATAAGTCATCGATAAAAAGCGAAACAACAACCATGTGTTTTTGCAAAACCATTTGATATCATTGACATTTTTCGCATTGACGACATCAAAACACATCGTAAGGTTGTTGTATTTATTTTATTTTCACCTTACTTATCAATTAGATATACCAAACAATTAAACAACAACCACCCCCTCAAAAAATCTCATAAATAGTGAAAACGCGCGAGGTCGCCGCCCCGTAACCGGTCGGATCGCCGGAAAGGACCCACGAAATGATAATGATTATCATCTATATAAGGTTTATCACAACATGTGTGTACGCCATCAAACCACGAGAAATAATCAATTATGACGCAGGTATCGTATTAATTGATCTGCGTCAAATTAACGTAAAAGCAACTTCAGATAATACAAATCAGCAACACTGAATATGGGGAAACATTATGTCATCAAAGAACAGAACGCGCAGAACAACAACCCGCAACATCCGATTTCCAAACCAGATGATTGAACAAATTAACATCGCTCTTGATCTGAAAGGTTCAGGAAACTTTTCAGCGTGGGTTATTGAAGCCTGCAGAAGAAGGCTGTCAACAGAGAGTTCGGGTATGAATTACATAATTAAGTAACATGGTGTTCACAGAACACGCAGTTACCGGACACATCAGTTTTCCATTCGCTCCCCGGCAGTACAGGCTTCCCCTCTGACGGGATAGCCTGAAAAAATAACACAGAAAATTATTTGTTATAATTAATATAACTTACTCAAAAAAAAGCGACGAGAAAATCAGCATCAACGAACAATAAGCGCCAATACGTGATAACAAATGGCAGCCATATTTATCTGCAGTATAAGCAATGGACAGGATAACCACACCAGAAACCGTCAGCATAAAATCCATTTGAACTTCCCCGGACAAAATCGACTCATCTAAAGATTTACAGCTCTTTTTATTATCAATATGTTAAAAGTAAAATAAACAGATGTTCAATAACACGAATACAAAAACGTGCTGAAATTCAATGAATCCATTTCTGTGTCATCAATTAATAGTGATAAACATCCGGCTTCTTCCACCATCGCACCGGACAGGCGACTATGAGGGGACAACGCCGCGCTCCGTTAACGCGGTAAACCCCGGTGTGTATCGTTTTTGATTATCCCCGCACACTCGCGCAGAGGAGTCTCCCGGTCGGGCTGCGGTCTCTGTTAATGCGGGGATACGGCGACAATACCGCGCATGGTTAATAAGGTCGCTCAACACACTGGCTGTAATGCAGCGGATACCATGCGGCATTTAGCGGCATTCATCGTACACTCAACGGTTAGCTCTTCATTCGTGGCATTCACCTGAAAGGTCCGGGAGTGTAATTGCGTACATTTACCACTGAACGAACCTTCAACAAGAACACGACCACGCTGCAAAATACGGAACGGAATTGTTCCCTGAAAAGGCTTTACGGTTACCAGTAATTTCTTCATGCATTCTCCGGATAACAAAAATACTAGTTAATACACTGAGTGCGGATATAGTCCTGCGCCCCTTCCAGTTGCTTCTGCATTGTCATCAACCGCTCTCTGAGGGTGAAATAATCCCGTTCAGCGGTGTCTGCCAGTCGGGGGCCGGTTGCATTATCCATTCCGGAGGTGCCGGTGGCTTCACGCACGGTACCGGAGCAGGTGGCGTTGATCCGCAGGCGCTTACGACCAGCGGCAACATCAGCACGCAGAGTTTCATTTTCAGCTCTCGCATCGGCTAATTCCCTTGAGTATCTGGCATCAAGCGCAGCAACATCACGCTGGCGCTGCTGCATGTCAGTAATGGTTGCGTTTGCCAGCTCCAGCTCTCTGGCTTTTTTATCGCGCTGCGCTTTGTAGGTGATGGCGTTATCGCGGTAATGATTCAGCCCCAGACTAAGCACACCACAGGCTACCAGCAGGACAATAATCACCACACACAGAACACGGTTCATATCACCACCAACGGATTGCCCAGACCAGAACAGCAATGGCCACAATACGAATGGCAAATGCCATTGCCCGAATAAGTTCAGCACTCATCTTTTTAAAGTTCACGATTTCAGCGCAATGACCAGTTTTGCCAGCCCATACAGCATCGGAGATACAGCAATACCAACAGCCACCCACTTAATAGCAAAAGCCAGCGCTCTGCTGATGTCATCAGTCACTGTCACCCCAGCAGCCCCGACGAAGACAACATCACCCAGGCGAGGGACAGAAAAAGAGCAACCAGCATTAGTGAAAATGAAATACCGACAATCACACACAGGACCTTTGCCGGCGTTATGAGTTTGTCTGACATAGCTACCCCTTAATTGCCACAATTAACTGGGATACTACCCATAAAAAAGGGATGCTCCAGACCAGCAAAAATTTCCAGTTTGGTAATTGACTAATCATGAGTCGCAACTCCCTAATCAGTTTGCTAAAATCAATCAAGGCAGCCTCCCATAGCTTACTGCCATAAAAACAAAACCCCGCTTGCTGCCAACAAACGGGGTTTTTACTTTTATTCACTTACATTTTGCCAGTTCGCAGGATTTCGTGTTATCCGTCCGCCTTGGCCAACGTCATTGATTAGCAAAATATTCTGCTTATCTGTCGATTCCCCAGCACGCCAGCGCGCTCTCCTGGTCACGACGGGATACCTGACCATAACAGTTATTTGAGCGGATACGGCAGTCTCTGCCACCGTCCTTAATCCACCAGCGAATCGCCTCACACGCTCCCCTGCGATCACCTGCATTAATTCGTTTATAAAACGTCGACGGAAAACACTTACCGGGGCCAATGTTGTACGGACAGAATGACGCGATCCCCGCTTTCTGGGGTTCACTCAATGGCACTCTGATGTTTTTCTCCACCCATGCCAGCGCCTTATCACGCTCAATGGCGTTAACCCGGTCGCATTTTTCCTTCGACAACTTCATGCCCGGAACGACAGGTTTGCCATCCAC
>ERZ773139.4927-NODE-4927-length-10117-cov-2.876565_pt1 | contig 10117 bp, 5 predicted proteins | sample MGYA00580854_ERZ773139 | MGnify/ENA primary metagenome ERZ773139 (study PRJEB29015, sample SAMEA2737809) | human gut metagenome | biome: human gut; feature: human-associated habitat; material: faeces | place: China | collected 2012 ...
CTCCGCTCCAATGATCGGAAAAATTTTTTGTGCCGTTCAGAATATTCACTCCGCCAATCTGTACGGCATCCACCGCGGCGTCAGCCGCATTTTTTGCCATTGCATCCGCGATGAGATTGGCGAACCGGCTCACTTCCGCGTCATAGTTAGCGAAATAAGTATTGTAACTTGACCGTTGCGCATCGGTCAGGGTCGTATCGGAATCTATATTGACCGCAACCGTCCCGGACAGGAAGTTTTTCAAGGTATTGTAGGCGGCGGACAAATCGGCAATCGATACGCCGTATGTCGTCGCATCGTCCTGGTAAGATGCGTATTCTTTGTCGATCTGGGCGACTTTATTGCGTAGCGTGGCCTTTTCTTCTTTGGATATTACGCTATCCGAGGCCATCTGACGCAGCCTGAGTTGGGCATCATTCACATCTTCCCAGTCGGATTCGGAAGCGGTAGAACCCTCGGCTTTATTAGCGTTACTAACATAGATGACTCCCGATGTTTTAATCCATATATCATTTACGCTATACGGAACGGCGGGGGTGCTGTCTCCATAAAACAGCTTAGCTTTCGTTCCGGCCAGTCCCAATGCTTCGCGGGCTTCTGATAGAGCCTGCGCCGCACCGCTATCGGCAACTCGTAGCCATTGGTATGTATTGTTTTGATATGAAAATTTATACCGCTCCGTAACATTTTCCCCGTCAATGACTACAAATCTGTCGTAATAATCCCCGATATGGCGATTCTTTTCCTCGGTGCTCGCCCATTCGTTTGCAGGGGCATTATTGAGCGTAGGCACTTCCGTCCCTTCGTAAGATGTAATCGATCCGTCGATCTGGCTTTGCAAATCCGGGATGATCGTATCGTTAAGCACGTTTACCGCCGTTTGCAATTCCTGCGACAGTTGATACGCCCCCTGTGCAGTAGTGTTGATTGCCGTCTGGATGTATTTATTTGCTTCTTCTAATCGGGTGTTAAATGTGCCGTAAGCCGTGTTGAAGATGTCGTATTTAGAATCCACGTCAGATTTCTCCGTGGGAGTGGCTACGCCGTCCGCCGATGCCGATTGGATCGATGTCAATAGGTTTGCGACAGCCGTGTCGAAAGCGGTTTTCGCCGCGGCAAGATTCGTCTTGGCCGTGCCGGTCAGCAGCGTATTATTATATACGGTGCTGTATGACGTATCGACGCTTTCTTTGGTTTCGCCAACGGTATTGGTATACTTTTCAATGGCCGCGGCTTCCGCGCGGTCTATCACTCCGTCGGCGAACGCCTCGTCGGTGAAATTCTTCAGACTGGTAACGGTTTTGTCGAGGGCGCTTGCCGTATCTTTCGCGTCCTGCGCGGTCTCCTTCGCCGTATCGATATCCTGTTTTACCGCCGGCCACTCCGACAGATTATTCAGTCCCGAACTGTTTTTGCCGATTGTTATATCGGAATTAATTTTCACTCTCGGCCTGGTGTCGCCGGAGGCCTGTTGGAAGGTGATGTAAGTCGCTTCGGGATCATCCAGGTTTCTATCCCCGACGAACATATCCCCGTATACATACTGATAGGTCACCGGATTCACTCCGATACCGACATAGTTCTTATCCGTCAGGTCGAAGGAGTCGATTTTTGCTAATACCTGAATGGATCCGCCGTCCCTTGCGTCGATTACGATTGCCGATTGACGGGCGATGTCGGTTCTGTTACCGAACTGCACGATATTGTCCCCTTCCGCAGGGATGCCGCTGCCGTCTTTATCTGTTTTGGAGATATCCACATAATCGTCTCCCACACCGGTAACGAGCGCCCAAAAATATTTAATGATGCTTTTATTGTCGGGGGAATAACGCTGACATCTTGCCTGATCGCCCACGACGATACCGCTATATCTTGTACCGTTCTTGTTGTCGTAGTAGCAGCGATAGTAAGTGTTTTCCTCTTGTACGGACGTACATTCGAAACCACCATTCGAAAATACCGTCTCTCCGAGCCTGAAAGACATCTGGTTTATGATGAGCTCGTTGAATACCGCTTCTTTACGGATAATCATCTTGTCCGCCTCCACGACGCTACTACCCGTGCTATCTTTATATATGGCCGCGCCGGATCCGCTGATGTTTCCCTTGCGGAAATTGTCCGTAGCGAACTTATCTTTTGCGATAATTTCAGCGCCGGACTCAATATTCCCCTGCGCGGTAACGTTGCCCTTCGCATCGATGTCCTGACCGGCTGTGATGCTCTTTTGCGTCTGGATGTCACCTCCGGATTGTATGTCTTTTTCGACCGTCAGGCTTCCGGCGGCATTCATGTTCCCGGCAGCGAAATCCAGTGCTTTGCGTCCGCCTTTAGGGTGAAAGTTCTCCATAGCACGGAGCGCGGAGAAAACGTTATAGTCGGTCGGGGCCGTATTGTCGTATTTACGGATAATGTAGATACCTACGCCGGATACGACGCCGATCCTCTCCGCGTACTGATTTTCCTTGATGTTGGTTTCGATGCTTCCCAGGCGGGAATAGACCGTATTGTCGCCGACGGTGTAGGTGGCTTCGTATGGATTGATAAGTTTCTTTTCATAAGCCTGAATACGCGAACTTCTACCAATGGAGCCGAACCTATCGCCTACGAGCTTTACTTTTTGCCCCAAGTCGTAGTTTTTATCGTTTACCTGACAATAAACCGGGTTGGTGGGGCATTCATAAACATTCGTATCGCTACTGTTTTTCTTGGCCCATGTTTTACCGTGTTTCAATAATTCCTGCTCGGCCTCGGTAGTGCGTTGTTTAGGTAGCCTGACACCCGTCAATATGAATTTATTTCCCGGTTCGGGTTTGAGGTTTTCATTTGGGATCGTGATAGAACCTTCGCCCTCGGTTACAGCGATTATTTCGAACTTTTTATCGAATGCCTTTGTATTGATGCTTAATTCAAATTCTCGCCCTTCCAGCGGCCCGCTTTCAAATGTACATCGAATGGTCTCGCCCTCGATGATGTCAGAAGGCGTGAATGGAGTATTTGCAACATACATGATGTATGCTGTGAATTTATTACCCTCATCATCGACACGTTCCTCTGTCTCTACCGATGTAACTGTCTCCGTGTTTTTGGGAAATACGTCCTCAAAAAAGACAAGCTGTTCTACGATGTCTTCTTTAGCAAGCGGTTCCCAGGCATCGATGTAAGGAATGCCGTCGGGCAATCTTAAACGAATCTCTGAAATATGATTGGTAACTCCGCCTTGAGAGGCGTGCCCGTAATCGCTGGTTAGATTGCGCGTCGATCCGAACACATAAAATCGTGTACCGTAATTACTATTGTCGCCGGATCTGCGTGGCATAGTGGCAACGACTTCTCCCCGTCGGAAAATTTCTTCGCTTCCGAATTCCAGTTTTCCGAAACAGATGTAGACGAGATCCCCGTTCTGTTCAATCCACCACTCACAATCGAATTCGTTCGCAATCATTCCGAGGGCATCATACAATTTATCCCCGCTAAACGATATGCCCTTCGTTATTTCCGACAAATCTTCAGGAACATCCTTCACCACCCAATTGGACGATCCAAGTTCGTGATTGATGCACTCGGCTATGAGATTGCCAAAGCTGGTAAGAGTCGTTGTGAGAGCGAATACAGCTTCTTCGAAACCCTGTCCACGATAAAATACATTGTATTTTTTAAGATGCCCTTCTACTCCTTCGAACTGGATTGAATACTTCCATCCTCCGGTCTCTTCGTTAAAATCGGGATCTACATCCGTAAATATTTCAAAACGAAAGCCTTCGTAAATGATATAACAACCCTTCGGGAATTCGATGTTTTCAGCGAGTTCAAAGTCGAGACGTACATAATTCTCGCCCATCAATGCGTGGTGGCGAACCGATGTATCCAGAATAGGAACTTCCACCAATATCGCATTTGATCTATCATATATTTCAATCATAGCCTGCATGTTACGCAAGCGAAGATCATCACGGGCGGCACATTATGCCATAGTTTCCAATATTAAAACGTGACAACCGGGAGATTGTCACGTTTTAGGTTTTATATCGTCTCTCTGTCTTTCGGATTCGGTTCGTTGAATGAAAAAACAAATTTCCCGAATCCCAATTTTCCGATCACTTGGCTTGGCGAACTTGAATAATACAGTTTGTACACACGTTTGAGGATCGGCACTTTCAGCAAAATTTCTCCTTTAGCGATCTCGTTAAGAAAGCTTTCGTATCGCTCCAAGTATTCGGACTGTGTCGATCCCTCTATCGTGATAGTTAATTGTACATCCCGTTCATCAAGGCGCGGATTATTGTATAGGATTTGCTTCCCGTCTTCAGCACGTGATTTGTTTGTTACATACGATTTTGCGGGAGGCGGGGTGAGCAGGTTTTCCAGAAAGTTATCACCCATATTCGCTCCCCATGTCTTCCAGGCGTCTTTATTGTTGATGTAAAAATCTCCTTCCATTGCTTTAATCGTTACATTTCACAATTTTCACATTTCCAGTGCTGTTTATGTTCCCGCCATGACAGATAACGGTTGCTGTCGCATTACCGGAACACACAACATTTACGTTCGCGTGATCGTACACCTTTACAAACACACGGGCATGTCCGCTAGCCTTTATGGATACATTGCTTTGGTGACGTGCATAAACGGTTCCAGTGCCGAAATCATCGTATACAATCATTCCTACACAACATCCATTGCATACGACTTCCTGCAAATTGGACGTATTAACAACATCGTCAACGAATATTCCGTGTTGTTGCATAATCCCGTCGAAATGCTTTTTCATATATGTGCACGACGGATAATCGTGATCGATGCAGAAATCGAGTCCTTTTATGTACATTTGACACAGAGAATGTTTATCTTCGTTTTGCCATCTTTTTTGCCACGGCGTACACAAGCCTAACGCGATTGCCTTTTCTTTCAATTCATCGGATACATTCATAATCAACTTCCTCCAAGACTGTTACTGATTCGTTTTAATATCGGATTGGTTTCTGTCCTGATGACATTCACTGCCTCTTCCGTATTCTTGCGGATATATTGTAGGTGTATCATCGACGTTTCGGCCATAGATCTTAATTCGGTTGATCTGGTCAATAACCGGCTTATATTCATATCTATGCCGGTATGTGAAATCATAAATTGTTTGAAACGCGCAATGTGTTCATTCAGATTGTTATATATCCCCCTTACATCCGACTGAATCGCAGTAAAACGCCCATTCAGTTCCGATCCGGTATCCTGCGACATGGCTTCATATCCTTTTGATGTGCCTGTCTGCTTCTTTCCCTCCGCTTCGCCCATCAAATCGAATCCGGCATCCTTAGCGGCTTTCACCATGCTATTCCATAGACTCTTCGACGTTCCTACGGTTCCTTGCAGGGCGGCAAATTGCGACGTAAGACCTTCCATGTCTTTCACTGATAATTGTCCGTCACCGAAAGCGCCGCTCTGTCCATCTTCGCCAAACAGGTATTTGCGAAGTTTTTCCATTGCGGGTTGAATAACTTGTAGTTCTATCATCCGGGAGACGAGATTCTTTATGATGTCGTTGACCGAGTTGTCGAATGCCGCTGCCGCATCTTCACCGGCGGCAAAAGCACTCACAAGGGCCGAGGCAATGGAACTCGACCAATCCTTCAGGGTTGCATCGAATTCTTGGCTGAACAGATCTTCGTAGAAGTACTTTATCTGATCGTCGAGTTCGGCAATCTGTTTTTCATACTCTTTGACGGCGTTGCGGTCTGTCTTTTTTTTCTCTTCCTCTTTGATCCGCATCTGATCGATAGCATCGCGCTGCGCCTTCAGGTTATTCAACTGTGCTTTTGCCTGACTCCCCGTCGTGCCGCCCAACTGTCGTTCTATTACCTTTTGTAACTTCTCGTAGGTAGCCTGTAAATCCGTCACGTACTCCTGGAGTCGCTTGATCTGTTTCGACAACTTAGCGTCCTTGTTTCCAATACCGAATAAGCTGCCTATCACCTTACCGATACCTCCGATAACTTTAAATCCACCCGTAACGATGGAAAAAGGCTTGCTAAAATCGACCGTTTCAAGCCCGGAAATAATCTGATCGACGCCTTTAAATGCTCCGGATATCTCTTCCGGGATATTAACACCAAAACTTTCAAGCGCGCCGGTAAACGCTTTCGCGGCGTCAAATCCTTCGCGGGCTTTAGCAGCATATTCATGGGTGGCTTCCGTTAATCTTGCCTGAGCTTCGTATCTTCTTTGTTCGGCCTCGGTCAACTTTTTTTCTGCTTTGGCTAAATCCAGAACCACTTCGACGAGCTTTTGGGATTTAGGGTCGTATTCCAACCCGGCATACACAGTCTGTCCGGATTCCACTTTCCGGAGATCGTCTTTGGCCTTCTGGTAGTCGGCATTTGCATTCTGATAATTGCCGAAAGCGGCTTTCAATGCTTCGCCCGGTTTCAACTCATTGATCTTCCTGTCCAGTTCGTTGTATGCTTCGACCAAGTTTTTGAGATCGGTCGGATCGAGGGCCGTTTTCGACTCCTGGATGTACTGCTGTAAGCTGTTTTTAAGGTTCTGCAACGTGGAATACGCAACTCTATCCAAGTCGCCGAATATCTGTTCCCAATTCAGGTTCTTTTTAAATTCTTCGACATCGAGTTCCGACATAGCTTTCTTAAACTCTCCCCGGAGGGACAGTTTTTCGTTCATCGACGTTGTTTGGGCTGCCTTCTTTTGATATTCCTGGGTTATTGCCAACTTTTTTTGCTGATAATTCCCGTATTTCTTCAAGTAGTCATTGAGTCCCTGAATCTCTTGATCGATCAATTTCTGATTGTCTTGAGCCTGTTTTTCCAGTACTGCATTTTGTAGTTCGGCAAATTTGGGCGCAGCTTCGGCGGCGGCGTTTTTTAATGCAGATGCGTAGTCGAATTTCTTATTTTTATTTTCCGGCTTAGATTTAAATTCCGTCTTTTGATTATCAGCAATTTTACGGATGTAATCTTGCTTCTGCCGGTCTATTTCCTGTATTTCCTTTTCGTGATCCAGTTTCATTTGGGCAAGGATTTTCTCCGAGCCCTCTTTCATGGCATTTATCCGGGCTTGTTCTATCGCGTTTTGCAGATCCTCTACTTCCCTGGAAATATCCTCTTCTTGTTTGTGCAGCCTGTCGGTATAATCTTTTGGTATGCCCATTGTGCTGCTCGATGCTTTGAAGTCCATCACATCGCTAACACCGATATATTTTTTAAGGCTTTCCATAGTTGCCTCTAAGCCATCTAAATATCCTACTAAATCTACATCCTCTCCTGTTGTTTCTTTAATTTTATCCTCAAGTCTATCGTATGAAGCACTGACCTGTTTTTCTATTTCATTAATTGCATTTTTATAACTATCAATAATACCTTTGTCTGCTCCGCCTAAAATTGCTTTATTCATATCGGCGGTGATTCGTTCTACTGAATTGATAGATTCCTGTATTTTTTTATAATCGTTGCTATTAATGATATCTATTTTTTGACCCTCGATCTCTACGATCTTGTTAAATGCAGCTTTAGCCTTTGCAGAACGCATGGTTTCTTCTGTCATCCTTGCGTATGCATTCGCAGCATTACCAGCCAATATCTCTTCATTTGATAAACTCCCTAAATATTCGGGATACAATCGCTTTAGTTCTTTTGCCGCCGCAATTCGATCCTCCATCGACGCAGAGGCATTTTGAGTCGCACTATACAAAAGTTTAAGTTTAACAATCTCCGCTTGCGCATTCTTAGCCCCTTCGGACATTGCTTCGTTTAGGGCTTTTGTACTTATTGCAGTAGCATCGAATGTATTTTTACCAGAAAACAGATTTTTGAAGAATCCTCCGATTTCCTTCCCGTAGGCCGTAATTAATGTGATGCCTACGACAAGAGCCGTCTGCCATGAAGCCACGGATTTTATAAGTTGTTTCCAAACGGGGACTCCTTTTATTCCCTGAGCCAAGAGTGCCTTGTATTCGATACTCGCTCTTTTTATCTCGTCGGCCAACATCGGCAGGTTGTTCGAAATAGCCAAGAAGAATTGTTGAGCAGATATGGTTAACGAGGGAAGTTCTCTGGCTACCTGCTGTACCTGAAAAGACAATGGATTAAATGCTGATGCGTAGTTCCCCACGTTACGACCGAACCGGCCGGTCGTACTTTCCAATTCCAGCACCTTTTTGTTCAGATTTTCTATGTTTTTCCGCAATGCCTCCCCAAAAGGAGAATTTCGGACGTTTTCTGTGAGGTTGTCGTAAACACGCTGAAGATTCAACAAATTAGCTTGCATCTGCTTGGTCGAACCTTCAGTCGCATTAAATTCCCGTACTTGCGAACGCAGGGATATATTCAGGGCATTGATTGTCTGCTTATGCTTCATTTCGGCAGATGTCAACGACAGGCGTTTGTCGATGGCATCGCCTACCGTGATGGCATTGATAGACTCCTGCATCTGTAAACGCTTCCGTTCCTGGGCGATAATAGCCAGTTCCGCGCGTTCCTTTTCGAGATTGGCAACCGTGATCCGCATCTGGCTGTCGAGATTCGTTGCCGCCTTTACTTCGTCTTCTACGGAAGCGGCTGATAAACGGGATGCGGCGATCTTCTTTTCTTCTGCCTGTACAACCTCTTGCGAGGCGGCTATTCTTTTTTTCTCGGCAGCTATCGAATTGTTTATCTCGTTTATAATTTTGTTCTGTGCATCGACGATTCCTTTGTTGAGCCCGGAAATCTCCTTTTTTGTGTTCTTGATTTGATTTACCAGATCGTCGAATCCGCTGTCTCCCTTTTTCATGGAATGCAACTTGACATACAGTTTGTCAAGCTCTTTTTCCAATCTGATTACCTCCTGGTAATCTGCCCCGATTTTAAAATAAAGTGATGCCATAAGTCCAAATCGTCAATAGTGAGGTGTATTGGGTGAGGAAGGTTATTTCCGTCCCCGTTTCCGGTTCAGCATATCCTTCCCGGATATCTTTTCAACTTTTTTTTGCGTGTCGCCGGATGAGTAATCGAACCGGAGTTTGTCGGCGCACATCATCAGTAGGTTTTGATAGGGGATCTTTTTCACAGCTTCATCATACGAAATTCCGAGATCGAGAAAGGATGCAATCTGCCCGATCATATTATTGTTTCCCGACTTACTCGTATTGGAACTATTATCCGTAGGACTAAGCTTACACTTAGCGAACATCTCGGTTCCGTTAATCATTTCTCCGCACGCTTTCGCGGCCTCGTACAGTTGGCTGATAGTAGCATATCTACGAATGAATTTGTAGGCCAGGAATGCTCTTATATTCCTGAATATGCCGTGCCGGGTGACGGCAACGGATACGGCTTTGCATAGGCTATCCGAATTATTGTCTATCACGCGGAACCATAATATTTTCTCCAAAGGGAATGACGTTTCCGAATATTTTTCTATCATCAGGCATATATCCCAAATGACAAAAGCATATATCCGGAACCAAAATCTGCCCAATGTTACCCTTACGTAATTATTGCGCCTTATCGCCTTCGATATCAATATTGATGCTCTGTTCATCTTCTTTCCCGATCAATTCATTTAACTGTGAAAAAACAGCGCATATCTCCCTATATTGCTCGATAGGGATAGAGTCTATCACCTTTAATACATTCTCGTTTAATTCCGACAACGAAGCGCGCCTGACGATCTGTCTTTGAAGAATGCACCTACGAAAACGTGAGAAGAAGCCGCTCCCCGATACCGCCAATGCGATTATCCGGGATAAATAATTCGTGTTGTCTGGGATGTCGTTGCGGTCGAAAGAGTGCATCTTACGCAGCGTTTTAAACACGCGGCGAACTGTCAATACGGTCGGTTCCTCGAAAGTCAGGATTCGATCCCCGAATGATAAAATATTAATTCCCATGTCGATAAAAGGCGGGTCGCCCCGCCTTTAAAGATTAAATTTGACCACTATGCGCCTGGTGAGCCTTTCACTTCGCTATCATCGAACCAATATTCAGGAGCTACGCCCGATACGTCCGATTCCATCATCGTTCCTGCGACAGCCAGTCCGATAGCCCCGTCCGTATTCGCTCCCCGCGCCCCGATGGAAGCCTTCGGAAGTACAAGCCATACGTCATCCTTTGTTTTTGCAACAAGAGCC
>ERZ773139.4936-NODE-4936-length-10104-cov-2.284406_pt1 | contig 10104 bp, 8 predicted proteins | sample MGYA00580854_ERZ773139 | MGnify/ENA primary metagenome ERZ773139 (study PRJEB29015, sample SAMEA2737809) | human gut metagenome | biome: human gut; feature: human-associated habitat; material: faeces | place: China | collected 2012 ...
GGGCTTATGGGTTTGTCAGTTCAATGGCGGATGTCTGTTACGCTATAACCGGAACGGGTATCTGAGCGATCACGTGACAATGCCTGTTCCGCGTCCTACCAGCTGCTGCTTCGGTGGGGACCAGCTCGGAACGTTATTCATCACCACTGCTCGTTTTGCTATGACTGATTCGGAGTTGATCCAGTACCCGGACGCCGGAGACCTGTATGCCATTAATCCCGGAATAGCGGGCAATTCAAGGTACCGCTTCAAAGAGTGGCGGTGAGGCAAAACGCGCCGTTTCGTATTGACGCTGAAAAAGACTGAACCAGCCTTTCGGTACTACCGGTCATAAATAATGAACAAAAAGTCGCCTGAAGCGAATGGGCATTCCGCTATGAGCGAAAAGCGGGCATACCTCAACTCGGCCCTACGTTGATCCTGAACCTGTCAGCCTTAAGTAAGCTGATTGACGATGAGCGTTGGGAATCTTTCAGAATCAGGAATAGTCAGCCTGAAAAGGCCCAGGGGCGTCACTCCAGTTTTGTTCAGTCATGGTTCGTTTCTTACGACTTGTGTCATTTACCTCACTACACACATCGGCCTGCCCGATACCGGCTCTGGATGAATTTCTGCCTCGACGCTAAATACCGTATTCAGTAATTTTGGTTTCATCACCTCATCAGGTACGCCCTGCGCCATCACGCGTCCGTTTGCCAGCATTACCAGATGATCGCAATAGCGGCTTGCCTGATTCAGATCGTGCAGTACTGCGACCACTGTTTTTCCCTGGGTCTGGAGTTGATGCATCAGGTGCATGAGTTCAACCTGATGATTTATATCTAGATACGTCGTCGGCTCATCGAGCAGCACAACTGGCGTATCTTGAGCGAGTACCATTGCCAAAAATGCGCGCTGCCGCTGGCCGCCTGAAAGCTCGGTTAAACGTCGTTCAGCCAGATGATGCGTCTGGGTCTGACTCATCGCCCCTTTCACGCGAGCATTATCCTCAACCGAGAGCCGACCCCACAGAGACAGCCACGGGCTACGACCGTAAGAAACTAGCTCCCGGACGGTGATCCCTTCGGGCGTTAAATGGTGTTGCGGTAGCAGGGCCAGCCTGCGCGCCAGCTGGCGCGATGACAAGCCGTCAAGGGACCTGTCTGCTAAAAGCACCTTTCCAGATTGGGGGGCTAAGAGTCGTGAAAAACAGTTCAGCAAAGTCGATTTTCCGCAGCCGTTCGGGCCAAGCAGAGCGGTGATTTTCCCCGTGGGGATCGTGAGCGTTAGGTTATTCAGCACCGTTTGTGTGCCGTACCTGACGGTCAAATTTTCAGTCCGTAATATCATTTATCGCATTCTCACAAGCAGCCAGACAAACCACGGCGCGCCGATAATCGCCGTCAGCACCCCTGCCGGAAGCTCCATCGGTGGATGAATAGTTCGCGCCAGCAGATCGGCAACGACCAGCAGTAAGGCTCCCATCAGCGCCGAAACGGGCAGCAGCCAGCGGTGACGACCGCCGGTAATTTTACGCACCATATGTGGCACGACGAGGCCGATAAAGCTTATCGGGCCGCAGACCGCCACGCCGGTTGCCGTCATGGCAACCGCCAGCAACAGGCACCAGAATGGGATTCGGGCAATTGACACACCGAGCGTAGCAGCCCGCACATCGCCCAGTGCCAGCAGGTCGAGGTCGCGGCAAAAGCGCAGGCTCAGCGGCAGGAATAAGATCAGTAAAGGCACGGCGACGTATACAAAGCGCCAGTCACGCCCCCACAGGCTCCCGGTCAGCCACATCAGCGCGCTGTTCACATCCTGCGGATGCGAAAGCATCAGGTAATCTGTCAGGCTCGCCCAGCAGGCAGACAGCGCCACGCCCGTCAGCGCCAGCTTCATCGGGCGGTGGGTTTCTGCCAGCAGTCTCAGCAAGAACAGGCCCGCCATGCCACCGGCAAAGGCCAGAAGCGGCAGCATTATCACCGGCAGAGAGGGGATGAGCAGCAGCGCACTGACCGATACAAGACTGGCGGCATGGTTGATGCCGAGCATATCCGGTGACGCCAGCGGGTTGCGCACAACGCCTTGCACCAGCACACCCGCAACCGCGAGCGCAGCTCCCACAAACAGCGCCAGCAGCAAGCGCGGCAGGCGGTACTCCATCAGCACATAATAGTGTTCGCGCCCGGTTTGCCAGTCGGTCAGTAGGGCATACCACGGTACGGCGATGGCGCCCATACGAAGGGAAAGCAGTGAGCATCCTGCCAGCGCGAGGGCGACGAAAATGACCAACGTATTTTTCATCCGCGTCTCCTGACCAGCCAGACAAAGCAAGGAGCACCAATCAGCGCCAGTACCGCGCCAGCGGGCAAATCACCGGGGAAGGCCAGCGCGCGGGCGAGCACATCGGCCAGCAGCATCAGCATTGCCCCCAGCAGCATACTCATCGGCAAGACTTTTCGCTGATCGAACCCGCCCCAGAACCGTGCCAGATGCGGCATCAGCAGGCCGAGAAAGGCCACGGGGCCCGCGACGCTAACGCAGGCTCCCACCAAAAGCAGTACCAGAATATTGAGAGTTAATCGTAGCCTCGGTAGATTCACCCCCAGCGTGTGGGCGGTGCTGTCGCTCACATTGAGCAGTTTCAACTGATTTGCCAGCAATAGCGCCACCGGTGTGGCGATGACCACCACCGGGAAGAGCCGCCAGAACTCATGCCAGCGGACATGAGACACGCCGCCCGCCAGCCAGTAGAAAATGCCGTAAGCGTGATCTTCAGCCAGCAGTAAGGTGATACGCGTCAGGGCCATACACAATGCTGAGAGGGCGATACCCGCGAGGATCAGTTTGTTTCTGTCCTGGTCAGGATGAAACCCGCCTCCTGCCGTCATCACCAGCAGCCAGCTCACGCTGCCGCCGCATGCCGCAATGAACGCGAGAGAATAGCCTGCCAACGGCGTGGGGCTTAGCGCGCTGGTAAGCGCCATTGCCAGCGCCGCACCGCTGTTAATGCCGAGCAATGAAGGGGAGGCCATTGGGTTATGCGTCAGGGTTTGCAGAGAGCCTGCCAGTGCCAGGCTCGCGCCGATCAGCATCGCCACCAGACTGCGCGGTAGCCTGAGATTTTGCACCAGTGCCTCAGGAAGCGTCAGCGTGTGGCCATGCAACAGGGCGCGAAATGCATCAGCCCCGGAAACAGGAAGGGCCGAGTAGCAAAATAGACTCAGCCAGAAAATGACGATAAGCGCGGCAAGGGGAAGTCCCCACTGCAGCGCCGGATGTCTGAATACTGTCATTTCACATTGGATAAAGGCTGGTGATGGAAGATTTTTAGCGTGTCACCGGCAATACGCTCGGCGGCGAAAATGCCGCGCATCCGTGCCCAGGCATTGCTGTTGACTGACGCAACCTGCTGCTTTCGTGCGGCGGTTAGCATCTGCCACAGAGGATCCTGCTGCCAGTTTTTTACGATACTTTCGCTGCGATAATGCGCTACCAGGAGCCAGGACGGATTGATGGCCAGAAGCTGCTCAAGGCCAATCGACGGCATAGACGCGCCAGCCATTGCAGGTGGTACATCAAGCCCCAGCGCTTTAAGCACGCTGCCGGTATAGGTATCCTCCGTATGCAGGTTGAACTGCTGCTCACGGGACGTGCCAAATACCACAAGCGTGCCTTTTGGCAACTGACTTGCCCACTGTGCCATCTGTTGTTGGTGTTGCGCCAGACGTGACTGCATCTGCGCCTTTTTGCCAACCACCTCGCCGATGGTGGCCGCAGACTGCAGATTTTCAGCGTAGGTTTCATTGCGGGACTTGAGCAGCAGCACTGGTGCGATTTGCCATAAGGCGTTGTAAATACCCGCATGGCGGCTGCTGTCGGCAATGATCAGATCCGGTTTCAGCGCGCTGATGGCTTCTAAACTCGGCTGCGCACGCGTACCGACGGACTGCCAGGGCTTCAGATGCGCGCGAACCTCGGGAAGAATGCGCATGGCATCGTTATCGTCGGCAATGCCGACCGGACTGATATCGACGGCAGCCAGCGCATCCGCGAACGACAGTTCCAGCACCACAATCCGTTGCGGTGTAGAGTTGAGTGTAAAGGTGCCATGTTCATCCTGAACCTTGGCGGCAAAACCGTGGCTGGTAACCAGCAGCAGAGCGGCGAATAGCGTGCGTAATTGTGTGAACATGTGAATTGCCTGTGTCGGGTGGCGCTTCGCTTACCCGACCTACAAAACCAGACTGCAGGCCGGGCAACTAGGATTTAAAACTTCAATGACCCCTCCATATACAGCGTGCGCGGCTGGCCTGCATAGATGCCTTTGTTGTTGTCGTCGTAAGAGCGGGTGAAATACGCCTGGTCGAAGATATTTTTTACGCCAAATGCGAGGTTCAGATCGGCCATCTGTGGACCAAAGTCATATGCCACGCGAGCCCCCCACAGCATAAAGCCCGGGATGCGCCCGGTGCTGCCGTCAGCGCTCTCTTTAACGGTGTTGGCGTTGTCCGCAAACTGGCTGGACTGGAAGTCGCTGTTCAGGTTGAAGGTCCAGTTGCCCGGCTTGTAGTCCACCCCTAAAGTGCCTTTGTGTTTCGGTGAGAACGGCACCTGGTTGCCGTAGGTGTCGCCTTTTTCGCGGATCTCCGCGTTTACAAACGCATAGCTCGCATAGACGGAGACATTGTCGAGCGTTGGGGTCAGCGTTCCGAGATCGTAACGCGCCTGAGTTTCCAGCCCGGTATGACGTGTTTTACCGCGTGCGGTAACCGTGTCATTGGTCTGGTTGGAGTCGTACTGATTATTAAAGTTAATCAGGAAGATCCCCATTTCCGCCGTCAGCGCGCCATCGTCGTATCGGGTTCCGAGCTCCCAGGTTCGCGCTTTTTCCGGTTCCACATTGCCGCTTTGCACAGCCTTGCCAATCTGGCTGTACTGTACGGTGCCGAACGAGCCTTCGGTGTTTGCATAAAGATTCCAGCTGTCAGTCAGGTGATAGAGCACGTTTAACGCCGGAAGGGGGGCGTTATAGCTCACCTCCTCATGTGTGCCTTTGATGGCGTTGTTCTGGTATGACTCGATATGTTCGAAGCGCATCCCAGGTGTAATGGTCCAGTTTCCGACGTCGATTTTGTCATCCAGATACCAGGCGTGCGCCTCGGTACCGGAACGGGTATCGCGGTCATAAGGGCTTGACCCGGTCGGTAACTGACCGCTGCTGGTAGCGGTGTAGTAACGCATTTCGTGCGTAGATTCATTCACATAGCGATAACCTACACCCACTTCGTGCGCGGTTGGGCCAATCATGAAGCTTTGGCTGTAGCGTGGTTCAATGCCGCGAACCCAGTAGTTACGCGGGGAAAGCGTGATGCGTTTGCCTTGTTCCAGGTAGCCGCTGCGCAGCGTTTCGGTGTAGAAGCCCTGAATGTTGAATTTATGCTGGCTGTCTGGCTGGAACTGGTAGCCCAGGCTTGCCAGCTTACGCCGGCCCCAGAAGCGGTCATACGGGCGGGTGGACTGCCAGCGGTCGGCGTCATAATCCGCACGAGACAGGCCGCCGGGCATGTCAGCTTCACCGTCGTAGTATTGCAACAGGCTGTTAAAGGTATGCACCTCGTTCGGCGCATATTTGCTTTTCAACATCAGGTCATCAATGCGCGTTGCATTATGTTCACGCCAGTCGCTGCCACGTGTGCCGGAGTAAAGCAGCGCGGTGCCGAAACCGTTATCTGCCGTGCCGCCCACCATCAGGTTGTGCGTTTCTTTTGGGTTATTTTGTGAGGATGTTGGGCTGAGTTGACCCTCTACGCCTGCTTCAATGCCGAAGTCTTGCGGAATAGCGCGGGTAACAAAGTTCACCACGCCGCCCACGCTCTGTGGCCCGTAGCGAACCGCGCCACCGCCGCGTACCACATCTATCGCATCCATACTGCCGAGCGAGACGGGAGCAAGCGAAAGCTGCGGCTGGCCGTAGGGGGCGAACGGCACGGGAATGCCGTCCATCAGTACGGTCGAGCGACTGGCGAGACGCGGGTTCAGTCCACGGATACCAAAGTTCATCGCCAGATCGTGGCTGCCGGTACCGTTGTTTTCCGGAGCGGTAACGCCAGGAATACGGTTGAGCACCTCACGCATAGTGGTTGCGCCGGTTTTGGCGAAATCTTCACGGCGGATAACGTCACGTGCGCCAGCATGTTCGAATATGTCGTTTTCACGCGCATCCCCCAGCCAGTCGCCCACCACGGTCAGGGCGTCTTCCTGGGGCGCAGGAACAGGCTCCAGCGTCCAGCTGTTATTCCCCAGCGGCTTCACCTGCAGGCCGCTACCGTTCAGCAGGTGTTGCAGCCCGGTTTCGACATCGTAGTCACCGTGAAGTCCGTCACTCTGTTTGCCGCGCGTCAGGCTGGCATCAACCGACAGGGTAATTCCGCTGAGCGCGGCATATTGGTTTAGGGTTTTGTCGAGCGACCCCGGGGCGATATCAACCTGCGCTGCGAAGGCAGATAACGACAGCCCGGCCAGCGGCAGCAGGCTCAGGCGAATGGCGTAACCCAAAGGTGTTGTTTTGCGAAAAACGCGTAAAGGCGTCATACCCTCTCCATCATGATTTTTGTTGTGTTCAGTAATGAGTCGAACGAGACGATGAAAAAGGACAATCGAAATGAGAATTATTTTTCTTACACAGCAGAAATATGGACCCAGTAACGCGTAACTGACTGAATTTTTACGGGAAGCGTTTGGGCGATAACGTCCAGGATCGCATCGGTATTTTTGAGCGGGAATGTCCCGCTCAGCCGTAACCCGGCGACTGCGGGATCGCAGTGCAACATACCGTTGCGGTAGCGGCTCAATGTGGAAACCACCTCACCCAGGGGTTTATCGCTGAAGCTCAGAACCCCTTGCGTCCAGCTGGCGCTTTCGTTATCGGTTAACGTCAGCGGGCCAAATCCCGAAGCGCTGAATGTCAGGCTCTCACCAGCTTTTACGATGCGTTTTTCCTGCGGAGGATTTGCCAGAGAGACTTCAACGGCATGCTGCTGAACCGCAAGACGCGTAAGATTGTCCAACTGGTGGACGGTAAATTCTGTGCCTAATACGGTGAGCTGGCCCTGGCGTGTCAAAACGTGGAAAGGGCGTTGCAGCCTGTCTTTTGCTGTGGAGAGGGCAATCTCGCCGTACCAGAGCCGGACGATGCGCTGATGTGTGTCGAAACGGACATCTGCCGCGCTTTGCGTATTGAGTGTGAGCAGTGTGCCATCTTCAAGCCTTTGTTTGCCGATCGCACCTTTCACGGTGCGGTAGTCTGCACGCAGGCCTTCACCGGTTTCAGATTGCCAGAGCTGCCAGCCTCCACCGACGCCGAGTAACAGGAGCAGACCTTTCATGACGTGGCGGCGGGTAAGGCGCGTGTCGTGCAGCGCGCGGCTGGCAACTTCACCCGGCACGCGGGTAAGCTGGCTGCGCAAATTCTCAACCTGTTGCCAGGCCCACTGATTATCCTTGTCCTCTTCAAACCACTGCTGCCAGCGTGCTTCCTGTTGTGGGCTGACACGTTCGCCGCTTAATACCGCATACCAGTGCGATGCCGAGCGCAGTGCCTGACGACGGGAGTCGGTAAGTGAAGGAGTCTAAACCGTGCTCCAGGCGAAACAGCAGACAGTGCTCGATGGCTTTGGCGATGTACTTTTTCACTGAGCTGACGGAGACACCCAGCGTGTGCGCAATTTCGCTATAAGCTAATCCTTCCAGCTGTGAAAGCAGGAAGGCTTATCGCGTTTTTCGCGTTCAGGCCATCAAGCATGGTATCGATGAGTTGAAGGGTTTCCAGCTGGCTTTCGCGTTCCTCAGGCGAAGGTGCCAGCTCCTCCGGCATCAGCGCCACCATCTCCAGATAGGATTTTTCCAGCGCGTTTCGGCGAAACAGATCGACCATCACGCGTTTGGCGATAGTGCACAGGAAAGAGCGAGGATCGCGGATTGTTGAGAGCGAGTCGCTGCCCATGACCCGTAGAAAAGTATCCTGTGCAATGTCATCTGCATCAAAGACAGACTGAAGCTTGCGCATCATCCAGCTTTTTAGCCAGCCATGATAGGTGCTATAAAGCGACTCGAGCGTTAAGGAAGTAGCAGTAGTGTGGTCAGACATGCGCAGTGCATTAAAAGTTAATTATCACGTGCCCATATTAATATGAGAATAGTTATCATTACAATTGGAAATGAAATGTTATGATGATTGAAATTTTAACGTGTTGTTTTTTTTAAATGTAATGTCGTGAAGTAGGTAATGGATGGGGAAGGCGCGTCGGCTTCTGGCATGTGTCTTCCTAGCAAGGACTGCTATGAGCGAAAACCGGACGCCCACATAGTGTAAACAGGCGTCCGATATTCTGAAGTGGGAAGATTACTTAACCCGCTTCCCCGTTTCGTCAATGACCTTCTCGCCATCCTCTTTAGTAAACGCTCCTTTCTGACCTTCCGTTAGAATATCCAGTACTATATTCTGAAAGGCGGCAAAGACGAGTGCCAAGCGGCGTAACGACTAATGCAGGTCTGCGGAGGTACAGAGTCATTCAATGCAGTGAACCAGTGACCTGTCCACCTTTGCGCGCGCTTGCTCCCCCGCCTCGCCTGTGCACATTACTACCCCATTTTTGTGCTCTTTCTGTAAGGCAGCAAAGCTGCGCCATATACGACGCGGCACAACTTTTAGTTACCTTGAAAAATTGTGCAATTTTGCGCAAAATCATGCACTAAATCACAATTTAATCCTTAAGAACTCTATGAATATAACAATCTATCATCATTCCACTTTTTTTTGATTTTTCCACCATGTAACATTGCTTTCATTTTCAGCAACTTATTAAAGGCTCCGTTTGGGAAACGGAAAATATTGTACGTTAAGATCAAATTTTAACCTGTAATATACTGATAAATTACTGCGCACCTCCTCCCCCCTGCTCTAAAGAAGTCCCTCCAATAGCTCATCCATGCGCCGGATCTATACCCGACTTCGGCTGGCATATTGTCTGAAACCTGAGAGCCAGAAGAATGGCCTGATATCATCCAAATATGGCATTATTTCAGTAAGCGTTAAGTGAGCGCCGTATTGACGGCTATTTATTAGTGAGGTCTACATTCCATGGCAGGAGTTCGGCCACTTTGTTGCTGGGCCACTCCGGCAGAACGCTCAGGATATGGCGAAGGTAAGCCTCCGGATCGATGCCATTCAGCCTGCACGTACCGATCAGACCGTACAGCAACGCACCACGCTCACCACCGTGATCGCTACCGAAGAAGATGTAGTTTTTCTTACCAAGGCAGACGGCTCGCAGCGCACGTTCAGCGGCATTGTTATCAGGTTCAGCAAGACCGTCATCGCAGTAGTAGTACAGAGCATCCCACTGGTTCAGAAGATAACCGAACGCCTCGCCCAGCCGGGATTTTTTCGACAGAGTGGCTCTTTTCTCCACCAACCAGCCATGCAGGGATATCAGCAACGGCTTACTTCGGGATCGCCTGGCTGCCAGCCGCTCAGTTGCCGGGAAGCCGCGTATTTCCTCTTCCACCGCGTACAGTTCACCGATACGTTTCAGGGCTTCCTCTGCCGTCGCTGTCTGAGTGGTTATATAAACGTCGTGGATTTTTCGACGCGCATGGGCCCAGCATGCCGCTTCGGTTAACGGGCCTCCGTCACGCTCTGCGCTGAACAACCTGTTGTAACCAGAGAAGGCATCGGCCTGCAGAACGCCATGGTAATGGCGAAGATGTTGTTGAGGATGTTTCCCTTGCCGATCCGGCGAGAAGGCGAACTACGCTGCGGGCGGGTCTGACGACCCCGCGTTCCGGTCATCGCGAACGTACGTCCAGATGCGCCCGGTTTTCGTCTTCTTTCTGCCCGGCGCCAGTACCGGCACCGGAGTGTCATCCGTATGCAGTTTGTGGCAGTCCATCACGTATCGATAAAGAGCCTCATCCAGTGGGGCCATTAACCGGCAACAGGCATCCACCCAGTTGGAGAGCAGAGCCCGGCTCAGATCCACGCCCTGACGGGCAAAGATTTCGCACTGGCGATATAGCGGCAGGTGTTCGCAGTATTTAGCCGTTAACACACGGGCCAGC
>ERZ773139.4948-NODE-4948-length-10073-cov-3.762927_pt1 | contig 10073 bp, 8 predicted proteins | sample MGYA00580854_ERZ773139 | MGnify/ENA primary metagenome ERZ773139 (study PRJEB29015, sample SAMEA2737809) | human gut metagenome | biome: human gut; feature: human-associated habitat; material: faeces | place: China | collected 2012 ...
CCATGGTTACTATATGTAATTTATAATTCCAGTCCCAGTTTATAGGCGTTTTCAAGATGTTCTTTGTCAATCTGCCGTGCCAGTTTCTCGCATCCGGTACAACCACCGGCACAATATATCCCAACTTCATTCCAGCCTAACGCTTGGTTGAGAAGACGGAAATATCGTTTCGGCTGCTCGAAGGTCGTATCATTATCGTCACCGGCTGTCATCAGCAATACCGAGTCTTTTTGAGGATACTTGTCATCGACTGAAATGGCATAAAGCCTGTCTATGAATGATTTCAACTGCGCTGTGATTGTCCAAAAGTAAAGGGGTGAAGCCATTACTACTGTATCACATTCAGCAAACAAGGGATATATATCCTGCATACCGTCGCGGACAGCGCACTGATGAGCGAGACGCTGACACACTCCACATCCCCTGCACCCTTCTATCCGCATACTGCCCAAATAAACCTTCGTCACAGAATGTCCGCGCTCTACCAATCCTTTAATGTATGCATCGGTCAGCCGGTCTGTATTGCCGAGTTTTGTTCCTGCGCTCATTATGACAAGTATCTTTTTCATATCTCCCTGATGTATTTTTTCTATCGTCCGTGGAAGCGGGTTTTCTGCCGGTTCTTTGTCATTCAGAAACCGGTAGATAGCCGCACCGCCCAACAGCAAACTTCCTGTTGCGACCAACGAATTTTTCAAAAAACTTTTTCTGTCCATATTCTCTATTAATTTAATTCCATACACACATGAGGTATAGAGTCCTATTCGACGTTACAAAGGTCGGGAGAATAAAGTGAAGCGATTGTAGACAAATTACGGAGATGATAACCCCAATTACAGATTCGTTATTTTCCCTCTATGAAGATATTTTTTTTATGTGTATCTTTGTTACGGTTCAACTAATAACAGCTATGGAGAAAGTTATAAAATTAGAGAATGTAGACCAGTATAACAACTTATACGGACTTGAGACATTGCACCCGCTGGTCAGTATCGTTGACCTGACCAAAGCGACTAAATCTGTCAACCATATCCAAATGAATTATGGTCTTTACGCACTCTTCCTGAAAGAAACCAAAAGTTGTGACATTAAATATGGACGACAATATTATGATTATCAGGAAGGCACTATTGTATGTTTCGGTCCCGGTCAGACGGCAGGTGTCGAAACTACGGAAGATGAAGTCAGTCCTCCCGTTTACGGCATTATTTTTCATCCCGACCTGATTCGCGGCACTTCTCTTGGAAAGGAGATTAAACAGTATACCTTCTTTTCGTATGCTGTGAATGAAGCGTTGCACCTGTCAGAACAAGAGAAAGAAATCGTAATGGACTGCCTGAAGAAAATCAGCATAGAACTGGAACACGGTATTGACAAGCATAGCAAAGTTCTAATTGCCATGAATATCGAGTTGTTGCTGAATTACTGCATGCGTTTTTACGAACGGCAGTTTATCACGCGGAGCAATGTCAATAAGGACGCTCTGACGAGGTTTGAGCAACTGCTGGATGAATATTTCCAAAGTCAGCTTCCGATGCAGAACGGATTACCTTCAGTGAAGTACTTTGCCGACAAAATCTGCCTTTCTTCCAACTACTTCGGTGATATGGTGAAAAAAGAAACAGGAAAAACCCCACAAGAACATATTCAGACTAAGGTTATTGAACTTGCAAAGGAGCATATTGCCGATACGGAAGAAACAGTGAGCCAAATAGCATACGCATTAGGATTCCAGTATCCGCAACACCTCTGCCGGTTATTCAAGAAGCGTGTCGGCTGTACTCCTAACGAATATAGAAACCAGATTTTTACATAAAAGAGAAAATATTGAAACTAGACTCAATAGAGCCTCAATATCCGGACTAACACTGGCAAACAAATATCTGTTTTGCCGAATTATCATTAAATGCCTCTTCTTCAAATCCACCATACTTATGAATAATATGAAAACCATTCCATTCCAAATATGAATCCAGCTCTTGAGGAAAGAACATTCTCATATCCAGATTTTGAATAGAATTAAACTTGCCATTGATAAAATAATGCCATTCGATACGGTTTATCTGAGTTTTATTTTCATATCGCATGGTCTGCTTTATCAATACTTCTCTACCGTCATCGGTTGTATATGCGGCAATTTCCTTCTGCTCTTTTTCACCTTCAACTATATATTGGATATTTGGATTAAAACAATCAAACAGAAATAAGCCGCCGTCTTTGAGGTGATTCTTAACGACACTAAGTACCTTAAATAAATCTTCATTCTTATATAAATGATGAATCGAATTAAACGGAATAAAGATAAGGTCGTATTTTTCCGGCAAATTCAAAATTCTGATATCTGCCTCGATAAAACTTATTTCTAATCCTGCTTCGGAAGCTTTCACCTTTGCCTGGGCAAGCATTGAAGGGGTGTAATCAACTCCAGTAATATCATATCCTTCCTTTGCAATGGGAAGAGTAAGTCTGCCTGTACCACAACAAAGTTCAAGTATCTGCGCATCCTTGTTTTCCGGCAACCACCGCTTATAAAAATGCAAATCATCTAGATTGGTATTCATTGCATCATAAATATTTGCATCATAAATTAAATCACCCACTTTATAATCACTATTCATATATGTTGCCCTCCAATGTCTATTATCTACTATTTTTATGTTTATTACCAGTCTCATTTTCCAAGGTCGGTAATATAGGTAAAATAATCCGTAATCTATATACAAACCGAATCTAAAATCAGCAGTATCTTTGCAGTGTGATAAAAACAACAGGTATAAACGTAAAAAAACAAATTGATATGTATTTAGAAAATATTGACTCTCCTGCAGACGTAAAAAAGTTATCGTTTAATGAGCTCAATGATTTAAGTAATGAAATCCGTGCATCACTCCTGCAAAAATTGAGTGAACACGGCGGGCATTTCGGGCCTAATTTCGGAATGGTGGAAGCGTATTGCTTTACATTATGTATTCAATTCACCGGAAGACAAGATTGTTTTTGATGTATCGCATCAAAGTTATGTGCATAAGATGCTGACCGGACGGAAAGATGCTTTCCTCTATCCGGCAGAGTATGACAATGTATCGGGTTATTCCGAACCACACGAAAGTAAGCATGATTTTTTTGTTATCGGTCACACTTCCACTTCCGTCAGTCTGGCTAGCGGATTGGCGAAAGGACGCGACCTGACCGGCGGTAATGAGAATATCATAGCCGTGATAGGCGACGGATCTTTAAGTGGCGGTGAAGCATTCGAAGGATTGGACTATGTGGCGGAGCTTGGTACAAACATGATTATTATTGTCAACGACAATCAAATGTCTATTGCCGAGAATCACGGTGGTCTTTACAAGAACCTGAAAGATTTGCGTGACAGCAACGGTCAGTGCGAATGTAATTTCTTCAAGGCTATGGGATTGGATTATATGTACGTGAACGACGGCAATAATGTGGAAGCATTGGTTGAGGCTTTCTCTAAAGTGAAAGATATTCAGCATCCGATAGTAGTACATATTAATACCCTGAAAGGCAAAGGGTATGAACGCGCAGAACTGGACAAAGAGACTTACCATTGGCGTACTCCGTTCAATATAGAAACCGGAGAATCCAAGTTTGGCGAAACTGTGGAAGATTATAGCGAAGTAACCGCTCAATATCTGCTGAAAAAGATGAAAGAAGACAAGCGGGTGGTAACAATCACTTCCGGCACTCCTGCCGTTCTCGGATTTACTCCCGACCGTCGTCAGGAAGCCGGCAAGCAGTTTGTTGATGTGGGTATTGCCGAAGAACATGCAGTGGCACTTGCTTCCGGTATTGCCGCTAATGGGGGAAAGCCTGTTTATGGGGTATATAGCACATTTATCCAACGATCTTACGACCAGCTATCGCAAGACCTCTGCATCAATAATAATCCGGCAGTCCTCTTGGTATTTTGGGGAACATTATCCGGTATGAATGATGTAACTCATCTCTGTTTCTTCGATATTCCGCTTATCAGTAATATTCCGAATATGGTCTATTTAGCGCCAACCTGTAAAGAGGAATATCTTGCCATGCTGGAATGGGGTATCCGTCAGAATGAACACCCGGTGGCTATCCGTGTGCCCGCAACAGATGTGATTAGCTGTGGCGAGTCTGTGGAATCCGATTACAGCGTTCTCAATCGTTATAAAGTCGCTCATCGCGGTTCGAAAGTAGCTATCCTTGCGTTAGGTTCGTTCTTCGGATTAGGACAGTCGGTGCTGTCATTGCTGAAAGAAAAGGCAGGTATTGATGCAACGCTTATCAATCCCCGATATATCACCGGCATTGACAATGAGCTAATGGAAGAGCTGAAAGCCGACCACCAACTAGTGATTACATTGGAAGACGGTGTGTTGGACGGTGGTTTCGGTGAAAAGATTGCCCGTTATTACGGTGCCAGTGATATGAAAGTCCTTAATTATGGAGCGAAGAAAGAATTCGTAGACCGGTACGACATACAAGAGTTACTTCGTGCCAATCATCTGACAGATGAACTGATTGTAGAAGATATCAGAAAGATTATCGGCTAAAGAAGTCCTAACCAGTTCATTATATATTCATGTAGGTTGATGCACTTCCGTAACGGGGGATATGCATCAACCTACTTCTATTTACTATCTATTCTGACTGTCTATCTCTTTAAGCAATTCGTCAACAGCCGTTTTCAGTTGCAGATCTTCCCCTTTCACTACCGTTTCAGGGCTATTGGCAACCTTAATATCAGGCTCTAACTGGCTATTTTCCAGATAACTTCCATCCGGCAGACGATAACCGATAATAGGAATACCGAATACCAGTGAAGGGTCTTGCAATGTTTCCCAAGATACGCTTGTCATTGTTCCCGGCACAGGCATACCGACCAGTTTGCCTATCTTCTGGTGTTTGTACACCCAAGGCGTACCGTGCGCATTGGAATAGTTAGCTTCACACTGCAACATGATAGAAGGTTTATTCCAGCGACGGCTCGGCATATCACAGGCTTCGCGTCCGCGTACTACCTGCGTAAAGTATTTCTGACCGCTGAAAAGTATCTCGATATCTTCGTGCAGACGACCGCCGCCATTGAAACGGGTATCAATCACAATTCCGTCACAGTTGTTATATTTACCCAAAATATCCGAGTAAACAGTACGGAAACTTCCGTCGCCCATGGACTGGATATGTACATACCCCAACCGACCGTTCGACCATTTCTCAACATCGGCAGCACGTTGTTTTACCCAACGTTTATATAACAAACCGTTGAGTCTTCCGCTAGTGATAGGCATTACCACTTCTTCCCAACGCTCCTTATTCTGCGGATTATACAACGAAACCAGGGTTTTCTTTCCGGCTTTATTATTCAGTAAAGCAGTAATATCCTTATCCGGAGCCAGTTCCTCACCGTTAATCTTTTCAATAATGCAGCCTGCTTTTACTTTTGTACGGGAATGGTCGAACGGGCCTTTCTCGATTACCTCAGCGATTTTCATTCCTTTTTCCTGGTAATTCCAATCGAACAACAAGCCCAGATTAGAGGTCACATCTCCCCCGCCTCTCGGAGAATAACGTCCTCCTGTATGCGAAACATTCAGTTCGCCCAACCATTCGCTCAATAATTCCGCAAAGTCGTAGTTGTTGTCAATATGAGGCAGGAACTTGCGGTAAGCAGCCGTCATAGCATCCCAATCGACCCCATGCATAGTAAGATTGTAGAAGCGTTTTTGATGTTGCTTGTACACATGGTCGAACATTGCTTCACGCTCGGCAGCCAAGTCCATTTTCATTTCAGCCTGATAACTGATTGATTTCAATGCATCCGACTTCGCATCCATTTTCTGCATCATCCGGCTTCCCAACAAGAAAATGTCCCCTTTCTTATCCAACATCAATGATGCCCAACCGGTATTGAGTTTGTGCAAACGTTTTGTGTCTTTTTCACGAAGATTCATTTTCCAAAGGTCATAGCCGCCTTCGAAAGCTGAGAAGTAATAAAGATTCTCTCCGTCTTTTGAGAGTATGGCACTGCCTAAATCGGAAGAGTTGGGAGTCAGACGGACGATACGGTCTTCAATGCCGTTAATCTCTACTACTATATCTTTCTTGTCTGCTTTATCTTCGGATGACTTGTCCTCGTCAGCTTCATCCTTTTTGGACTTATTTACATCTTTCTTCTTGTCACCGTCTTTCGCTTTCTTCTGTTCCTTTTCTAATTCTTTGAGCAGTTCGAAGTCTTCCTTGCTTAAGCGATAGCGGTCATAAGCATCCTGATTCAAGAATACCAGCATCACATCCTGTTGTGAACCCCAAGAAGCATGCGCACGCATACCGTAACGTTCAGTTTGGAAAAGAATAGCGTTTCCGTCCAGTACCCAACGCGGAGAACCGCTAATATATCCGCTGTTAGTCAAGTTGGTAATAGTACCGCCTTGTGCGCTGACAATACCTATATCCGAATAAGGATCATGGCGATTGCCAATAAATTCAAGAGTAAACCATTTGCCGTCCGGCGACCATTCATAGTCGAATCCGCCTCCGGTATTATACCATGTAGAACCGTCCGTCACTTGACGAACTTTCTTCGTCTTTAAGTCAAGTACCATTAAGCGGTTACGGTCTTCGATGAAAGCCAGCTCCTTACCGTCCGGAGAATATTGCGGATAAGCACGTTCCACTGTTTTTGAAGGAAGCAAGACTTCTTCCTCGATAAGAGTTGCATTAGGGAAATTGGCTTCTTCCTTACGGGCTATTTTGGCGGTGTAAAGTTGCCAGTTACCCGTCCTTTCACTGGCATAGACCAGCGTCCGGTTATCCGGGGCAAAGGACACAGCGGCTTCTTTTCCCGGAGTATTCGTGATTTGCTTTGTTGTAGTGTAATCCGTCGAAGTGACAAAGACATCACCACGCACAATGAAAGCAACCTGTTTGCCGTCCGGAGATACGGAAGCGGAATTAGCGCCCTGAGAAAATTTGAGGGAAGCAATCTCCTTTTCATCATCCCGGACAAGTTCGACGTTTACTTTCTTCGGACGGGCATTGGCTTCCTGTGTATAAAGCTCTCCGTCATAGGTATAACACAATGTACCTTTATCGCTGATTGACAAGAAACGTACCGGATGCGTACGGAATGTAGTTACCGCTTTTACCTCTTGAGGCAGATTCGACGTTTGCGAAGTATTCAGTGAAAAGTTATAAACATTGAATGAGCCACCGTTGCGCTCGCTAAGAAAATAGACAGAATTGCCGTCGGGCGCATACACCGGATTGCGGTCTTCCCCTTCCCGGTTCGTTAGATTGGTATGTTTTCCCGATTGTGTGTTATACAGCCAAATATCTCTGGTTATAGAAGAAGTATGGTGTTTTCTCCATTCATCTTCGAAGCCTTTACGGTCTTGATAAAGAAAGTTTTTCCCCGATTTATCAAAGCAAACCCATTCGGCAGGAGTAGCGAGTACTTGCTCGGTACGTCCTCCGTCAGCAGGTACTTTATACAATTCCGTCATTGCTCCGGTAGGAAACAAAGCGCTACCTGCGGGGTCTTGAATAGATGCGGAGAAAAGTACAAACTTTCCGTCCGGAGTAAAAGCCGAAGGAATCTCCGAAGCGGAATGATAAGTCAGCCTTTGGGCGGTTCCGCCGTCAGCAGGCATGATAAAGAGGTCGAAATTCCCATTCCGGTCGCTGGCAAATGCAATTTGCTTTCCGTCGGGCGACCAGACGGGGTTGGCTTCATAAGATGCTTGTGTTGTCAACTGAACGGCTGTCCCACCTTGTGCGGGGACTTTGTAAATATCGCCTTTATAACAAAAGACAATCTCCGTTCCATTCGGTGAAATACGTGCGTCACGCATCCACAAAGGAGTAATGGCATAGCCGGACAATGCGGTCAATGCCAGTGCTAAAGAAGTTATTAGTTTCTTCATATCAAATTATTATATATATTTTATTTCAACAAATCAGTTTGAATTAGTTTTCCCGTGTAATTATAGAATACCCTGTCACCAAAGTCTTTGTAGAAGAAAGCATATTTATCTACTCCTGTACAATGGCAGACACCAATCTGACGCGGCAGATATTCTTTCAGATAATCCGCAATGACCTGATATTTCCGTTCTTCTGCGTTATGAATATGAAAACCGCCTAACAGCAAGTTACAAGGAGATTCGGGAAATGCCGCACGGACTGTTCGCAGGATATTTGTAATTCCCCGATGGGAACAGGCGCTCAATACAGAAAAACCGTCCGGTTCTACCAACACTACCGCCAATTCATCCTGAAAAGTATCCGGTATATGGCAACCATCTTCTTTCTGAACCCGAAAGCGTTCGAAATGGGTATCCTCACGGTCGATAATATCAATAGAGGGAAAGAGAAATACGCCGGGAAGCAGTTCGGTCTGTTCTTCGATAAAACGGAAACGGGAAAGGTCGAAAGTCTGCGTATGCTTCATTCCATTTTCGCGTTCATCCTTAAATTTTGGAGAGAAGGCTTCGCGTTTGCAGACAACTGTTGCTTGTTTGTTCAGCTCCAAGAAATGACGCAGACCTCCCGTGTGGTCGCTATGCCCGTGGGATAATATCAGATAATCGACTTTCTGCAAGTCAATATGCAGCAGGCGGGCATTACGGATAAACAAATCGGACGCTCCTGTATCGAAGAGCAATCTATGTCCCGATGTCTCAATATAGAGAGAAAGACCGTGCTCTGCCTGCAATTTACGTCCATAGACACAATTCTCTACAAGAGTCGTTATTGTATAGCCCATGATGCTTAGTTATTAAACGAATCATACAAAATAAAAAGTTCTGCCACAAAATTATAATAATTCTGTGGCAGAACAAGCAATCCAGTCAATTAAAATTCTTGACTTTTCAATCTATTCGATTGAAATATCATTTTTATGCTTCAAAAGGTCACATAAGATAGCGTCACTATCCGGTCGTCATAGCGTCACTATCTTGTTGTTATAGCGTCACTATCCTGCAAGCATAGCGTCACTATAATAAGCCAGTGACAGTTATACCATTTTTCCCATGTTGTAGGCTTCCTGCATGTATGGAGTATCTTTAATCTCCCCTACCTTCCAGGCGCCGATTCCATAGACCGTTCCTTTTTCCTGTGGCCCTTCCAGACAATCGAGGAAGCCACGGAAACCGTCTATTGTACGTTCCATCATTGCCTTATTATCCTCTGCCGCCGCAATAATGAAATAAAACTCCTTGTTCGTTATCTCCGTATAGCGTGCGCAGCAACGGTCAATCATAATCTTCATCTGTCCGCACATCGTATAGAAATAAACAGGAGTTGCCATTACAATCACATCGGCAGCAATCATCTTCTCCACGATTTCCGCCGCATCATCCTTCTGCGGACAAGGCTTTCCGTACATACTGCAAACACTGCATCCCGTACAAGGATGAACCGTTTTGTCTTTCAATACAATCTTTTCCACTTCATTGCCCGCTTCGAGAGCACCTTTCATAAATTCATCACAAAGCAAATCCGAATTGCCGCCTTTCCGCGGACTGGACGAAATTATCAGAACTTTTTTAGCCATAACTTTACTTTATTAGTTTTATCTTTTAGAATGATTCAGTCTTTTCACTCTGCAAAAATAGGCAATTTATAACATAGCGAATGTATATAAATTACAGAGAGATGTACCTTAATTACAGATTACCAGACATTCCTGTGAATCCTATCCCCTACCCGGATTTCTTTCTGCTTACAAATATGTGCATTCTCCGCTGCATAGCCAATAGCGAGAAAACAGGCAAACTCATATCCGTCAGGAGCATTGACGAGATGTTTCACATACTCCGGTTCGTTGCCAATAGGAATACGGAATGCACACGCCAGTCCTTCCGCCGTTGCTGCTAACAGGATATTCTCAACGGCTGCCCATGCAGAAGCGAAATAGTTAAGTGAACTTTGGTCGGCAGGTTGGCACAGAGGAAAATCCTTTTGCCGAAAAAATGGAAGTACGAGACAATTACTTTGCATAAGCATACGTTGTTGTTTGGGCAACGCATCGACAAACATGGCGTGTTCATCCTTATCCATCCTGTCGG
>ERZ773139.4950-NODE-4950-length-10072-cov-3.685834_pt1 | contig 10072 bp, 6 predicted proteins | sample MGYA00580854_ERZ773139 | MGnify/ENA primary metagenome ERZ773139 (study PRJEB29015, sample SAMEA2737809) | human gut metagenome | biome: human gut; feature: human-associated habitat; material: faeces | place: China | collected 2012 ...
ATATTCACGCCCATGTCCGTGGGGGATTTGTAGGGGCAGTGCCCCAGAATCTTCTCAAAAATCGCCACCAGCACGGGGAACGCCTCCACGTCCCGGTTGTAGTTGACGGTGGTGACCCCGTAGGCTTCCAGATGGAAGGGGTCGATCATGTTCACGTCGTTCAAATCTGCCGTTGCAGCCTCGTAGGCCAGGTTCACCGGGTGGTTCAGCGGCACGTTCCAGATGGGGAAGGTCTCAAATTTGGCGTAGCCCGCCGTGTTGCCCCGGATATGCTCGTGGTACAGCTGGCTCAGGCAGGTCGCCAGCTTGCCGCTGCCGGGGCCGGGAGCCGTGACCACCACCAGCGACCGGGTCGTTTCGATGTAATCGTTTTTCCCGAAGCCGTCGGGGCTGACGATATGTCCGGTGTCGGAGGGGTAGCCCGGAATCTCAAAATGGTGATAGACCCGGATGCCCAGCCCCTCCAGGCGGGACTGGAATGCCCGCGCCAGCGCCTGCTCATGGAAGCGGGTCAGCACCACGCTGGAAACATACAGGCCGAACCCCCGGAAAATGTCGATCAGGCGAATGACGTCCCGGTCATAGGTGATGCCCAGGTCGCCGCGAACCTTGTTTTTTTCGATGTCGTCGGCGTTGATGACGATCACCATCTCCACCTGATCCTTCAGCTGCAGCAGCATCCGCAGCTTGCTGTCCGGCTGGAAGCCCGGCAGGACGCGGGAAGCATGGTTGTCGTCATAGAGCTTGCCCCCGAATTCCAGGTACAGCTTGCCGCCAAACTGGGCAATGCGCTCCCGGATGTGGGCGGACTGCATTTGCAGGTACTTGTTGTTATCAAACGCCGCTTTTGTCATTTCCGTTGCCTCTTTCCCAAAAACTCCCCACCATTTTACCTTATCCGACGGGAAATAGCAAGCAGGAAATCTTCTTTTCTGTCGGATTGCTTCTTGTTTCGGGAACGGCGCCGTGCTATAATGAATCCATCTTTTCTTCGGAGGTGTTTCCATGGAATTCAGCGTCAACCATCCGGTGCTTTACCTGCTCGCCGGAATCCTGATCGCCGTGGTTCTGGCTCAGTCGGTTTTCTTCCTGGTCAAGGCTCTGCGCCGCAGTAAGGAGATCGGTATGGATCAGGCCAAAATCAAAAAAACCGTCAAAACCGCCGCGCTGTTCACCATTGCCCCGGCCGTGTCCATCGTCATCAGCGTCATCACCTTAAGCAAAAGTCTGGGCATTCCCCTGCCCTGGCTGCGGCTGAGCGTGGTCGGCTCATTGAGCTATGAGGCCATCGCGGCATCCAACGCCGTCAGCGCCATGGGCTTAGAGCTTGGCAAAATCAGCTCCCTGACCGCCCAGCAGTACGTCAACATCGCCCTGGTAATGACCCTGTCCATCATGGTGGGCATCTGGCTGGTGCCTGTCATCGGCAAGAAGCTGCTGCGGGGCATGACCGTTCTGGAAAACCGGGACGCCAAATGGGCGGATATTTTCCAGAATGCCATGTTTATCGGCATGATCTCCGCGTTTCTGGGCTATGTGTTCTGCGATTTTTCCCGTCTGTGGACGCCGGGGGATTACGCCGCCACCTCCGGACTCGTGCCGGTGTGCGTCATGGCGGTGTCCGCCGCAATCATGGTGGTCTGTGGGCTGCTCATGAAAAAGCTCAAGTGGGCGTGGGTCAACGACTATGCGCTGCCCATTTCCCTGGTGCTGGGCATGGCCTCCGCCATTCCTCTCACCGCATGGCTGGGTTAAGGAGGTAACCACATGAAAAAGCAGCTTAGCTACATCGACTCCGTTCACCGCAGCGGCACCATCTGGAATATTTCCGTGATGATTCTGCTGCTGGCCTTTCCCCTGACGGTGGCCGCCCTGTTCGGCGCCGCCCCCGACTGGGGCGCGCTGGTGGTGGGTCTGATCGCCACCGCGCCCATGTACTGGGCGGTGGGCGTCATTGAAACCGTTACCTTCGTTCCCATGCTGGGCGCCGGCGGCTCCTACCTCAGCTTCGTCACCGGCAACATCTCCAATCTGAAGCTTCCCTGCGCCATCAACGCCCTGGAGCAGAACAACGTCAGCGCCAACTCCGAGGAGGGCGAGATCATCTCCACCATCGCCATTGCCACGTCCTCCATTGTCACCACCGTCATTATCATCCTCGGCGTGATTCTCATCGTCCCCCTGACCCCCGTTCTGGAAGCGCCGGTGCTGGAACCGGCCTTTGCCCAGATGCTGCCCGCCCTATTCGGCGGCTTGGGCGTGGCCTTCGTCAGCCGGAACTGGAAAATCGCCGTGGCGCCGGTGGTGCTGATGCTGATTCTGTTCATCTTCGTCCCTGCCCTGAACGCCGGTACCGTGGGCATTATGGTTCCGGTGAGCGTGCTGTTCACCATTGCCTTTTCCCGGCTGCTTTATAAGAGAGGAGTTCTGTAAACATGATCGGATATTGGATTCTTGCGGTTCTCGCCGCATTCATTGCCGTGGTCGCCGTCCGCACCATCCGCTTCCGTCCCAAGCCCCAGCCCGCGGTCACCAAGGAAGAAATCGCCTTTGACAAGGACGCCGCCGTGGATTCCCTCGCCCAGCTGGTTCGCTGCAAGACCGTGTCCTACAACGACCATTCTTTAGAGGACGAGGGGGAATTTCAGAAGCTGATCTCCCTGCTGCCGACCCTGTACCCCAACGTGTTCGACACCTGCACCTTCCGGCAGCTTCCCGACCGGGCACTGCTATTTCGGTGGCCGGGCAAGCAGGAAGGCGACCCTGCCGTTATGATGGCGCACTACGACGTGGTGCCCGTCAATGAGGAAAAGTGGGACAAGCCCCCCTTCGCCGGAATCATTGAGGACGGCATTCTCTGGGGACGCGGCACCCTGGACACCAAGGTCACCTTCAACGGCATTCTTTCCGCCGCCAATTCCCTCATCGGCCAGGGCTTCCGGCCGGAAAAGGACATCTATTTTGCCTTCTCCGGCGGCGAGGAGATCAACGGTCAGGGCGCGCCCAACATTGTGGCGTATTTTACCGAGCATGGCATTCACCCCGCCATTGTGGTGGACGAGGGCGGCGCCGTTGTGGAGAACGTGTTCCCCGGCGTGAAGCAGCCCTGCGGCCTGATTGGCATTGCGGAAAAGGGGATGCTGAACGCCCAGTACCGCACCCTCTCCGCCGGGGGTCACGCCTCCGCCCCCAAGCCCCACACCCCGGTGGGCGTTCTGGCGGCAGCCTGCAAGCGGGTGGAGGATCACCCCTTCAAAGCCCACATCGACGGCCCCGCCGCCCAGATGTTCGACACACTGGGTCGGTATTCAACGCCATTGTACCGGGTGGTCTTCGCCAACATGTGGTGCTTCGGCTGGATCATTGACCTGCTCGGCAAAAAGAGCGGCGGCGAAATGAACGCGCTGGTGCGCACCACCGTGGCCTTTACCCAAATGGAAGGCAGCTCCGCCCGGAACGTAATCCCTCCCGAAGCGAAAATGGTATCCAACATCCGTCTGAACCCCGCCGACAGCGTCGCTTCCGCCCTGGCGTATCTGGAAAAGGCCGTCAACGACCCCGCCGTGGAGATCACGTCTCTGGAATCCTTCGAGCCAAGTCCCGTCTCCGAAACCGGATGCGACGCATGGGAGAAGGTCGCCTCTGCCGTGGCGAATACATGGCCGGGCTGCATCGTCTCGCCTTATCTGATGGTGCAGTGTTCCGATTCCCGGCACTACCGTGACCTGAGCAATCACGTCTACCGCTTCTCCGCCATGGACTTGACCGCCGAAGAACGTTCCACCATCCACGGCAACAACGAGCGCATCCGTCTGGAAACCGCCGCCAAGGCCGTAGAATTCTACATCCGCCTGATGCGTCAGTGCTGAAACAAAAAAGATGTCCCCCAACCCGGGAAAATCCGGGTTGGGGGATTGTCTTATACGAGTTTTTAATAAAACGCTTTTAAGCGTTTTATTAGGCCGCAGGATTGCGGCCAGCGGCCACTGCCGCTTAAAAACGAAGTCAATACATTTCTTACCGCCGCCCAGGCGGTCTGCCGTGAAACGGCAGAATAAAATGATGAAATCATTTTATTAAGAAATAGTATTAACTCAGCAGATATGCCAGGGAAGCGCCGTACATGGCATACACCAGAATTGCAACAACCACACAGATCAGCGTCATGATAAACTGAGCGATCGCCCAATTTTTCCGGGAACGCTTCTCCGGAGAGCTGCTCACCGCCCAAACGATCAGGCAGATGAAACCAACGATGGGAATTGCCGAGAGGATCAGGGTGCCGATCCAGGCGCCGACAGACATATCCGTGTCCTGCCGTGCGTAGGTATTGCCGTTATAGTTGTCCATATTGCATTCCTCCTGCTTTCCAAATTTAGGGGATATTATGATTATAACACATGATGGTGAAAATGGGAATCCTTTTTCTGCAAAAACTTCACCCCAAATCCCCCGCCCCGGCTGTCATGTGCCGCAAAAAAATCCCGACAGCCGAAGCCGTCGGGATTTTTTTAGCTTAGCGTATTCTTGATTACCGGGCGTTGCGCTTCTTGTTGTAGAAGTACACACCGGCAATGGCGGCGCCGGAGACGACCATGAAGATCACGGGAATGAAGATCATATCACCGGTCTTGGGGTTGGTCTTGTCGGCCTTCTCGTTGGTGGTGCTCTTGGCGTTGGCGTTGGTGATCATCACATTGATGTGCACCTCGCTCTCCTTGCGCATCTCGTTGGTGTCCTCAATGGTGGTGTACTTCTGGGTGTCGTTGACAAAGTTGCCGACCCAGTTGCCCTTGGCCAGATACATGCCGTCATACTTGATGCCGTCGCTGGTCTTGGCAGTGTAGTAGTTCTTCACAACGGTCTTGACCTCGTCCAGCGTGACCTTGCCGTCCAGAGCAATGCCCTCGGTGATGTTGATGGTCTTGGCGGGATCGTCGACCTTGTTGTCCTTGAAGATGTGCAGGTAGACCTTGTAGGGGAACTTGTTGTTGGTAGTGGTGGTGTCCTTCTCGAGGTAAGCGTAGAAGTCTACGTTGCCCTTGATGACGAGCTTGGCAACCTGAGCGCTGGTGTAGAGATCACCCTTGTTGTCAATCTTCCAGCCCTTGAAGGTGTAGCCGGTCTTGTTATCGGCCTTGCTCTGAGCGTCGGAAACCTTCTTGCTGTCAATGCTGCTGCCGCTGGTCACGTTGTAGGTGGAAACGGCCTTGCCGTCGGTGCCGTAGAAGGTCACTCTGACAGTGTCGCCCTCGGGAGTGCTGCCGCTCTTGGCCTTCAGGGTGACGGTCAGGGAGTCGCCGGCATTGATTGTGGTGGACAGGGACAGATTGCTGCCCTTTTCATTGCTCTTGGCGGTAACGAACTCATAGGAATCCTTCCAGTTGCCCATCCAGCGGTAGCTGAGGATGTCGCTGATAACGGAGGACTTACCGTTCACAGGCTCGACCTGGAACTCTCTGGCAATCGCGTTGCCCTTGTCGTCAATAATCTTAAGAGTGATATACTTGGCAGGCTCTTCAACCTTCTTAGTGTTGACATACAGCTTCAGGGAGTAACCGTCGGTGATACCGGCATAGTTGATGGTGACGTTGGTAGCATCGTTGTCGGAGGCACCAGTCCACTTGACGAATTCCTTGTCTTCCTTGACCAGCTTCAGACCCAACTCCTTGGTCAGCGTCACAGCGCCGTCCACGGGAACGGTGATCTCGCCGTCTCTTACGTAAGAACCGTCAACATAGATCTTAACAGGAACCTTCGCGTCAACGCGGGTGTCCTCAACAATCTTCTTGACGTACAGGTTAACGGAGTAGTCAGCGGGAATCTTCTCGTAGGGAATGACCTGACCATTGGCTTCGTTGCCGGAAGCACCGGTCCACTTGACGAACGCCTTGTCGGACTTGACCAGAGACTTTGCCAGCTCCTCGTTCAAGGTAATGCTCTCACCGGGCTTGACGGTGATCGTCTTATCAGCGGTAAGCACATCGTCAACGTACACATTCACTTTTACGGTCTTGGCATCAGCTTCCGCAGCGGCCGCCTGGAAAGGAACCGCGCAGACCAGCAGCATAGCCACCAATACGAGGCTAAGCAGCTTCTTCATTGTGTTTTTCATAGTTTCTAACCTCCTAGAAAATTGGTTGTTTTAGAAATGCTGCCGGCGCTGGAATCCTTGGTGTCGCCAATCGGGGAGGCTTTCCGCCGCTTCCGCACCCGGCATCTCTTTCATGTCTGCATGATATCACATCCGCTCCCGGATGTCAATAGGAAAATTACAAAATGTAACAGAATTCTTTACACTTTATAACATTCTTAAACATTTGCCCTTATCTTAAGAAATTTACTCCAAATTTTACCATAAAATTCGTTTTTTACCGGCAGTGAAAAATGACAATCTCTAATTTCGATTTCTATTTTCTTTCAAAGGTTACAATTTTGTTGCAGCCGTTCCCCCTCTGCCGGGGCGGCTTCCGCCGCCCAAAAAGGGGGGCGGAAAACCCCGGTGCCGCGTTTGGCACCGGGGTTTCCGCGAAAGGGTTTGGAAAGAAGAGAGGTAGAAAAGAGGATCTACGGAGTTGAAAGGGAGCGGCTCACGGCTTCCGCAACCTTTCTGTTATTAAGATACCGTTCGGTTTTGAACAGGCAATAACGGAAATGAAAATAAAAAGCGACGAAATTGTGAACAGTTTTTCTTCATGCCGGAATATCTCCCTGTTTTTTGCGCCTATTCCTTCGGCAAACGGGGCGGCGCGGGAAATCCCGCGCCGCCCTCGGCTGGTTCCTGTACGCCTTTATGCGCCGGGGAAGATCAGCGTCACCTTGAACAGGTCGCCGTCCACCAGCAATTGCAGCTGCCCCTTTTGCAGCTCCATCAGGGTCTTGGCGATGTTCAGCCCCAGGCCGCTGCCCTCGGTGTTCCGGGAGTCGTCGCCCCGGACAAAGCGCTCCATCAGCTCGTCGGCGTCCACGTTCAGCTCGTCCCGGGAGATGTTCTTCAGGGAAATGATGACCTTTCCCTCCACCGCCATCACGTCGATATACACCCGCGTGCCGGGCAGGGCATATTTTACGGTATTGCTCAAGAGGTTGCTCAGCACCCGCCAGGCAAGTCTTCCGTCCGCCATCATGGCGACAGACTCCTCCGGATGGCGGAATACGGGGGTCAGCTGGGCTTTTTCCAGCTTGTCGGCAAATTCCCCCAGCGCCTGGTTCACGGATTCCACCGCGTCCAGCTTCGTAATGTCCGCCGTCAGGTTCCCCGTGCTGGCCTTGCTCATTTCCATCAGATCCTCGATCAGCTTTTTTAAGCGCTGGGACTGCCGGTTGAGGACTTCCAGATAGGTCTTCTCCTCCTCCGGCGTGTGGGGCTTTTGCAGCAAGTCCACATAGTTGATGATGGAGGTCAAAGGCGTTTTGATATCGTGGGAAACATTGGTAATCAGTTCTGTTTTCATACGCTCCGATTTTAATTGCTTCTGCGCCGCCACTACGGCAACGCCAGCCAGGTCATTCAGGTCACCGGCAAAGCTCTTGAACGCGCCGGTGAGATATTTGTCGTCCACCTTGGTGTCCAGGTCGCCCTTGCCCATGCGCCTGGCGCTTTCCAGCAGGATGCCGAAGCAGTACGCCCCATACAGCACCACGGCCACACAGGCGCACAGGCTCAGCACCACCATCAGATTCGATCTGCCCGCAAGGGCGGCGAACAGGAGCATCACCATGATGAAGCCCGTCAGCAGCCACTGCCATGTCAGCGGCATCATGGAATACACCCGGTTGACGGATTTTCCGATTTTTGCACAGGTCCTCTTTATCTGCTTCCACAGCCATCTCAGGGGTGTAAGAAGCATCAGCAGGAAGTCCCAGAATACAGCCGCCGCCTTGGGCAGCTTCCGCAGCAGCCAGCCGCAGCCGGAGAAGCAGCCCTTGACGCACTTCACCAGCAAATCTAAGCACCGCCAGCAGACGCTGTTGCGCCACCAGTAGCCCCCGGGGGTCTTGAACTGAGCGGCACAGGCAAAGCAGAAGCCTACGAAAATCAGGCTCATGACGTAGCCCGCCATCAGCACTCCGGCGCAGACCGTTTGAATGCTCTGGCTGAACAGGTCGGCGGCATCGTAGAATTGGACGATTACCATGAAAAGGCCGAAGACGATCAGCCCGCCCCCGGCGAGGTAAATGTCCAGGGGGATGCAGTTGAAGCCCGCGGCATGGACTTCCTCACTGCCGGGCTTTCTGCCCGCCGCGCAGCAGAGATACACGGCCAGCACGGCAAACAGCAGCAGGCACGCGCCCATGATGAAGAGCAGGCTGTTGCGGTAGCTCCACACCTGGGTAAGCAGAGCGTACCCGCCGTCAAAGCGGTACGCGCCGGGGGCTAACGTCAGCTCTATGGTGTAGGCCGGGAGCTTCGCGTAGCGGTACGCCACCACCATGGTCTTCTGGGCGTCATCGTCCCAGTATTCCATGGTACGGGTCTCGCTCTCCGTGAAGGTCACGTCTTCGGGCGCCGTGTCGGTCACCACCGGCTTGGTGGGAATCGCAGACAGCGTCTCGAAGGGGACGGTTTCCTCCGTCGTGTCCGGGACGGTCTCGGCGGTCGTCTCCGGAACCGTTACGGCAACGGTGGTTTCGTCGGTTGTTTCCGGCACCGTCTCTGTGGTGGTCTCCGGAACGGTCTCGGGCATCACCTTCTGCGTCAGGCTGGGCGTTACCCGGAATACGACCGCCGTGCCGTTGGCATCCCATTCGAATTCGCCCACGCCCGCCGGGTTTAACGCCCGATAAACGATAGAATCGTCCTTGTCCCGGAATTCCACGGCGGTGACGATGGCGTCCTCCGGCATATTGTCCCGGTAGAATGCGTTATCCAACTGAAAATACAGGACGCCCGCGTCATTGCGCTTCAGCACGCCCACCGGACTGCTGCCGCTGAGGGTAAGTCCCCCCTCGCCTGCCAGCTCCGATTCCGTGGAGAATGTTACCTGATATATATATGCGCCCTCAGTGGGAACGTCGTCCAACAAAACTTCGCTTTGGCTCGGTTCACCGGTCGTGTCGCGCAGCAGGAAGCCGCCGGTTTCAAGCTTCGCCAGACTCACATCATTGTAGGTCTGATACAGAATATCGCCATTCCCGTCCCGGAAAGTCACGCAGGTAGTGGGAGAATCAGGCAAGTCTATCGCGCCCTGTTCATTGGCTTCAAAGCGGATTATGCCATAGCCAATGTCGGTGATATAGCCAATCGGTTCGACGCTGTCCACGCTTTCACTGGAGTCTTCCGCGTCAATGCTCACGCTGAATACCGTCGCGCCCCCCTCCGGGATGGCGTTATAGGTGCTCGCGTCCGCCTGAGGCGTTGCCTCCGACTTTTCCGTAATGGACAGGACGTATTTATACGAGCCGCTGACGGGGAAGGAATAAAATTCGGCGTCCGTCAGTTTTTCCGCGCCGCCGGATTCCAGCACGTTTCCTTCCGCGTCCTTCAGCACGTAGCCCGCCAGCGCCGGGTTGAACACGCCGTAAAGCCAGCCGGTCTTCCCCGACGGCCCCAGATCGTACACGGTCGGCCCCGCGATCGCCTCCGGCACGCCGCCCAGGTTCGCTTCGGCGTAGTCCACGGCGATACGGCCAGCCATGGATTCGCCGTCCGAGCGGATATATCTGTCCCGCAGCTCCTCCACGGAGATGTCGTACAGTCCCGATTCCGTCATGCCGATGATGGCGGCGGCGCTTCCGGCAGCTCCCAGAAGCATCAGGGCGCACAGGGCGACGGCGAGGAATTTGAATACAATATTGTATTTCAAATTATTTTCCTCCTTCCATTTTATAGCCCTGTCCCCACACGACCTTCAGATACCGCGGCTCCGAGGGGTTGATCTCGATTTTCTCCCGCAGATGGCGGATATGCACCGCCACGGCGCCCTCGCTGCCCAGCGCCGCTTCCTGCCAGACGGATTCATACAGCACCTTGGTGGAGAACACCTTTCCGGGGTTTGCCATCAGCAGGTGCAGAATGGCGTACTCCGTGGGCGTGAGGGACACCGGCTCGCCCTCCACGGTGACGGTTTTG
>ERZ773139.4958-NODE-4958-length-10058-cov-2.466060_pt1 | contig 10058 bp, 5 predicted proteins | sample MGYA00580854_ERZ773139 | MGnify/ENA primary metagenome ERZ773139 (study PRJEB29015, sample SAMEA2737809) | human gut metagenome | biome: human gut; feature: human-associated habitat; material: faeces | place: China | collected 2012 ...
TAGCTCCATCGGAAAGACCTGTACCTCATATTCTTCTGAGTCTTCAAGCTGCAAAGTCATATAATCATAATCATCTGCATGATCATCCAAATCGGAATCATCTTTATACATTTCTTCATTCCGATAGGTCCCGTAAAGCATATAAGCCTGCGGATCTGATCCTAAATCCACCAGCTCTGCATTTTTAGTTTGCTTACTACCACTACTATTACTACTATTACTACTACTTATAATTCTATTAGACTTTATTAACTATGAGCGGAGTGAGAAAATGCTCGGATTACCCAAAACAACAGAGATGAGCAAACAGCTTCCGAAGAAAGCAATTTATGAAAGATTCGGAATGAATGCGGCGGCGAAAGAAAAGATAGACGCCGACATCTCGAAAATAACAATAGTTAATGAGATTTCAGAGGGCACTGTAAACATACCGTCCGGAAGCGAAGTAACAAGTATTTTTGTGCTGCTTGTTACGCTTAAACGAGAAAATTTCAGCGGAAAGACTATCGAACTTTTGTCAAAGATGATACCTCAGAATATTCTGTTTGTTCTTGAATATGACGGGGAAAGCAAGCTCGCAGTTTACAGAACAAGGTTGATTCAGTCCGATTGGAAGTCGAGCGATGAGCAAAAGATTGAAATTTCGGGACGGAACATGGATTCTGTTTGGGAAAACCTGATAAAAAGTTTGGAGTGTGGAGTGTGGAATGAGGAGTTAACTCTTGATGAAAATCTTGCATTTCACGAAAAGCAGGCAAAACTTGAAAAAGAGATTGCACGGCTTGAAAAACAAGCTCGAGCAGAAAAACAGCCGAAGAAGAAGTTTGAGTTAGCGCAGAAAATAAATAGATTAAAAAATGAACTCGGATGAGGAGGAGTGCAGTGTGCCAAGAAAGAACATTTTTCAATTGGTTGAAGAAAATTATGATGTTAAATCGGAAATTGAGAAAATTAACGAACTGTTTTCTATGAAATATTACTTTGCTAAAGACTATTTAGATGGACTTTCTTTGGAAGGAGTCTCTTTTGAAAGAATTATAGAAGACTATTTGTTTGACAATTGGAAATACAGAGGAACATGTATCTCAATAGAAGAATACTTCTCTTGTGCAAATGCAGATATAGATAGTTTAAATACGATAACTGAAGAAGAAATTATCAACAATTTGGAAGTAATGGAAAACTTTGTTAAATTGTATTTTGATAATAAAAATAAGTTATATAGAGAATATCAAGTAAGCTGTTATACTACATTTAAAACGGTTTTTTGTGAGTTGCTTAATACTCTTGAAAGAAAAATGGGACTTGTGAAGCGTAAATATAAAGATAAGGTTATACTATATCCTAAGAATGCACCGCTTGAGAAAGTCGTTGATTTATGTGATGATGAAGATGTCCAATGGGAATTGATAAGATATGTTAGGGAAGATTTATCATTATATGAAAAAAGAAAAGCTCTCGCATGCCTTGCCACAAATTTAAACATTGAAGATTCAGACGAGAAAGATGAAGATATCAAAAAAAATATAGGACAGGCAAAATATATTCTAAATAACTTACATATTAGGCATAACAATAAAACCGGAAAATTTGAAAGCAAAGCCCTTAAGGGCTTAAGCGAAACAGTAGCAATGTCATTGTGCGATATGGCGTATAATGTGATGCTTATAATTATGCTATTAAGAGATAATGAAAAATATAAACCAGCATATAACGAATATAGGGATAAGAAAAGAGACGAGAAAGCCATAAAGAAAGCGGAGGAAAATTAAATGGACAAGATGAGAATGCAGACGGTGAATAAGGCGGATGAGAATTATAAGAAGCTGGCGGAGATGTTTCCTAATGCGGTGACGGAGGCTATTGACGAGAACGGCGAGGTTGTCCGTGCGATTGATAAAGATGTGCTTATGCAGGAAATCAACACGAGGGTTGTTGACGGCAAAGAGGAACGCTATCAGTTCACATGGCCGGACAAAAAGAAGTCCGTTCTGCTTGCCAACGCTCCTATAAACAAGACGCTTCGTCCTTGCAGAGAGGAAAGTGTTGATTTTGATAACACAGAAAATCTCTACATTGAGGGAGATAATCTGGAAGTTCTCAAGCTCTTGCAGGAAACATACCTCGGGAAAATCAAGATGATTTACATAGACCCTCCGTACAACACGGGCAATGACTTTGTATATGAGGACGATTTTGCACAGAGTACGGACGAATATCTTGCAAACAGCGGTCAGTTTGATGAGGATGGCAATCGCATGGTGCAGAACACCGAGAGCAACGGTCGTTTCCATACCGACTGGCTGAATATGATTTATCCTCGCCTGAAAATAGCAAAAGACCTTTTAGCTGATACTGGTGCTATTTTCATAAGCATCGACGATAATGAAGTGGGCAACCTCCAGAAACTTTGTGATGAAGTTTTCGGAGAATCAAATTATGTTGCAACATTCCCTTGGAGAAAAAGGACAGCGAAGTCTGACGTGCCTTTTGGTGTTTCACAAGATTACGAATGGATTATTTGTTATTCCAAAACAAATACTTTTATTGCAAGTGTTGAAGGCAAGGAAAGAAAGTATTTTGTTAGTGACGATTATCCTAATAAACCGTGGAGAATCCACGATTTAACTACGCAACGTACTGCATCTGAACGGCCAAATAGCTATTTTACTATTATAAATCCTAAAAACGGAGACGAGTATCCTTGCAATCCAAACGCTACTTGGCGTATTACGAAGGAAACGTTTGATGATTACTACAAAGCAGGACGTCTTGTGTTTCCAGGCGATTATCCGTTCTTGAATATTTCCAAGCCTGTATTGAGATATTGGAAAGAAGACGATATGAAAAAAGCGGGAGATAGTTTTGGACGTGTTGCTGTAAGCACAAAATTCCCAGATAATATTGGTATGTCACAAGATGGAACAAAGGAAATTACAGACCTGTTGAAATCAAAGGTGTTTAATTTTCCCAAGCCTTCATCATTGATTAAGTTCCTTGCAAGTGTTCATACAAGCAGTGACGACTTCATAATGGACTTCTTTTCCGGCTCCGCAACAACCGCCCATGCTGTTATGAAATTAAATGCCGAAGACGGTGGACACCGTAAATTTATTATGGTGCAGCTCCCCGAAGAAACTGCCGAGAAGAGTGAAGCCTACAAAGCAGGGTACAAAAACATTTGTGAAATCGGCAAGGAGCGCATTCGTCGTGCCGGAAAGAGAATTGTAGAGGAGTTGTCGAATTGCGGAAAAGAAAGACAAATTGAGGGTATGACATTATTGTCTGCAGGAGTAGCACCATCATCACGTCATGTGGAATGGATAGATAATACGACAGGTGAAATTAAAGCTGAGAGCAGAAATGCACACGCTCCGGAAGATTATTATAAATATAATTCTGAAAAGCTTGATATCGGTTTCCGTGTGCTTAAATGCGACAGCTCCAACATGAAAGAGGTTTACTACACACCCGACGACTATGAAATGAGCCTGTTTGATTCACTAGAGGATAATATCAAAGGGGACAGAACTCCTGAAGATTTACTGTTCCAGGTTATGCTTGATTTAGGCATACTCCTTTCAAGCAAAATTGAAGAAACAGCCATTTCCGGAAAGAAAGTATTTAAAGTGGATGGTAATTATTTGATTGCCTGCTTTGATGAAAACGTGACAGAAGATGTAATCACGGAAATCGCAAAACAAAAACCGTATTATTTCGTAATGCGTGACAGCTCAATGGCAAACGACAGCGTCGCCACCAACTTCGACCAAATCTTCGCCTCCTATTCTCCCGATACTATAAGGAAGGTGATATGATGCGTTTTAACGGTTTCCCCGAATCAGATGTAACCACACCAAGAATAGATACCTCGTTTATTGATGAAATGAATAGGCGAAATCAAGAAATATTTAATAGCATTACGCCGCTGAACAAGATTCTTGCGGAGGAAATAAAGCCAATACTTGAAGGCAATCAGAAAGTGGTAGAAGGACTTAACGATAACTGCACGAAATTAAACGATTTGTATCTGTTGAAAGAAAAAGAATTGGAAGAAAGCAAGCGGGAAGCGGAAAAAGCAAAAAAGTACAATACGAAGATGTTGGTTATTGCTCTTGTTTCCGCTGGCATTGCACTAGCTTCGCTTGTTGCTACTATACTTATAGCTGTCATTTAAGGAAGGAGCATCCTAATTGAAATTTAATTTTAAAATACAACAATACCAGACGGATGCTGTTGATGCGGTTGTGAGGGTCTTTAACGGACAGCGATTCCACGACCGGACAACCTATATCCGTGACCTCGGTAAGGATAAGCTGAATAAGAATGCATCGGGTCAAGATATCTACGATGGTGAACAGATATCCAATATGACCGACGATGACTACGACCTTACATCAGACACGGGATATAAAAATGAGATTATCGAGCTTTCGGATGACCAAATTCTCAGGAATATACATACGATTCAAAGCGAGAACAATATAAAACTTTCTCCGTCGTTGGTAAAGGATTTCGGCAGATGCAGCCTTGATATTGAAATGGAAACCGGTACAGGTAAAACCTATGTTTATATCAAGACGATGTTTGAGCTGAACAAAAAATACGGTTGGAGCAAGTTCATTGTTGTTGTTCCGAGTATTGCTATCCGTGAGGGCGTAAAGAAGTCATTTGAAATAACAGCCGAACACTTTATGGAACACTACGGTAAAAAGGCTCGTTTCTTTATTTATAACAGCTCGAATCTCAATCAACTGGATAACTTCTCAAGCAGTTCCGGTATCAATGTAATGATTATCAATACCCAGGCTTTTGCTTCATCACTTAAAGAGGACGGAAGAAGCAAAGAGGCTCGTATTATCTATTCAAAGCGTGATGAGTTTGCTTCACGCCGACCGATTGATGTCATTAAGGCGAACAGACCGATTATTATTCTTGACGAACCGCAGAAAATGGGCGGTGAGGTAACACAAAAAGCATTAAAGAACTTCAATCCTCTTTTCAGTTTGAACTATTCGGCAACACACGCAAAGCAGCATAACCTTGTTTATGTGCTTGATGCTCTCGATGCATTCAATAAAAAGTTGGTTAAGAAAATTGAAGTCAAGGGTTTTGAAGTCAAAAATTTCAGAGGAACAGACAGTTATCTTTTCCTTGAACAAATTGTGCTTTCAAAAAACAAGCCGCCGAGAGCTAAAATCGAACTTGAAATTGCATACAATAAATCAATAAACAGAGAAACAAGAACTCTTGATGTGGGCGACGACCTTTATCGTGAATCCAATGAGATGGAACAGTACAAGGGATACACGGTTTCCGATATTGATGCTGAGGGTAAGGTTACTTTCACAAACGGTGTGGCTATTCACGTTGGGGAGATTATGGGCGATATTTCTGAAAAGGATATGCGCCGAATCCAAATCAGAGAAACGATACTTTCACATTTTGAAAAGGAAGAAAGTCTTTACAACAAGGGAATAAAATGCCTTTCGCTTTTCTTCATTGATGAGGTTGCAAAGTATCGCCGGTACGATGAGGACGGCAATGAGATACTCGGAGAATACGGCGTTATGTTTGAGCAAGAGTATCAAAGCGTTCTGAACGACTACATAACAATGTTCGACACGCCGTATCAGAAATATCTGAAATCAATGTGCATGGATGCATCTGTTGTACACCGAGGATATTTCAGTATTGACAAGAAATCCGGACGCAGTATCGACAGCCCGACTAAAAGAAATTCAGAATTCTCGGATGATATTTCCGCTTATGATTTGATTTTGAAAAACAAGGAAAGACTTCTTTCTTTCGACGAGCCGACAAGGTTTATATTCTCCCACTCCGCTCTTCGTGAGGGATGGGACAACCCTAATGTTTTTCAAATTTGTACGCTGAAACATTCGGACAGTCAGACTACCAAACGGCAGGAAGTCGGACGTGGACTTAGACTTTGCGTAAATCAATTCGGAAACAGAATGGATGTTCAAAGCTGCGGAAGTATGGTTCATGACATCAATAAGCTGACCGTCGTGGCGAGCGACAGCTATAAGAATTTCGTCACAGATTTACAGAAAGACATTAAGACTGTTCTTTATGACAGGCCGACAACTGCTTCATCCGAATATTTCAAAGGCAAGTATGTTAAGGTTGACGGCGAACCCGCTCTTATTGATGAAAGAACTGCCAAATCGATTGAATTTTATCTTATTCAGAACGGCTATGTTGATGAGGATAGCAAGGTTACCGATAAATACCGCTCTGATTTGGCAAACAATAATCTTGCAAAATTGCCTGATAAACTTATTCCGATGGCTGACGGAATACATGGACTTGTGCAAGCCGTGTACGACGACAGCGTGCTTGCCGAAATGTTTGCTGACGGACATAAGACCAAGGTTACCGAAAACAAGCTCAATGATAATTTCTACAAAAAAGAGTTTCAAACGCTTTGGAATGAAATCAATCACAAATACGCATATATGGTTGATTTTGACAGTGATGAGTTGATTAGCAAAGCGGTTTCGGCCATTGACAGCAGGCTGTATGTCTCTGAGCTTCAGTACACAACAACTGTTGGACAGCAGAAAGCTCAGATGAACGAATATGAGGTTGAACGCGGAGACTCCTTCACCAAAGAAAAGACAAAGACAAAAACACTCAAGCACGCTGCGACCAGCAGTGTAAAATATGACCTTGTCGGAAAGGTTGCCGAGGGAACAAAGCTGACAAGAAAATCCGCAGCGGCAATACTTCGCAGTATTGACAAGCTGTATATGTTTAAATTTAATCCGGAAGAATTTATTTCCAAGGTCGTTAAGATTATCAATGAAGAAAAGGCAACCACGATTGTTGAGCATATCTCATATAACACAATTGACGGTAAGTATGATGATAATATTTTTACCGCAGAAAAGAATTCACAGAGCTTTGATAAGGCTTTTGTGGCGAAGAAAGCAATTCAGGATTATGTTTTCACAGACGGTTATGCCGAGGAAAGCACTGAAAAGCGTTTTGCCAAAAGCTTGGATATAGCGGATGAGGTATGTGTTTACGCCAAACTGCCAAAGGCATTTCATATTCCTACGCCGGTAGGTAATTATTCGCCGGACTGGGCTATTGCCTTTAAGGAAGGCTCGGTAAAGCATATATACTTTATAGCCGAAACTAAAGGTACGATGGACAGCATCGAACTGAGAGGCATAGAAAAAGCAAAAACAGATTGTGCTAAAGTTCTTTACAACAAGCTTTCTACAAGCAAAGTTCGATATGATGTTGTAAATTGCTATGAAAAACTGCTCGATATCGTAAATAAGGATTGAGTGTATCCGGAGGAGAAAGATGATTAACAAAGAAAAGCTCAGAAGAGCGATTGAGGATTACAAAAAAGATTTCGGCGAGAGATTTAAAGATGAAAAGTACAAATGGGAAGCGGTAAAGCATTTCCAAGACAACTGGGACATTGATGCAGAAAACTTTTCGGCTATGCTTAAAAATGCACTGTCAAAGACCGAGAACCTTCTTGTTGCAAGCAGATGGTTCCCTGAAGGTATGATTGAACAGTTTGCAACCGAAGAGCCGGAAACAGTCAGAGAAATGTTTATTGAACTTTTTGACGAAGAGCAGGATATTTATGTGCGAATCGATGCTTTCAAGAATAAGTCCAATGAGCTTTTGCTGAAATACGGAAACGGTGCATCAAATCACTATCAGGACGAGCACGCCATCAGTGTATATTTGAGACATTACTATCCTGACAGGTATTATATATACAAGTTTGGCGAAATGAAGAAGGTCGCTTCCGTAATTGATGCCGACTACACTTTTAAAAAGGGAGATTACGAGAATAATTTCAAAAACGGTCAGAAAATGTATGAAGAAATTCGGCTCGAATTGTTAAACGACAGCGAACTTGCCGATATGCTTTTTGCCGAGCTTTCGCATGACTGTTATCAAGACCGTGGGCTGAATATTCTTGCCGGTGACGTCGGATTCTACATAGACAAGTTTTACAGCGAAAAACCGATTGCACCGGAAGCGACTGAAAACAAATCGGATGCACAGTTTATTCGTTGGATGAAGCCGATATTGGTTGCGCTAAAGCAGCTCAACGGTAGCGGAACTCCAAAGGAAGTTAGAGATGTCATTATAAAAAATGAAAACCTCACTGATGAAGAGGTAACCGAAGTAAGGGGAAAAACCAAGGTTAACAAGTTTCAAAATGATGTTGCGTTTGCAAGGAGTTATCTTGTTAAAGGCGGTTATATTGATAATTCAAAACATGGTATTTGGTCACTTACCGATGCAGGATGGAATGTTGATATGACGGATTCTCTTGCTTCAAGTATCTTTTTGAACAACGCAAAGGAGTTAAATGCTTTACGCAAGAACAAGAAAAAATATCAATGGGTCAATTTTTACAGTGAACTTGCCGATGCGTTGCTTCCATATAAGAATGACCGCCAGGCATTGATGTCGATACTTAAGAAGATTTATTCTGAAGTCGGAATGAATTATCCGTTTAAAGAGCGCGGAGAAACGGATTATGACGATATATGTCCGTTTACAACTTTCAGCGCGTTTAATAAAGAAATTAAAGATAAAAATCGCATTGCTTTGCTTAAACAATTTGCAACACATTTTTCACTTAAAGAGGATGTGCCGGTTGGATTTGACGGTATTCCTTTTACTATGAATTTAAGTTCAAGTTTCTTTGCCTACAGAGAAAACCGCGGAGAACATGATATAGACAATCTGTGGAACTTATTTGAAAAAGCTCTGTCGTATTCAAAGGACAGCAGCGAAACAAACAGAGCAGAATTTATCAACGCATATGACACGGTTATCAAGCAAAAACAGGTGAAGTGGAATATCACAATGGGTCTTTACTGGATTAGACCGAATACTTTTATAAATCTTGATTCTACAAATCGCGCCTTTGTTCAGAACTCGGCAAATTTATCCGATGACTTTGCCGAAATCTTTAAAAATCTTGATAATGGTGTCCCTTCGGGTGAAGAATATATCTCAATGTGTGAGCAGGCAAACGCCGAATTGAGCAGCGGAAATTATGATTACAATAATTTTCCTGAGCTTTCATATGCCGCTTGGACGAGCTTTAAGAATGATTCAGGCACTGATACTGCCGAACCCGATGAAGAACCCGCGGGAAATGAGAACAAGGCGTATACAAGGGATGATTTCCTTAATGATGTATTTATGGATTTGGATGAATATAAACGCCTTGTCGGCTTGCTTGAGATGAAGTACAACGTCATTCTTCAAGGCGCGCCTGGTGTGGGAAAAACTTATGCGGCAAAAAGACTCGCTTATTCGATTATGGGCGAGGAGGACGAAAGTCGTATTAAATTCGTACAGTTCCATCAGAGCTATTCCTATGAAGATTTTATTCAGGGATATAGACCCTCAAAAGATGAGTTTGAACTTGTAAACGGTGTTTTTTATAAGTTCTGCAAGGAAGCAGAAGAAGATAATGAAAGACCGTATTTCTTTATCATTGATGAAATCAACCGTGGCAATTTGAGTAAAATTCTCGGCGAGCTGATGATGCTTATTGAAAAAGACCACAGAGGCGAGAGGCTTAATTTGCTCTATTCAAATGAGGAGTTCTGCGTTCCGAAAAATATCCGCATCATCGGAATGATGAACACCGCAGACCGCAGTCTTGCAATGATGGACTATGCTTTTCGCAGAAGATTTGCTTTCTATAGTTTCAAGCCGGCGTTTAAAAATCCCAAATTCATAGATTATCAAGAGAGCAAAAAAAATAAAAAGTTTTCAAACCTTATAGATGCTGTTGAAAAACTGAATGAAGAGATTGCTAGTGATGATAATTTAGGCAAAGGATTTGAAATCGGACACAGCTATTTCTGCACTGATGAGGATATCACCGATGAATGGCTTAACAATGTTATTGAGTATGAGATTAAACCTCTCATCAGTGAGTATTGGTTTGATGAACCTGAAAAAGCCAGAAATCAAATAGACGACCTAAAGAAAACAATAAATAAAGCAACAGATTCAAATGGAGCAGAACAATG
>ERZ773139.4959-NODE-4959-length-10054-cov-3.952495_pt1 | contig 10054 bp, 9 predicted proteins | sample MGYA00580854_ERZ773139 | MGnify/ENA primary metagenome ERZ773139 (study PRJEB29015, sample SAMEA2737809) | human gut metagenome | biome: human gut; feature: human-associated habitat; material: faeces | place: China | collected 2012 ...
CGCTCATCCGCAGAAGCCGTATCAAAAAGCAGCACGCAGCGACTCAGTTGTAAAGCCTTGCAGAGTTTCGCCCCGCAGGGCGAAATAAAATGGAAATCATGTTGTCCGGCGGCTCTGCCGACCGGAAACATACATATCGCCTCGCAAGTGTGGAATTTTGTGCCTCCGGCACAAAATTATGCGCGCAGTCGAGGCGCAATCCCCTCTGTTGAAAAAGCGTTTGCTTTTTCAACAGGCTCAGCGCCCGCCCGGACGGGCGGGCGCGTTTTAATTGGAGGTACTATGTCTGAACTGAAAAAAATCCCCGTCATTCTGGACGGCGACCCCGGTCATGACGACGCCATCGGCTGGACCCTGGCGCAGGGCAGCGGTCGATTTGACATCCTTGCCGTGACTTCGTGCAGCGGCAACGTCGGCATCGAAAAGACCACCTACAACGCCCTTCGCGTGTGTACGCTGCTTGGCATCGACGCCCCCATCGCCGAGGGCTGCCCCCATCCTCTGACCAATGACGTGATGAACGCGCCGTCGGTCCACGGAGAATCCGGGCTCGACGGTCCGGCGCTTCCCGAGCCTTCGATGCAGGTTTCTTCCCTTGGCGCGGTCGAGCTGATGGCAAAGGTCCTGCGCGAGTCGCCCGAGCCGGTCACGATCATTCCCACAGGTCCTGAGACCAACGTGGCGGCGCTTTTGCTGGCGCATCCGGAACTGAAGCCGAAGATCAAGCAGATTTCCCTCATGGGCGGCGGCATCGCCTACGGCAACTGGACGCCCGCGGCGGAATTCAACATTCTGGTGGACCCCGAGGCGGCAAAGATCGTCTTCGAGTCCGGCATCCCCATCCTCATGGCAGGTCTCGACGTAACGGAAAAGGCGCTCATCATGCCGGAGGACTTCGAGCGCATCCGCGCGCTGGGAAATCCCGTGAGCGATATCGTCGCGCAGTGGCTGGAGTTCTTCTACAAGTTCCACAAATCCATCGGCTATGAAGGCGCGCCCATGCACGACCCGTGCGCGGTGATGGCGCTGATTCACCCGGAGGTCTTTACGATCAAGCCCATGCACGTTGAAATTGAGACGCAGGGTGAATACTGCCGCGGCTGCACGGTGGGTGACCAGCTCGGTCTTTCCGGCAAGGCGCCGAACGCGCAGGTGCTTCTGGACGTCGACCGCAAGGCGTTCGCCGACCGGCTGGTCGAATCGATGAAATTTTATGGGGAGGGCGCGAAATGAAAAAGTTTCCTGTTTGGCTGGACTGCGACGTCGGCGTGGACGACGCGATTGCAATCATGACCGCGCACGCGCTTTCCGAAATCGACCTTCTTGCTATCTCCACCGTGAGCGGCAACGCGCCGCTGTCCGCTACCTTCCCGAACGCGCACCGCATGAATGGACTCATGAAGACCCACTACCCCGTCTATAAGGGCGCAGACCGTCCGCTGCTCGTCGAGCCGCAGTATGCCGCCGCATTTCACGGGGAAAACGGTCTGGGCGACGTGGAGCTTCCGCTGCCCGAAGACGCGGTCATGAACGATACCCCCGCTTGGGACGCGCTGTATGCCTGCGCGAAGCAGCATCCGGGCGAGCTTCGGCTCATTGCCGTAGGTCCCCTCACAAACGTTGCCATCGCGCTGACGAAATACCCGGACCTTAAAACCCTTCTTCATACGATTTTAATCATGGGCGGCGCGGCATCCGGCGGCAACGTAACCCCCGCGGCAGAGTTCAACATCTACGCGGACCCCGATGCGGCGCAAATCGTCTTCAAATCGGGCGTTCCGATTGTCATGTGCGGGCTGGATGTGACGCTGCAGGCAGTGCTTACCCCCGAAGACTGGGACGAGCTTGCCGCCACCGGCACACCTGCCGGCGTCTTCACAAAGGCGTGTCTGCAAAAGGCGTGGTCGTTCTTACAGCCCATCGGCTTTGCGGGCGTCGCAATGCACGATACCTGCCCGGTGATGTATCTGGCGCACCCGGAGCTGTTCCGCGCGGAGGAAGCGGGCGTGTATGTGGAAACGCGCGGCTCGATCACACGCGGCAAAACCGTGACCGACCTCTACAGCGACAAGCAGTTCGAGACCAAAAACGCGCGGGTGGTCCTCGGTGTCGACCGTGACCGCTTCATTGCCATCGTCAAAGACTGCATCAAAACAATCTGAACATGCAAAAAGCCTGTCTGCTGATCATCGGCAGACAGGCTCTTTTTTTATTTTACAAAGAGGCGGCAAGCGCCTGTGCCTGCGCGCAGGCTTTTTGCAGGGAGCTTTCAGCGTCGAAGCCGGCAACATTCATGCCGTCGGCAGCGACGCAGTGGTAGCGATCGAAGCCGAAGAACGTGTGAAGCGCGTCCAGATAGCGGCTGCCCATCTCCAGGGGGTCTCCCGTATAGAATCCGCCGCGTGTTGTCAGAAACACCAGATCGGTGCCGCGGCACAGCCCAACGAGTCCCTTTTCATTCGCCCCGAAGGTGATGCCGTCCACGCTCACCTGCTCGATATAAATTTTCAGCAGCGCCGGAAACGCCAGATCCCAGAACGGTGCGGCAATCACAACAAGGTCGGCCTGCGCAAACTGCTTGGCATACCGGAAGCGCGGGTGCGCATAATCTCGGCTTTCCAGAAGCCGCTGCCGCTGGGCAAAGAAGTCGCCCGTGAGCGGCGCGAGGTTTTCTTCGGTCAGCACAAGCCGCTCGACCGCGCAGTCCGCCGGTGCGGCATGCAGAAATGCCTCCATCAGACGCCCGGTCTGTGACTGCTCTTTTCGGATGCAGCAGTCGATCAAAAGAAGCTTTCTCATGCCTTTTCCCTCTTTTCCAGAAGCGCAAATGCCTCCAGTGCCGTTAGAATTTCCAGCCGCTCGCCTCTTGCCGTGGCGCTCTCGCCACCTGCGTAGTCTCCAATAGAATCTGCGGTATCCTCGCCGTAGAGGACGACGTTATTGAGAATGGACGCGGTCTTCATGCCGCGGAGCCTCCCGATGGTGAAAAGCGCCGCCGTCTCCATATCCGCGCCCAGGACGCCCTTACCGGACCAGTATGCGCTTTCCTGCTCGTTTTCTTCATGGTAGAAGCTCTCGTGGCTGTGGCAGATGCCTTCGTGCACCACCGCGCCGACACAGTTCGCCGCCTCCTTGCAGCAGGCATACAGCGTAAAGTCCGCCACCGCCGGGAAGATTGCGGGCACATATGCCTTCGACGCGCCGTCGTCGCGCACCGCGCCGGAGACCAGAATCAGCTCGCCCAGCCCAATCCCCTTCTGCAGCGCGCCGCACGAGCCGATGCGGATTGCCGCGGTGATACCGATGTTGTGAAGCTCCTCGACCGCGATGCCTGCCGAGCTTCCGCCGATGCCGGTCGACAGTGCCAGCACGTCTACCCCCTTATATCTGCCGCGCAAACTGCGGAACTCGCGGTTATACGCCAGCTCCTGCACGTCCGTAAGCTCCTTTGCAATGCGGTCGAGTCTTGCCGGATCGCCGGGGAGAATGGCATAGCGGATGCCGAGCGTCTCGTCGAGACAAATGTGTGCCTGTTTCATAAAACGTCTTCCTTTCCTTGCGCCGCGCGCGTTTTTCTTTATTTTACAGGATTCCGCCCGGAAAGTAAATTCCCCCGGCAGATTTCTCTGCCGGGGGCTTTGCCGGGATGTATGGGTTAATTGTGCCGCTCTGCCTCCACGTCGATAGCAAGCACGACGCACAGCGCGGTCAGCTCGTCCTTGGGGTCTTCAATTTCCAGCCGGTAGCGGTCGTGAAACGCAGGAAACGCCTTTTCAATCGTTGCCACGGTTCTTCCCGCCTGTATGATGGAAAAGTCCAGATTCCAGAAGCTTCCCGAGACCTCCCAGCCAAGCTGGTCGATGGAATACTGCTGCGTGAAGAACGAAAACTGCCGGTCGAGCTGCACGCTTCCGCCGGGAACCGCCAGCTCATACGCGCACGGAATCGAGAACGGAATGTGCTGCACAAAGCAGACCTCGCGCCCCTGCATGTCGACCACGACGAGCTTGCGCCCGAACTGGAACAGCTCGCGCTCGACCTGATATTTGACGTTTCCGTCTTCGTCCCAGATATCAAAATGGTCGAGCGAGAACAGTTCCTCCTGCAGATAAAGCGTCATTGCGCCGTCCCCCACTGTCCGCTGAAAATCTGCGCAATCGGAGAATCAGACGAGAGCACCAGCGTCTTGTTGCCGCCCGTGAGCGAGCTTCGCGCCATATCGAGCGCGCGCATGAACTCATAGAAGTCCGCTTCCTCCTGCGTGTCATACGCCTGAGACAAAATGCGCATATACTCCGCTTCGCCCTCGGCTTTGATCCGCTCCGCCTGTGCCTTTGCCTCAGATACGGTAATTTCGACAGATTTGTCCGCCTCGCTGCGGATCTGTTTTGCCTGCGCATCACCCTCTGCAGCGTAGGACGCAGCGATGTTGCCGCGCTCTGAGATCATACGCTCATAGACCGCCGCCTTGTTTTCATCGGGAAGGTCGATTCGCTTGGTTTCGATGGCAAGAACGGTGAGCCCATAGTCGTCAAAATTCTGCTCGAAGTTTTCCATGATCGCTGCCGCCAGCTCGCCGTCGCGCCCGGAGATGACTGCCTCCTGCTTCATGGAGCTGATGACGGTTTTGAGGCTGTTGTAGACCACAGCGTTGATGCGGCTTTCGGCGTTGGCAACGCTTCCGGAGAGCGTCTGGATGAATTTGAGCGGGTCCGTGATCTTCCAGAGGACAAAGCTGTCTGCCACCATCGACTTTTTATCCGACGTGATGACGTCGCTTGCCGCCAGGTCATAGAGCATCTCTGTTTTGGGAAGTGTGCTTGCCGACTGGACAAAGGGCGTCTTAAAGCTCAGCCCCGGCTGGTCGATAATCTTCACAACGGCGCCGAACTGCTTGATGATCGTGTACTCGTCCGGCTGCGTCACGACAAGGCTTCCTGCCAGAATCACCAGCAGCGCCAGAACAAGAACAACCAGAATGACAATTTTGACCGTCTTTTTCAATTGGACGCACCTCCTTCCGCTGTGCCCGCGTTCACGGTTGCAAACTGCTCCAACGGCAGCGCAGTCTGCACGCCCGTCTGCTCGTCTACGATGTAGAGCTTCACCTCGGGCAGAATCTCCTCCATCGCCTCATAGAACAGCCGCTGCTTGGTGATCAGCGGATAGTTCTGATACTCGGCAAACAGCTCCGTAAAGCGCGCCGCCTGACCCTCCGCTTCATTGATCTTGCTCTCGCGGTACGCCTCCGCCTGCTTGATGATCTGGTCTGCGTCAGCAGACGCCGCGGGCGTTACCTCGTTGGCATATTTTTTCGCGTTGTTGACTGCCGTATCTGCCGACTGCTTGGCGGTCTCCACGGCAGTGAACGCCTGCTGCACCTCCAGCGTGGGCGGCTCGGCGTCCTGAATGGTGAGATTCGTCAGCTGGATGCCGAGGTCCTCCTGCTCGAGCCGGTTCATGACCTTCTGCTTGATCTCGGACTGAATTTCGCTCTTGCCGGTGGTAATGACACTGTCGACGTTGTAAAGCCCGATGGTGTCTCGGATATAGCTCTGGCAGAGCATCTTCAGAATGCCGACGGGGTCGCTAGAATTGTAGAGATATTTGACCGGGTCCGTCACGCGGTACTCGACGTAAAAGTCGACGTTCACGAAGTTATAGTCATACGTGATCATCAGCGACTCCTCGTCCACCGACTCGTCGCTCCCCGCGCGGTAGCCGAGCGGAAAGCCCTGAATGGACTTCGAGACCAGCTGCACCCGCTGCACCAGCGGAATTTTCATCTGTAAGCCCGAGGCGGAGACCGTCGCGGGCTTGCCGAAGGTGGTCAGGACCGCGTACTGGTCCTCCTTGAGTGTATAAAAAGAATCCATCGCCAGCCCCGCTGCAAGCAGGACCACCGGAATCAGCCACAGCAGCTTCCACATGCCGCGCCTTCTGGGTTTCCGGGGCTTCGGCTGCTCGTCGCCGGCATCCGCGCCGGGGTAGTACGAATTGTCGTTGTATTCCATTGCGTTCTCCTTTCGGTTTTGAGGGTTGGACGATCCTCGCCGCTTTTTTGTTCCCATTTCATTTTAGCAGATGTAAGCCCGCTTCGGTAGTGGCATTGCGGGAAAATTTGTGGTATACTCATCTCACGCATTCTGAAACAAAGGAAGTTTTTGAGTATGACATCCAAAGAAATCGGCGAGCTGCGGCGAAGACTTCGCCCGGACCGCACCAATATGACCGCCGTGCGCGGCTTCTATATTTCTTCCGGCGGCGAGGTTCTGTCCTCGTTCCGCCAGTCGGTCGCGCTCATGAGTCAGGAGGACAAGGAGAGCTACCTTGCCATCTTCCGCCGCGTTCTGTCCGGCGCGCAGGACAAAAACCTGATTGACCTCAGCTTCAGAACCAGTCAGGTTGCAGATTCCGACGAACACCGCCTGCTCATGGCGCTGCGCGATTCCGGTCTGGACGACGAGGCTGCGCTCGAAACATTCTGCCAAACCGTCACCGGCGCGCTTTCCTCGGAGGACCACTATCTGATTTTGCTGGCGCACGAGCGCTACGACGTGCCCTTCAAGGCAAAAGACGGCGCGCAGCTGGACGATTCCAGCGAGGTCTTTTCCTACGTTCTGTGCGCCATCTGCCCTGTCAAGCCCGGCAAGGCGGCGCTGCGGTACATTGCGGACGAGAAGGAATTTCACAACCAGGGCGGCGCCTACACCGTGGGCGCGCCGGAGCTGGGCTTTCTGTTCCCGGCATTCGACGGCAGGCGAACAAATCTTTATAACTGCCTGTATTATTCCCGCAGTTTGGAAAACAATCACCCGGAGCTGGTGCAGGCGCTGTTCAAGCTGGACCCGCCCGAGCCTGCGAACGCGCAAAAAGAGTCATTCGGCGAGCTGCTCAGCCAGTCCCTTGAGGATGCGTGCAGCCTGCCGTTGGTGCAGAAAGTCCATGAGCAGCTGCGCCAGAACATTGAGGCACATAAAGAATTAAAATCCGACGAGCCGCTTGTTGTGAGCCGGCAGGAGGTTTCCGAGGTGCTCTCCGGCTGCGGCGTGGAGGAATCGAAGCTTGCAAAATTCAACGTCGAGTTTGACCAGCACTTCGGCGCCGACGCGGCGCTCAGCCCTGCGAACCTGATTGACGCAAAGAAGTTCCAGCTCAAAACACCGGATGTGACCATTCAGGTCAACCCCGAGCGCACCGACCTTGTCCAGACGCGCGTCATCGGCGGCGTCAAGTACCTGCTGATCTGCGCCGACGACGGTGTAGAAGTCAACGGCATCCAGGTCGATCTGGATGAATGACTTCCGTATACAGAAAACCAGCACCTTCTTTTGAAGGTGCTGGTTTTCTATGAAATTACGAAAGCAAAACGGCGTCCGTCTCTTCCTGCTGCCCTGCCAGCGCGGCAAAGCGGTCGAGAAGGTCCTTCTTCGTCAGCTTTTTCTTTTCTTCGCCCGCAATATCGAGGATGATGTGCCCCTCGTTCATCATGATCAGCCGGTTGCCGTGGGTAATGGCGTCTTTCATGTTGTGGGTGATCATGAGCGCCGTCAGACCGTTTTCTTCGACGATCTTATCGGACAGCTCCAGAACCTTTGCTGCCGTCGCCGGGTCGAGCGCTGCGGTGTGCTCGTCAAGCAGCAGCAGCTTCGGCTTCTGCAGCGACGCCATCAGAAGCGTCAGTGCCTGCCGCTGACCGCCGGACAGAAGCCCGACCTTGTCGGTCATGCGCTTTTCCAGCCCCAGCCCCAGCGCGTGCAGCCGGTCATAGTAATCCTCGCGCTCTTGTTTCGTCACGCCCCATTTGAGCGTGCGCTTTTTGCCGCGCCGCAGCGCCAGCGCCAGATTTTCCTCGATCTGCATGTTGGGCGCGGTGCCAAGCATCGGGTCCTGGAACACGCGACCAATAAACGCCGCGCGCTTGTACTCCGGCAGCGCCGTCACGTCCACGCCGTCAATAAGGATGTGCCCCTCGTCGACCGGCCAGACGCCCGCGATGGCGTTCAGGAGCGTCGATTTGCCCGCGCCGTTGCCGCCGATGACGGTGACGAAATCGCCGTCGTTGAGGCTCAGGCTCAGATTCTGCAGCGCCTTCTTGGCGTGAATCGTGCCGGGATGGAACGTTTTCGAAATCGACTGTAATTCAAGCATGGCGGCTGCCTCCTTTCGCGCTTCTTGCAAACGAGCTTCTTCTCTGCTCGCGCATATACGGAACCGCGAGGAAAATCGCGACAATCAGCGCCGTGAAGAGCTTGAGGTCATTCGGGTCAAGCTTGAGCCAGAGAATCAGCACCATGACTGCGTAGTAAACCACGCCGCCGAAGACGACGAAAAGAAGTCGGACAGCAAAGTTGCAGCCCTTGCGGAAAATCGCGTCGCACAGCACCTCGCCGATGATGATGGCAGCTAAGCCGATGACGATTGCGCCTCTGCCCATCGACACGTCTGCCGTGCCCTGGAACTGGGTCATAAGACCGCCCGCGAGCGCAACCAGACCGTTCGAGAGCGCCAGCCCCAGCAGCTTCATGTTGCTGACATTGATGCCCTGCGCGCGGCTCATGGCCGGGTTCGCGCCCGTAGCGCGCATGGCGCTGCCCTGCTCGGTACCGAAGTACCAGTACAGAAGCGCAACCAGCGCCGCGGAGAGAAGCAGACCCGCAATCAGCGCCTGCGGCACGTAAAGAGACGACATCAGAAAGCCCTTGCCGTTCGTCTCCCAGAACATGCCGAAGTTTTTGATGCTTGCCGTCTGGTTCGCTTTTCCCATGATGCGAAGGTTAATGGAGTACAGCGCAAACTGCGTCAGAATACCGGCGAGAATTGCCGGAATGCCGAACTTCGTGTGAAGAAGCCCCGTGCAAAGGCCGGTCAGAATGCCGACCGCTACGGCAAGCAGCAGCGCCGCCCAAGCGGGAAGCCCCTGCAGAAGCAGCATGACCGTGACTGCACCGCCGGTGGCAAACGAGCCGTCGACCGTCAGGTCGGAGACATTGAGAAGCCGGAACGTGATGTAGACGCCCAGAGCCATAATGCCCCAGATAATGCCCTGCGCAGCGGCAGCGGGCATGCGGGAGAAGAGGTTCGGTATGCTCAGCGAGGACAGATAGGTCAGAAGCTCCATGGGGGCTTATCTCCTTTCAGTATTGTTCCGGATTAACCGATTGCAACGTAATCGGCAGGAACGGTGATACCAAGCGCTTCGCAGCGGGCGACGTCGTATTTCTTGACGGGGTTCTGGTAGTACTCGATCGGCATTTCAGAGACGTTTGCCTCGCCGGTCAGAATTTTCGCAGCCATCGCACCGGTGGTTTTGCCAAGCTCATAGTAGTCGATGGAAAGCGTTGCGATGCCGCAGCCCTTGCAGATGCCCTCTTCGCCCGCGACGATGGGGACGCCGGCAGGCTCTGCGACGTTGTTGATTGCCTCGGTGCAGGAAGCGGCGGTGTTGTCGGTCGGGATGTAGAGCGCGTCATTTTCGGCGCAGGCGGTCTGCGTGACAGTCGCAACATCGTTGGAGTCTGCAAACGTGTAGACCGTAACAGTGACGCCCTTTTCTTCCAGAGCAGCCTTCACGACGTCCGCCTGATAGACGGAGTTTGCTTCTGCCGAGCAGTAGAGGATACCGACGTTCTTTGCCTCCGGCAGGAGCTCGAGGAGCATGTCGGCCTGCTGGTCGAGGGGTGCAAGGTCAGACGTGCCGGAAATATTGCCGCCGACCGTTCCGCTAAAGTCCTTGATGTCAAGCGCGACGCCGTATTCGGTGACAGCCGTGCCGAGAATCGGAATGGTCTGGGTCGCGGTGGACGCAGCCTGAAGGGCGGGCGTTGCGTTCGCGAGGATCAGATCGACGTTGCTCGCGACAAAGCCCGTGACGATCGTGCCGCAGGTCGGGATGTCGTTGGAAGCGTTCTTGAGATCAAACGTGACCTGACCGGGCAGCGCTTCTTCGAGCGCGTCCATGAAGCCGTTCGTGGCAGCGTCGAGCGCGTCGTGCTGGACGAGCTGGCAGATGCCGACGACATACTGCTTTGCGTCGGAGGAAGCCTCTTCGGAG
>ERZ773139.4961-NODE-4961-length-10048-cov-3.581607_pt1 | contig 10048 bp, 6 predicted proteins | sample MGYA00580854_ERZ773139 | MGnify/ENA primary metagenome ERZ773139 (study PRJEB29015, sample SAMEA2737809) | human gut metagenome | biome: human gut; feature: human-associated habitat; material: faeces | place: China | collected 2012 ...
CGAGCTGACGGTCGAGCATGAGCGTCTTGCCGGCGGCGATGGTGGTCTGGCACTGGCGGCCCGTCATGCCGAAGATCATGTGGCCGTCGATGTTCGCGTCGGAGAACGGGGTGAACGGCTTATAATCCATCACGATGATGTCCGCCGCCGCGCCCGCCTTGAGCACGCCAAGCTGGTCGGGGAAGTACTTCGCGCCGATCTTCGCGTTGTTCTTGAAGAGCATATCGGTGACCTCGCACCAGCCGACGTTCGGCAGGCAGTTCTGGCTGCGCTGGGAGCAGAGGGCGACCTTGAGGGACTCGAGCATATCGTTGGTGTAGGCGTCGGTACCCATGCCGAGCAGGATGCCGCGCTTGTAGAGCTGGAGGACGGGGCAGATGCCGATGGCGTTGCCCATGTTGGATTCCGGGTTGTTCACGACCATCGTGCCCGTTTCCTTGATGATCTCCATCTCGGCGGTGTTGACATGGATGCAGTGACCGAGGATGGTCTTGGGGCCGAGAATGCCGTGATCCTGAAGGCGCTGGACGGGACGGCGGCCGTAGTTCTGGAGGGAATCGTACACGTCGTTCATGCCCTCGGAGACGTGGATGTGATAGCCGGTGCGGCCGTTGTTGGCCTCGACCATACGGTCGAAGGTCTTATCGGAGATGGTGAAGAGCGCGTGACCGCCGAACATCGCCGCGAGCATGGGATCCTTGCGCTGCTCGCATTCCGTGATGAAGTCGGCATTTTCCTTGATGGCCTGCAGGCACTTCTCCTCGCCGTCGCGGTCGGAGACCTCATAGCACAGGCAGGAGCGCAGGCCGAGACGCTTGCTCTCCTCGGCGATGGTGTGCAGCGTGCCGGGGATCTCGCCGTAGCTGGCGTGGTGGTCGAAGATGGTGGTGACGCCCTGCTTGATGGAGTCGATGTAGAGCGCGGTGGCGCTGGCCTTGGTGCCGTCCATCATCAGGTGGCGGTCGATGGCCCACCACGTTCCGTCGAGGACCTCGTAGAAGTTTGTCGGGTTGTTGCCGACGATGGACAGGCCGCGCGCGAGTGCGGAATAGATGTGGGTGTGCGCGTTGATGAAGGCGGGCATGATGACGCCGCCCTTGGCATCGACGATCTCAGCGTCGGGGTACTTCGCGCGCAGGGCGGCCTCCTCGCCGACCTCGGCGATCTTCGCGCCCTCGTAGGCGACCGCGCCGTGCTCGTAGTAGCCGCGGCCCTCTGCGTCGCGGGTGATGAGACGTCCGTTGGTGATGAGCTTCATAAGTGGTTTCCTCCTGTTAAATGGTTTCAACTGACAAAGTCTTCAGGCAAAAAGAAAAGACGCTCCAAGCGAGTCACTCGCCCGAAACGTCAGCGTTTCTGCCGGAGTGATAGTTTCAGCCCGTGCGCGCAGCACTTCGTTACAGCTATCAGTCATAGATTGTAGATTTATTTTACACGAAGGCGGGAACAATTTCAATGGAAATTTCGTCAAAATCCGTGAAAAGAGCCTTGATAAAACAGAGAAATCGCCTTTTGATTTTTGTGCAAAGCGATGAAGGAGCAAAAAAGTTACCCCGCGTTGGCCGTGTAGTCCCCGCCAAACCTGCACATGAATTGCAGGTGGGTCGCCTCTGTCCGGTTTTACTGCTTCCAACGTCCGGCCGCAAAATGCAGCCGGGAGGCCTGCAAACCACCGGAGCGTACCGGCGTCCCGTATGACGAAATGTGGGTTTATAAAGAGCCTATCACGAACCACGCAGGGTAATTGCCATTGTAAGCGGAGCGGCGGGAAAAATCCGTCGGAAGCGAGGTTATTCCTCCTCGTCCTCCATCATCTGCTCCATAAAGAGGTCGTAGACCTCGTTGATCTCGTCCTCGTCGACGACGTTGGCGAGCATCTCCTCGCCGTCCACCGTCTCGCTTTTGAGAATGATGAGACCGTACTCGTCCTCATTCTCCTCCTCGCCCTCCTCCACAACGGGGAAGAAAGCCATATAGGTCGTGCCGTTGTGCTCGAGCGCGTCGATGTATTCCAGCTCGATGTCGTTGCCCTCCTCGTCCGTCAGCGTGACGAAATTCGGGCCGTATTCTTCGCTCATGGGGGTGTCCTCCTCCAACAGTCGGTATTTGAGATGGAGATAGTATAGCGCATTTCCAAGCGCAATGCAAGTTTGACATCTGCGCGATTTTGTATTACAATAAATTACCTATTGTCAAAAGACAGCAAAGCGGAGCTCCGCTTTTTCAATTCGCAAAAGGAGGTAGCGCAATGGAAGGGAAACAAGAAGCCGCCCGTGCGCCTCGAAGAAACCACAGAAGGAGCGGCGCCGGCATGACGGCGCTGAAGGTGCTCGGCACGCTCCTGGCCATCGGCGTCTGCACGGCGCTGATGTTCTTCGGCATTTTTATGAAGTATGTCCACACCACGCTCGAGCCGGTGCTGGACGTGGATATGAGCGCCATCACGCTCAACCAGAGCTCGGTCATCTATTATCAGGACAAGAGCACGGGCGAGTGGAAGGAGCTGCAGAAGATCCACGGCACCGAGGACCGCACGAACATTGAATTTTCCGACATCCCCGACCATGTCTGGCAGGCTCTGGTGTCCATCGAGGACCAGCGCTTCTTCCAGCATCACGGCGTGGACTGGAAATCGACCGGCAAGGCGGTGTTCACCATGCTCACCGGCGGCGGAACGCAGCGCGGCGGCTCGACCATCACCCAGCAGGTCATCAAGAACGCCACCGGCAACAACCAGCCGACCATCAAGCGCAAGGTGACGGAGATCTTCCAGGCGCTGCGCTTCTATAAGAATTACTCGCGTGAGGAGACGCTGACATTCTATCTGAACCTCGTCTACTTCGGCAACCATTCCTACGGCATTCAGGCGGCCGCCGAGAACTACTTCGGCAAGGACGCCAAGGACCTGACCGTCGCCGAGGGCGCGGCCATCGTCGGCATCACGCAGTACCCCTACCTCTACGACCCCTCCCGTCAGGGCACGCTCGACAGCGGCAAGACCTTCCGTGAGAAGAACAAGGAGCGGCAGGAGACGGTGCTCGACAAGATGCACGAGCTCGGCTATCTGGACGACGCGGAATACGAGGCGGCGGTCAACGAGCCGCTGGTGTTCGTGTGGGACGACAACTATGTGCCCTCCGACAGCTCGAAGGAGAAGGTGGCGGAGACCGCCGCGGAGGAGTTCGATCCGTATCTCGTCGAGCAGGTCTTCAACGACGTGGTCGACGCGCTGCGCCGCGAGAAGAACTATTCCGAGGAGATCGCCAAGAAGCTGCTCTACACCGGAGGCTATCAGATCTACGCGACCATCGACCCCGAGCTGCAGAGCATCGTGGAGAAGGTTTACGCCGATACGAGCAACCTGCCCTACACCTCGTCCAAGGGCGAGCAGCTGCAGTCCGGCATGACTGTCATCGACAACGCCACGGGCAACATCGTGGCGATGGCGGGCCGCGTCGGCGAGCGCGAGGGCCGCTTCCTCTTCAACTACGCGACCGCCACCCGCCCCTGCGGCAGCGCCATCAAGCCCATCGCGGTCTACGCGCCCGCGCTGGATACCGGCGTCATCACGCCGGCGACGGTGCTCGACGACTATCCCGTGCGCCTGCAGGCGAACGAGAACGGCACGGAAAAAGCGTGGCCGAAGAACTCCTACAGCGGCTACAAGGGTCTTATCACGCTCCAGACTGCGCTGCGCGTGTCCACCAATACCACGGCGGTGCGCGTGCTCGAGGCGCTCTCTCCGTCCGTGTCCTACGACTTCATGACGCAGAACCTCGGCTTCACCACGCTGGTCAACAGCGATCTCAACTCCGCTGCGCTCGGCCTCGGCGGCCTGACCTACGGCGTGAACACGGTCGAGATGGCGGCGGCGTACTCCGCCTTTGCCAACAACGGCGTGTATACAAGGCCGCGCACCTACATCGAGGTGCGCGACAACAAGGGCAACCTTGTGCTGGAGAACAAGCAGGAGTCGTGGGTGGCGATGAAGGAGTCCACCGCGTACTCGATCAATGAGCTGCTCAAGGGCGTGGTGCGCAGCGGCACCGGCACCGAGGCGGCCTTCTCCGGCATGACCATCGCCGGCAAGACCGGTACGACCTCCAGCAACTATGACCGCTACTTCGTCGGCTACACGCCGTACTACACCGCGGCGGTGTGGATCGGCTACGACCAGAACGCCAGCATCCGCGCGAACGGCAATCCCGCCGCGCAGCTGTGGAAGAAGGTCATGAGCGAGGCACACGAGAACCTACCCAATAAGAATTTCAATGGGAGTACCGCCGACATGACGCAGGTGACGGTCTGCACCCGCACGGGGCTTCTGCAGGGTCCGGGCTGCACCGATGTGCAGACGGTCTGGGTGGCGGCGAGCAACGCGCCCGCGCTGGTGTGCGACGGCCATGTGGCGGTGAACCTCTGCACCGAGAGCGGCAAGCTCGCGACGGAGTATTGTCCCGCCGAGTGCGTGCAGAGCGTGAACGCGATCGACTTCACGACCGAGAATCTGACGGCGGCGTGGGGCTATGAGCGCACGACGATCCTCCTGCCGCTGAGCGCGGCGGAGTACGAGGCGTATGCCGCGCAGCAGGCCGCCGATCCGACGTTTGTGATCCCTGCGGGCAAGCCCGTTCAGGCGAACGACAGCGGCAGCGTGTTCAGCGATCTGATGATGCTCGGCCCCTGCACGCTCCACCAGTACGTCGAGCCGGAGCCGACGCCGGGCGAGGGCTATTACGACGAGAACGGCAACTGGGTTCCGGCCGGCGAGACCGACCCGACCAACCCGACCGATCCGGAGGGATCGGAGGAGGTGTCGCCGGAGCAGGGAACGGATTTCCTCAACTGGCTGCTCAACACCGCGGCGTAAAATTGAACGGAAAAAGGAAGGCTCACATCGAGCCTTCCTTTTTTGTACGCAGCATTTGGGCGGCGAGCAGCAGGAGCAATGGGAAGAGCACCATGCCCGCTACGCCGAAGGCGCGGGCGCCGAGGTACATCGCCATGAGCGAGGCGATGGGCGGCAGCCCCGCCTGCGCGGCGACGAGCTTCGGCTCGGTGATGCTGCGCACGGTGAGCGTGCAGAGGTAGAGGATGACGAGCGCGGCCCCACGCGGCACCGAGCCGAGCAGCAGCTCGGCAAGCGCCCAGGGAATAAGCACCGTTCCGGTGCCGAACACCGGCAGCGCGTCCACGAGCGTGATGAGAAAGGCGGCGAGCAGGGAGTAGCGCTCGCCCAGCAGCCAGAAGCCGGCGAGGAGCTGGCAGAAGGTGAGGGAGCAGAGGATCGCCTGCGCGCGCAGCCAGCGCGTGAGCGAGTGCGTCACGCCGTCACGCCAGAAGCGCAGCCGCTGCTGCGCGCGAGGACTCAGGCGGCGTTTCGCCGCCGCGCAGAGCGTGGGATAGGAGGCGGCGAGGAAGAAGACGGCAAGCAGCGTTGTTGCGGCGAAGAGCACCAGCGCCGGCACGGCGGCGGCCATCGAGCCGAGCAGGGCGAGGGCGCGGGAGGCGAGACCGGCGAGCGCCGTGCTGCCGTAAGCCGCCCAGTCGGAGAGCTCGGCGGTCAGAAGCTCCCGCAGCCAGTCGGGACAGAGCGCGCCGTAGGCGCGCAGCCGATCGAGCAGTCCGCCGGTCAGCGCGGGCAGCGCGTCGAGCAGCGTCGGGAGCTGGGTGAGGAAGGCGGTCGCCTCGGTGAAAAGCGCCGAGAGGAGCAGCGAGAGGAGCCCGCCGAGGAGAAAGAGCAGAAAGAGCGTCAGCAGCGCGGCGGAGAAGCCGCGCTTGAAATGAACGGTCCGCCGCAGGAGGAGAATGACCGGCTCCATCGCGCGGGCCGCGGCGAACGCGAGAAGAAAGGGCAGCAGCCACCAGAGAAGATAGCGGAGAAAGAGATAGAGCGCTGCGGCGAGCACGGCATAATAGGCGCCGGTGAGCAAAAACTCCTTTTTTTGTTCGCTCTGCAAAAAGACCGGCCTCCTTCCTGTCGAATGTTATAGGAAAAAGCTACTTGCTCTCTGTGGATCGTTATGGTATCATATCTCCATAAAAGGACAAATGCTCACGAGAGGAGAACAAGATATGGGAAAAAAGACGAAATTCTATCTGGTCGCTGCGGATGCGCTGCCGGAGATCTTTCTCAAGGTCGCCGAGGCCAAGCGGATGCTTCACGCGGGCGAGGCCGCGCGGCAGGTCGGCATCAGCCGCAGCGCCTTTTATAAGTATCGCGACAGCGTGCAGCCCTTCAACGACATGAAGACCGGCCGCATCATTACGTTCTACGCTCTGCTCAAGGATAATCCGGGCGTGCTGAGCAACGTTCTTTCTATTTTTGCCGGTTCGGGCGCAAATATACTCACCATCAACCAGAGCATCCCGACAAACGGCTGCGCCGCCGTGACCATCTCGGCGGAGACGAGCGATATGCGCGAATCGCTCGAGGAGCTCATCGCCAGCGCCGCAGAGACGGCGGGCGTGGTCAAGTTCGAGATCCTTGCGGGCTGAACCCGCAGGGAGGGTACGGCATACAATGAGTCAGCAGACTGCTTGCAGTTTGCCGACTCATTTTTTTGCTGGGTAGAGAAGGGGGCTGCTATGGGCCTTATCGTACAGAAATTCGGCGGCAGCAGCGTGCGTGACCGCGAGCGGCTGCTGCGCGCCATGAGGATCGTCCGGCGCACCTGGGAGCAGGGGGACGACGTGGTGGTCGTGCTCAGCGCGCAGGGCGACACGACCGACGCGCTGCTTGCGCGCGCCCGCGAGCTGACGGAAGAGCCGCCGCCGCGTGAGCTGGACGCTCTGCTCGCCACGGGGGAGACCGCGAGCGTGGCCCTCGGCGCGATCGCGCTTGCCTCGCTCGGTGTGCCGGCAGTCTCGCTCTCCGGCTGGCAGGTGCCGGTCGGGACGGACGGCACGCACGGCGGCGCGAACGTGAGAAGCGTGGGCGCGGAGCGCATCCGGCAGGAGCTGGCGCAGCGGCGCGTCGTGCTCGCGGCAGGCTTTCAGGGCGTTGACGCGGCGGGAGACGTCACCACGCTCGGGCGCGGCGGCAGCGACACAAGCGCCGTGGCGCTCGCGGCCTTCCTCGGCGCGGAGCGCTGTATCATTTATACGGACGTGGACGGCGTTTATACCACCGATCCGCGCGTGTGCCCGACGGCGCGGCGGCTCGCCGCCATCTCCTGCGACCAGATGCTCCGCCTCGCCGCGAACGGCGCGCAGGTGCTCCATGACCGTTCGGTCGCGCTGGCGGCAAGGCACGGCGTGACCGTCGAGGTGCGCTCGTGCGAGGAGGGGAGCGTCGGCACGCTCGTCGTGCCCCATGTGGAGGAGAGCGGGGAGGTCACGGGTGTCACGCGCTCGCGCTGCGGGGAGGTCACGCGCGTGACGGCCATCGGGCGCGCGCTGCCGTCGCTCGCGGCGATCCGTGCGGCGGTCTCTGCGCTGGAGACGGCGGGCATTACGGTCCTCGGACTCGAGGAGGGCGAGCAGCGCGTCACGCTGCTGGTGAAGCGGGACGACGAGGACGCGGCGCTCTGCGCGGTACATGACGCGCTTGTGCCGCGGTGAGGGAAAGCGGCGGTTTGCGCGGCGAAGACCGCCGCAAACCGCTCTTTCCTGTGCCTGCCCCTGTTGACCGATGGCGAAAAAAACGGATTTTTCATCCGCAGAAAAGAATCCGTTGCAATTTCGACGGGAATATGTTATCCTACGCTAAACCGGTCTGCGCTGCGCGAGCAGCCAATCTCAACAGGCCGGATGCTTAGGAGGTTATCTACTTGGACCCTGCTGACCCGTTATTGCCGAAAATTCTGGTACTGGTCATACTTATTCTTATCAACGCATTCTTTGCCGCGGCTGAGATCGCGGTCATCTCGCTTTCGGAAACGAAGCTGCGCAAGCAGGCGGAGGAGGGCGACCGAAAGGCGAAGAAGCTGCTTGTGCTCATGCAGGCGCCGGACAGCTTTCTTTCCGCCATTCAGATCGCCATCACACTCGCCGGCTTCCTGTCCTCGGCCTTCGCGGCGGACAGCTTTTCCGATCCGCTCGTGCATTGGCTGACGGTGGACAAGGGCTTCACGGCCATTCCCACCTCGACGCTCAACACGATCATGGTGGTGCTCATCACCATCGTGCTCTCGTACTTCAGCCTTGTGCTCGGCGAGCTGGTGCCCAAGCGCATCGCCATGAAAAAGACCGAAGCGGTCGCCCGCTTCACGGTCGGTGCGGTGACGAGCGTAGCAACGGTGTTCCGACCGGTCATCTGGCTGCTCTCCAAGTCCACGAACGGCGTATTGCGAGCGCTGCACATCGACCCCAAGGCCGATGAGGAGGACGTGAGCGAGGACGAGATTCGCATGATGGTGGACCTCGGCGAGGAGCGCGGCGCGATCGAGTCCAATGAGAAGGAGCTCATTGACAACATCTTTGAATTCAACAACACGACCGCCGAGGACGTGATGATCCACCGCACCGACATGGTGATGCTGTGGGTCGAGGACACGCGCGAGGAGATCCTCGCGACGATCCGCTCGTCCGGCCTGTCCCGCTTCCCGGTCTACGAGGAGAACGCGGACGATATCATCGGCATTCTCTCCACGCGCGAGTATCTGCTCAACGCGCAGGCGGAGGCGCCCAAGCCCATGCGTGAGCTGCTGCGCCCCGCGTATTTCGTGCCCGAGTCCGTGCGCACGGACGTGCTGTTCCGCGATATGCAGAGCAAGAAGGTGCACATGTCCATCGTGGTGGACGAGTACGGCGGCACGAGCGGCCTGGTGACGATGGAGGATCTTCTCGAGGAGATCGTCGGCAACATCTACGACGAGTTCGACCCGCAGGAGGAAAAGGACATCGAAAAGGTGGGCGACAATCTCTGGCGTGTGGCAGGCTCGTGCGAGCTTGAGCGCGTCGCCGAGGCGACGGGCGTGCAGTTCCCCGAGGACGAGGAGTCCGACACGCTCGGCGGACTGGTGTTTGCCCAGCTCTCGTTCATTCCCGAGGACGGCAGCCAGTTCACGGTGGACGCCTGCGGCCTGCACATCGAGGTGCAGAGCTTCAACGAACGCCGCGTGGAATGGGCGCTGGTCTCACGGCTCCCGGAGGAGGAAACGCCCGAGGAGCAGGAGAAATAAACAAAAAAGAAACAGCAGCTTGAAAAAGCTGCTGTTTTTTTGCGGAAAGCACTTGACTTGCGCGCTTGACTTTGATAAAATAAGGCGCTTATATGTGAGAGTATGCGCAAAGCGAACCCTCACCCATTGCCACAAGGATAGCACAGGAAACAAAAAAGCACAAGAGCAAATGTGACATTTCTATCAACAAAGCCGTGCGTGTCGCACGGCGCACCAACACATTCCCCGCCGGAGACAGACCGGCGGGAAAGGAAAGGCGTGAAGAGCAAAAATGGCCAAAGACAAGATGTACGGCAAGACCCTTCGCAAAAACTTCGCTCGACATGAGGAGATCATGGAGATGCCGAATCTTCTGGAGCTCCAGAAGAAGTCCTACCGGTGGTTCCTCGACGAGGGACTGCAGGAGGTGTTCACCGACGTCGCCTCGATCACCAACTACGCGGGCAATCTTGAGCTGAGCTTCATCGGCTACAAGATGGACGAGGCCCCCAAGTACGACGTGGAGGAGTGCAAGGCGCGCGACGCCACCTATGCCGCTCCGCTCAAGGTCAACGTGCGGCTGTACAACAACCAGACGCAGGAGATCAAGGAGCAGGAGATCTTCATGGGCGATTTCCCGCTCATGACCCAGTCCGGCACCTTCGTCATCAACGGCGCCGAGCGCGTGGTCGTCAGCCAGATCGTCCGCTCCCCGGGCGTGTACTACGGCAAGGAGATCGACCTCAAGACCGACCTGCCCCTGCTCACCAGCACCGTGATCCCCTACCGCGGCGCGTGGCTGGAGTATGAGACCGACACCAACGAGGTGTTCTGGGTCCGCATCGACAAGAACCGCAAGATCCCCATCACCGAGCTGATCCGCGCCATCGGCGGTCAGGCCGAGCAGTACGCCGACCTCAAGACCGACACGGGCATCCTCGACC
>ERZ773139.4965-NODE-4965-length-10038-cov-3.754483_pt1 | contig 10038 bp, 11 predicted proteins | sample MGYA00580854_ERZ773139 | MGnify/ENA primary metagenome ERZ773139 (study PRJEB29015, sample SAMEA2737809) | human gut metagenome | biome: human gut; feature: human-associated habitat; material: faeces | place: China | collected 2012 ...
GCTGATGCAGGACGTGAAGGCCGGGCGGATAGCAACGCTCTATGTATATAGGCTGGACCGATTTTCTCGGTCGGTGGCGGATTTCGGCCAGCTGTGGCAGGTGCTGCAGGCGAATCGGGTGGAGTTTGTGTCGGTCAGTGAGAATTTTGATACCTCCACCCCCATGGGCAGGGCCATGCTGCACATCATCATGGTGTTTGCCCAGCTGGAGCGGGAGACCATCGCCCAGCGGGTGCGGGACAACTACTACCGGCGGGCAGCCTTGGGGACGTGGCCCGGCGGCCCGGCCCCCTTCGGATTCGACAACGGCCGGGCGGCCGGACGGGATGGACGCCGGGCGCCGGCGCTGGTACCCAACGGACGCGGGGAGCTGGTGCGGCGGATATTTGCGGAATACGCCGGGAAGGGGACATCCCTGTCGGGGCTGGCCAAAAAGCTGAGCCGGGAGGGTATCCCCGGGCCCAAGCGGGCGGTGTGGGACAGCGTGACCTTATCCCGGCTGCTGCACAACCCGGCCTATGTGAAGGCGGACGAGCAGGTGCGGCTGTATTATCTGGGCCAGGGCGTCACCGTCTCCGATCCGGCGGAGCATTTTGACGGGCAGCACGGCCTGCTGCTGGTGGGCAGGCGGGAGACAGACAGCCGCAGGCGCACAGATGCGGGGAGTCAGATGCTGTCGGTGCTGAACAGCCCCGGCTTGGTGGAGGCGGAGCTGTTTCTCCGGTGCCAGGAAAAGCTGCGAAAAAACCGGCAGCTGGGCCGCAGCGGACAGGGAAAGCACACCTGGCTGTCGGGCCTGCTGAAATGCGCGGAGTGCGGATACAGCGTTTCTGTGACGGAAAACGGCGGAAGGCGGTACCTGCACTGCAGTGGGCGCTATAACCTGGCCCACTGCCGCTCGGCCATACGGGTCGACCTGGCAGAGCTGGAGGGGCGAGTGCAGGGGGATATAAGCAAGCTGCTGGCTGATTGTCCGAAGCCCCGGGCGGAATCCGGCGAAAGCCGGTATGCCGCGTCTATGACGGAGCTGGACCGGCAAGCGGAGCGGCTGACAGATGCATTTGCACAGAGCGAATCCATGCCCGCCGACTATCTGCGCAGAGCTCTGGGGAAGATCCAGCGGCAGCGGCAGACCCTGCAGCAGGAGAGGGACCGGGCGCAGAGGCGGGGAGAGGAAACTCGGGAGATGGAATTTGCAGCCCTAACCTTTGCCGAAAAGAAGGCCGTGGCCGCACAGCTCATTGCATGCATCCGACTGGCGGGAGATACAGTGGAAATTCGGTGGGCGGTATGAGGGAAAAACGGATAGAAAGCTTCCCGTAATGGCTCCGAGCTGCGAAAATGTACAAAATGCCGGCGAATGAAGTCTTTTACAGTATTTTCAAATGCCCGGAAGGGGGTGAGAAAATGGCACATTCCCGTTCTCTGCTATGCTTTTACATAAAAAAGATCCCGGGCAATAGCTCGGGATCTTTTTTGAGGAAAACCCTCAGTATGGAAAAGAAATGGGAAATAGCAAGGTTATCAGAGCTGCAGGCGGTCTTCCTTGCTCCAGGTGGGCAGGTCCAGACGGGGATAGCGGCGGCGGAGCTCGTCCATCTCACCGTTGGCATCGCCCAGAACGGCGATGCGGTTCACAGCCGTCAGGTCTGCCTGGGGCATAGGCTCGGCGCTGTCCTTGCCGCACACGGGGCAATGGTACAGACCGGCAGCCTCGTTGTATACCACTTCGCTGCTGCCGCACACGGCACAGCGGTTCATCTTAGAAATCAATGCCATAACTTTTGTCCTCCAATCTTTAAGCTGGATTTATCATAGCACAGAAGATTATATTTGTGAAGCGCATGTTTGTTCTTGAAATCATGAGAAGTTGTATGGTATAATAAAAGCAGAACGGCGAGAATACATAGCTTGTCAAAAAGCCCTGCAGAGTTTGCGCCCGCAGAAGCAAGGAATTCAAATCATTTTTCACCGTGACATGTGCGCGGGGGAAAATGCCGCTCAGACTGCAAGTGCATGATTTTACGCTTGCGCATAAATCCTGCGTGGGGCAGGCTGTGAGCCTTTTGCCGGGAAATTTCAAGGGATTTTTCGACAGTATCAGGTAGGAGGTGTCTTATGAGCATTACAAAATATCAGATTTTTCTGAAAACTGCGGCCTGCGGCAGCTTTTCTAAAGCGGCGGAGGCTATGAATTTCACCCAATCCGGCATCAGCCACGCCATCAACTCCCTGGAGGGCGAGTTAGGCGTCACTCTTCTCAGCCGCAACCGGGGCGGGGTGGTGCTGACAGCGGACGGACGGGCCCTGCTGCCCCAGATCGAAAAGCTCTGTGCCGCCCACCACACCATGATGCAGACGGTGGAAAGCCTCAAGGGAATGGACAGCGGCCTGGTAAAGGTGGCAACCTTTTCCAGCGTTTCCTTCCTGTGGCTGCCCCGCATCCTCAAGAGCTTTGGTCAGATCTACCCCAACATTGAGTTTGAGGTGATTACAGGGGATTATTACGAGCAGATCGAAAGCTGGATTGTATCCGGGGCGGTGGATTGCGGATTCTTCCGCCTGCCGTCTACCAAGCATCTGCAAACCTATCCCCTGTACCGGGACGAGCTGCAGGTGGTGGTGCCCTGCGACCATGTCTATGCCCAAGAGGACCCGTTTCCGGCATCGGAGCTGGCCGAGGAGCCATTCATCCTGCTGGAGGAGGGGGAGGACTACGAGATCATGGCTGCCTTTGACAAGCTGGGCATCCGGCCCCATGTGAAGTACACTGCCCGGGAGGATCGAACCATCCTGGCTATGGTGTCCGAGGGCTTGGGCATCAGCCTGCTGCCTCGGCTTATGGTAAGCCACAGCCCCTTGCCCGTGCAGGTCTGCCGGGCACCCCTGCAGTTTGACCGGACCATCGGCATCGGCGTGAAGGACGAGAAGGCGCTGTCCAAATCCACCAGGCTGTTCGTGGACTATGTGCGCACATGGGTGGCGGAAAACGGGGATAAATAATAGGGAATCGAAAAACTGCATGACCGGAAGGGGCGGGCCGGGCAAATATTTGTGTAGTATGCGGCGGCGAATTTGCTTGAGATTTTGCGCCTTTACCACTATAATAGGAGAACACACCGAAGCAGGGCTGCCGGTTGGGCCCTGGGGAGGGAGTACTTCGGATAGGACGGAAAGGCCCGCGGGTCGGGCGCCTATGGCGCGGCTACGGGAAATGGCAATATGAAAAGGATCCATCATTTCAGGCTTGGCGGCTCCATCGACATGCTGACGGGACCGCTGCTGAAGAAGCTGCTGCTGTTTAGCCTGCCGCTTATGGCCTCCAGCGTGCTGCAGCTGCTGTTTAACGCGGCGGATGTTGTGGTGGTGGGGCGCTATGCAAGCTACGCCAGCCTGGCCGCCGTGGGCAGCACCACTGCCATCGTGAATCTGGTGGTGAACCTGCTCATCGGCATGGCCGTGGGCGTGAATGTGGTTGTTGCCCGGTACATCGGCGAGGGGGACAAGAGCAGGGAAATCTCTGCGGCTATCCACACGGCGGTGGCTATGGCCCTGGTGGGCGGACTGATCCTGGGCGGCGCCGGCTGCGCCATGGCAGAGTGGATTTTGCGCATGATCTCGACACCCGAGGATATTTTTGACCTGGCGCTGACGTACCTGTACATCTATTTCGCCGGGACACCGGCCATTATGCTGTATAACTACGGCGCGGCTGCCCTGCGCGCCCGGGGCGACACCCAGCGGCCGCTGCTGTTCCTCACTATCAGCGGCGTGACCAATGTGGCACTGAACCTGCTGTTTGTTATCTCGTTTCAGATGGACGTGGCGGGGGTGGCCTTGGCCACGGTTATCAGCGAGACGCTCAGCGCTGTGCTGGTGGTGGTATGCCTTATGCGCACCCAGGATGAGCTGCACTTTTCCTGGCGGAAGCTGCGCTTTGACCGCCGGAGCCTGGGCCTTATGGCCAAGGTGGGTATCCCTGCCGGAGTGCAGGGCTGCCTGTTCAGCGTGGCTAACGTGGTCATACAGGGCGCTATCAACGCCTATGGCAGCGTGGTGGTAGCCGGGTGCAGCGCTGCCGGCAGCATTGACGGGTTCATCTATGTGGCTATGAACACTTTCCACCAATCGGCGCAGACCTTCCTGAGCCAGAACATCGGCGCAGGAAAGTATGAGCGGGTGAAGGAGATCCTGAAAAAATGTATCCTGTGTACCGTGGTCACCGGGGCTACCCTCAGCGCCGTGGCCTGCATCTGGAGCGAACCGCTGCTGGCCATCTACAACCAGGATCCGGCGGTGCTGGCTGCCGGTGCGGTGCGGCTGCGGATGGTGGTGATACCGTATGTGATCTTCGGCATTGCAGATGTGCTTACGGGCGCCATCCGAGGCTGCGGCAGCCCGATGCGGCCGGTGGTTATCAACCTGCTGTGTACCTGTGTCTTCCGCCTGGCCTGGATTGCTGCCATCGACACGGACACTATGGCACCCACATGGGTGTATGCGTCCTATCCGGCCTCTTGGCTGTTGCTGCTTGTAGCGCTGCTGGTGTGCTGGTGCAGGCTCTACCGCAGAAAAATCAAGCCGAATATCGCACGAAACGGAGCGGCTGCATAAAGGCGCGCCATATGTGAAAATAAAGTCCGCAGGTTCTTGAAGCCTGCGGACTTTTATGCTGATTTTGATGGGGCTACCGATAGCACAGGCATTGCTCGGGGAGCAGGTCGAAGGCCACGGCTGCACCATCGACGGGGGCGGCAGCCGTGGGCGCAGACACATGCAGCAGCGGCCCGGCGGCATCCCACGTCGGGCGGAGCAGGACGGAGGCTTCGTTCAGATCGAGGATGGTTCGGAATACTTGCGCCCGGTAGGGGCCGGTCCCCAGGGAAACTGCGCTGTCCGGAATGGCCACGGTGCATGTGCCATCTCCGGTGGATAGGGGCAGGGTGATGTCCCAGCCGTCCAGGCGCACGCCGCCCTCACAGCTCCAGGCGGACAGAAAGTTGCGGCAGCCGGTGAGCCGGGCCGCACTTTGGGTGGCGGGACGGCGCACCAGGGATTCCATATCCGTTACCGCACCGGCCAGAACGCCTTGGCGGCAGTAGGACATACGGATGTGCCAAAAAATGTAGGTATTGGACAGGCCCAGGGTCTGTCCGGCGTAGGCCAGCGTCTCGTCAAAGGCCTCGAAGGCACCGCGGACCGTGCGGTACATCAGCGGGAATATCACTACCACGGTGGCAAAGATGGCGGCTTCATCAATGCTGTAGAAATTAAAAATCTTCTGGGTGTACTGGCCCACGGGCACGTCGCTATTGCCGATGGCCAGCTTTACATCGCCGTTTTTCAGCAGATCGGCCAGCTTGTCAAAGCTGTCGACGCCCTTGGGATTACCCTCTGTCACGGCCAAGGCCACCTTGTTCTCCAGCAGATCCTGGCCCTTGGGGTTCTTCTCGGAATTATCCTTCAGAGAACCATCCAGAGCGTTCATCTGCTTGGGAGCGGCGGAAATGAACAGGTCACATACGGCACCCTCCTCAATTTGGGTCAGCAGCTTGCCGGAGGAATCAAAGGTGAAGCTGATCCTTACGTTTTTGTTTTCAGCCATGTACTTGTCACCGATGGCGGTGAGGGACTCCGTGAGGGAGGCTGCGGCAAACACCGTCAGCTCTACGGATTCATCATTTTTTTTGCCGTCTTTGCTGCCGCAGGCCACCAGGCTCAGAGCCATGACCAGCGCCAGGAGCAGGGAAATAAGCTTTTTCATCGTGGTCTTTCCTTTCTGACTTTTGTTTATATATCGGCGTAATTCTTTTGCGAGGATAACGGTGGGCGAGGATCATGCGCCTAAACGGCGCACGATATATACTGCCAAAAAAACCGACGGTTTTTTTGGCAAAAGGCCCCAAGTCTGCTGCGCGCATAATTTCGGCGCAAAACGCCGAAATTCCACACCGGCAGCCTGAGCGGTATTTTCTCTCATGCACAGGTCGCGAGAGAAAATGATCGCAATTTTTCGCATCTGCGGACGCGAACTCTGCGAGGCTTTTTGAAACGCGGAATTATTTGCCGAAGGGGCAGATGGGGTAATGGCATTTCTTACAGCCCAGGCACAGACCGCCCTCACCCAGGGCGGCGATGTCACTGCGTGTTACGGGTATATCTGCCGCTACCTTGGGCAGGATCAGGTCAAAAATCGTGGCACCGGCGTGCATGACGCAGCCGGGGAGACCCATGACGGGCAGACCGTCCTCAAAATAGCCCAGAAGGAACATGACACCGGGGAGCACCGGGGCTCCGTAGCAGACAATATCCGCACCGGCCGCTTTGATGCCGCCGGGGGGTGTTGTCGTCAGGGTCCACACTCATGCCGCCGGTGCAGAGGATCATATCCGGGCTCCTTTGCCGCATGGCAAGCACCGCATCCCGGACGTTCTCCACACCGTCACCGGAGTAGACCACCTCCAGCGTCTCGATGCCGCAGGCCTTCAGCTTGTCAATAACCACGGGGGTAAAGGTGTCCTTAATGAGTCCCTTTTTCACCTCGCCGCCGGTGGCGACGATACAGGCGGTTTTGCGGATGAAGGGCCGTAAGGACAGCAGTGGTTCGGGGCCTGCGGCCTGCTCCGCCTTTTGCAGCTTTTTTTCGGAAATAATCAGGGGGATCACCCGCATGCCGGCCAGCTTATCACCCTTACGGACGGCGGTGCCGCCCTTGCGGGTGGCGATCATCACCTCGTCCTGGCTGTTCACCGCCACAAGGCGGCGACTATCTACCAGGAACAGGCCGTCACAGGCGGCCTTCAGCTCGATCTTGCCCTCTTTAACTTGGCTGCGGGTCATGTTCTCCTGGCCGCACAGACTGAGCAGCCGCTCCGCCGCGTCATTTTCATGGATCATGCCGGGGGTCATCTCCCAAACGCATAGATGCTCCTTGCCCATGGACAAAAGCGCCGGGATGTCCTCCGCCGTGACCACATGACCCTTGCGGAAGCGGGCGTCCTTATACTGAGCCCTGATGATCTGAGTCATGTCGTGGCAGAGTACATGGCCTACGGCATCCTCCGTTTTAATAAGCTTCATTTCAGCACCTCGATCTTATCTCCGGCCTGCACGCGGCCCTCTTTCACCACCACGGCAAAGATGCCCTCTGTGGGCATGACGCATTTGCCGGCGGTACGCTTGATCTCGCGATCGTTATGGCACTGCTTGCCGATTTGGGTGACCTCCAGCTCTGTTTCCCCCACACGCAAGCGGGTGCCCACGGGCAGATGCTTGAGGTCGATGCCTCGGGTATTAATGTTTTCTGCGAAAACTCCTGCATCCAGGGGGATGGGGCAGAGAACACGCATGGTGTCCACGCTTTCCTCCGCCAAAAGGCTGATCTGCCGGTGCCAATCGCCGGCGTGGGCATCGCCCACGATGCCGTGGCGGCACTTGAGATCAATGTACGGCACTGCGTGCTTTCGGGCGCCCTTTTTTATGCTGAAGTTGACCGCTGTAACTGTTGCCATAGCTTACACCTCGGCTTTATATACACCGCTCTTGCCGCCTTCCTTATAAAGGAGACGGATGTCGGTGATGGTCTCCGTTTACGAGGGCGGCAGCGTCATCACCCTGGATCAGGTGGAGAGCCGGGAGGGCTTGCGCATCGTGTCGGATATTGGCTCCCGGTTGCCGGTTTTTTGCACGTCCCAGGGGAAGGTGTTTCTGGCGCATATGTCACGGGCCGGGGCGGAAAATCTGCTGCGGAGCCAGAGCTTGACACAGTTTACACCTCATACCATTACGGATATTCCCTCCCTGCTGTGAGAGGTGGAGGTGTGCCGCACTCAGGGCTATGCCATTGAAAACGGAGAATACAAGATCGGCCTGCGATCCATTTCGGCACCCATCTACAACGTGGGGAGGGAAGTGCAGTACACCGTGGGGATCATCGGCATGCTGCGCAGTACACACTCCGATGAATTTCGCGCGGCGGTGCAGCGGGTCTGCGCTACGGCGACTATGATCTCCGCTGCCTTGGGCTACAGAAATCAGGAGGATTCATTATGAAGTACACAGCTGCTGTGATTACCGTAAGCGACATGGGCAGCAGGGGGCTGCGGCAGGACACCAGCGGCCCTGCGGTTCGGGCCATACTGGAGGAGGCGGGGTTTTCCGTTGCGCACACCGCTATCCTGCCGGATGAAATGGAGCAGATCAGCGCGGAGCTGCGGGACTGCGCCGACCGGAGGAGGATTGACCTCATTGTGACCACCGGCGGCACGGGGCTGTCTCCCCGGGATGTGACGCCGGAGGCGACCCGGGCCGTGCTGGAGCGGGAGATCCCTGCCATCCCTGTGGCCATGTGGATGGAGGGGCTGAAGGTCACCCCCCGGGCTATGCTGTCCCGGGCTGTGGCCGGGATCAGGGGCAGCAGCCTGCTGCTGAATCTTCCGGGGTCTGAAAAGGCGGCCCGGGAGAATCTGGCTGCCGTGATCGGAGCCCTGGAGCACGGATTGCACATGATTGCCGCCGAGGGGCATGAATGAGGGCAAAGAACAGGAAAAAATGAGAGGTCCGCAAGCCCCATTGGGGACTTGCGGACCTCTTGAAGCTTTATGCCGTGTCCTTCAGCGCCCGACCCGGAGGGAGCTGCTGGATTCGCCGGAAGTCCAGAAGCAGCACAGGCAGATAGCCGAGGAGCATAAAGACGAATATCTTCACATAACCTGCGGGCTCCTTGCGGAAGATTGCACCTGTCTGAGAGGATAGAATTTTCACTATGTATGTACCTCAAAAGGCAAATGCGAGAAGTTTTCCGGGGTTTTTATAGGGCTGTAGGAAGAAGGTGTCGAAAAAGCTGCCGCAGGGGGACTTTACTCTGTTGCCGGCGGTTCCACATCCCACTGGATGGGTTCCATGCCCATGGAGCGGATGGCGGAGATGACGTGGTCGTCGTATTCGCCGTAGGGACAGCGGATCAGGGTGGGGGCGACGCCTGTAATGGCCTTTACCTTATCGTTGCAGGCGGTGACATCGGCGATGATTTGGTCGGCAGAGAGGGCGTTGTAGTGGTCGTGGTGGTTAGAGTGGTTCATGACCTCCATACCTGCCTCATGCAGCGCCTGGACGGACTCGGGATATTTATCCACCCAATCCCCCACCAGGAAGAAGGTGGCCTTGACCTGGTACTGATGCAGGATATCGATGAGAATTTGGGTGTCCTCGTTGCCCCAGGCGGCATCGAAGGAGATGGCGCAGTATTTTTTGCCGTCCTCGGCAGGGCGGTCCACGCTGTAAATGGGAAGCTGGCGGGCGGCTGTGGCGGCGGTGATGGCGGCGGGCACATGGACGACGCCGAAAATGGCGGCAGCGGCCAGCAGCGCACAGGCGGCTAAGGCGATGCCCTTGGGGATGAGGAAGACCCGGGCGGGCTTGCGGGACATATGAATTCCACCTTTCCTTTTTTTGCTACCCTATGCATCCCCGGGTGGGGATATACCCCGGGATCGGGGTGAAAAAGGGCTGTTAATTCCGGGGTCTGGGAGGTATAATAAAAAAGAGAAGTAAAAATTTGACCGAAAATGAGGTGCGAGTATGTGTACAGCGACAACCTACCAAACGAAGGACTTTTACATGGGCAGAAACCTGGACTATGAGTTCTCCTACGGGGAGGAGGTCACCGTAACGCCCAGGAATTATCCCTTTGCCTTTCTCCATGGGGGCACTATGGAATCCCACTATGCGATGATCGGTATGGCCTTTGTGGCGGAGGGGTATCCCCTTTACTATGACGCAGTGAATGAAAAGGGGCTGGGCATGGCGGGGCTCAACTTTGTGGGAAACGCGGTTTACAGAGACGCCGTGTGCGGAAAGGATGCGGCGTATGTGGCGCAGTTTGAGCTGATCCCGTGGATCCTGGGCCGGTGCGGATCAGTGCGGGAGGCAAAAGCGGCTTTATCCGGCATGGTCATCACGGGGACGCCCAACAGCAGCAGGCACACCAGATAGAACAGGACGAAGTAGCCGCCGCCGTTCTTGCCGGTAATATAGGGG
>ERZ773139.4967-NODE-4967-length-10037-cov-4.424865_pt1 | contig 10037 bp, 8 predicted proteins | sample MGYA00580854_ERZ773139 | MGnify/ENA primary metagenome ERZ773139 (study PRJEB29015, sample SAMEA2737809) | human gut metagenome | biome: human gut; feature: human-associated habitat; material: faeces | place: China | collected 2012 ...
GACTCCGACGCGATGATCTTCGCGGAGACGGACGGCGAGCCGCACAACACGATCACGCCGATTGGGCGGAAGGCTTCCTAAAGCGCCACCCGGAATTTAACGCCGACAACGCCGAAGACATCATTAAGGATGAGATCGGACAGGTCTTTGCGCAGGTCTTGGAGTGCGCGGGCGTCTACAAGCCGACGCCGGAGGGAAGAGAACACCTTCACAAATTCCTCGACTGTGTCAGAGAAGGCTGAAAAAATCGCCCCGGAAACGATGTTTCCGGGGCGGTTTGCGTATGAAAAACAGAATCTTACAGCTTCGCGTAGGCGCAGGCGATCTTGGAGCAGGCGCGGGCGTTGTTGTAGGCAAGCTCGAGGTTTGCTGCGAACGAGCTGCCGCCAGTCATGTCCTTGATGTGCGCCAGCAGGAACGGCGTGATTGCCTTGCCGTGGATATGCTCGGCGTTTGCCTGTGCGACTGCCTGATCGATGATCTTGTTCATGTAATCGGGGTCCATCGCATACTGCTCGGGGATGGGGTTGCCGACGACGGCGCCGCCCTTGAGACCCACGTCCCACTTGGTCTTCATGATCTTTGCCACGGTCTCTTCATCCTGGCAGTTGTAGTCCAGCTTGTAGCCGGAGGTGCGGCAGTAGAATGCGGGCAGCTCGTCGGTGCGAAGACCGAGAACCGGCACGCCGTAGGTCTCGAGGTACTCGAGCGTCAGACCGAGGTCCAGAATGCTCTTTGCGCCCGCGCAGACGACGCAGACAGGCGTGTTGGCGAGCTCCTGCAGGTCGGCGGAGATGTCCATGGTCTTCTCTGCGCCGCGATGCACGCCGCCGATGCCGCCGGTTGCGAAGAAGCGGATGCCGGCGAGGCTGGCAATGATCATGGTCGTTGCGACGGTCGTTGCGCCGGTCTGACCGGTGGCAAGATACACGGCAACGTCGCGGCGGCTGACCTTGCCGACGTTCTCGGCCTTGCACATGGTGAGCAGCTCTTCGTCGTTCAGACCGACCTTCAGCTTGCCGCCGATGATAGCGGTCGTTGCGGGGATAGCGCCCTCTTCACGGACGATTTTTTCTACCTTGTGGGCAAATTCGACATTCTCCGGATACGGCATGCCGTGGCTGAGAATGGTGGATTCCAGAGCAACAACAGGCTTGCCTGCTGCAAGCGCTTCGGCGATTTCCGGTGCAACGGACAGATAATCATGCAGATTCATTGTTTGTACTCCTTTAGTATAGATTCCAGAAGCGAAATGCTCATCTGGGGGTTGATGGTTCTTTCGTGACCGATGGCAGCGATGCCTGCTGCCATGGCGTAGTCCATGACGGACTCGATGGGAAGCTGCTCGAGCGTTGCGTAGATCATCGCGGCGGTGAAGGCGTCGCCCGCGCCGGTGGCGTTGACCATGTGCTCGCAGGGCTTGAGCTTGCGGCGCAGCATGCGCCCTTCCTGGTCCATGTACAGGCACCCTTCGGTGCCGAGGCTGACGAAGATGCGGTGCAAGCCCTTGTTCAGAACCGTCTCGCAGGCGTTATACAGGCTCAGCTCGTCTTTGATTTCCTGCCCGGCGAGAATTTCCAGCTCCATGCGGTTGGGCTTGACAGTGTGGAACTTGCCAACGTAGGGCGCAAGCTTTCTGGCGTAGGCGGTGGAGACGGGGTCTGCATACACGTCAGGTCCGCCCTGGCAGATATCGAGCAAGCGGCAGATTGCCTCTTCAGACAGGCTGGGGTCGCAGGTCACGAGCTGCGCGCCGCGGATCAGGCTCTGCTTGGAGCTTAAATAGCTCAGCGGCAGTCCCTGCAGCACCGTCATGTCGGACAGCGCCACAAACATATCGCCGTCCGCGTCGATCATGGACATGTAGGTGGACGATGCTTGTCCATCTGCGACATAGAGGTTGGAAATGTCGATGCCAGCCGACTGGCACTCGCGGCGGATCTGGTCTGCGTACACGTCGGTGCCGACGGCGGAAATGAGCTTGACGCTCACACCGAGGCGCGAGAGGTTTTCACAGACATTCCGCGTCACGCCGCCGGCAGAGGTGTTCATATGACCGGGGTTGGAGTCGTGCATGACGATCGACTTTTTGGACCTGCCGTGGATGTCTACGTTTGCCGCGCCCACGCCGAGGACATACGCGCTCTCATTGACAATGTAGCCCTTGCCGAGAAGGTAGCCCTTCTTCTGCAGATTGGCAATATGCACGGCGACGGAGCTGCGCGCAAGATTCAGCTTGGCTGCCAGCTCGTTCTGGGAGATGGCAGGGTTCTGCTGGATGATATGAAAAATTTCGGATTCGCGTTCTGTCATGGTTTCACCACCGGACAAAAGTTTATTTTATAAGCATATGTTTATAATAGCACAAGATGTCTGTTTGTCAAGAGGGGAAAGCAGAAAAATTGCGCCCCGGAAATCCAAAGGACCTCCGGGGCGCGGGAAGAGGAAAGAAATCGGAAAAATCAGACGTTCAGAAGCGGGAAGGAGATGTTCGCCTTGAACAGGTCTCCATCGACGACGAGATCGAAGCTGCCCTTCTGGAGCCCTGTCAGGCTCTGCGCGATGGAAAGACCGAGACCGCTTCCTTCTGTGGAGCGGGACGAGTCGCCGCGCACAAAGCGCTCCATCAGCTCGTCTGCCGTGATATCGAGGGGATAGTTGGAGATGTTCTTGAAGCTGATCTGTACGCGGCTGTCGAGCACTTCGCTGGTGAAATACACGCGCGTGCCGGGCATGGCGTATTTGCAGATGTTGCTGAGCAGATTATCGAACACCCGCCACAGAAGCTTTCCGTCCGCGAGAATCTGCGGGCTTTCCGGCGCGAGCTTGACGATCGGCTCGAGCCGGCACAGCTCGAACCGGCTCTGATATTCGCCAGAGACCTGCGATAAAAGCACGTTCACATCGACCGCTTCCAGATGCACCGGCAGCGTGCCGCTGGAGGCCTTGGACGCTTCAACCAGATCTTCGGTCAGCTTTTTAAGCCTTGCCGACTGCCGGTCGAGAACGGCGATATATTCTTTGGCTTTCTCCGGCTGGACGTCCTCCTTCTTGAGAAGATCGACGTAGTTCACAATCGAGGTCAGCGGGGTTTTGATGTCGTGCGAAACGTTTGTGATGAGGTCCGTGCGGAAGCGCTCGGATTTGAGCTGCTGCTGCACTGCCTTCTGCATGCCCTGCGCGATGGAATTGAGGTTCTCGCCGTGGTGTTTCAGAACGCCGTACATATGGTTCAGGTCGACGCTTGCGTTGAGATTGCCTGCCGCGAGTGCCTCGCCGCCGGATTTGAGCTTTTGCAGGCTGACGGCAAGCAGGACCAGAAGCGGCGCTTCTGCAAGCTTTGCGATCACCCAGATCACGACGACCGCGCTGCGGCTGAACGCCGCGAGGACAAACAGCTCGGCAAGGCTTATGCCCACGAAGATCAAACCTGCCTGCCAGTAGAGCGGCAGATGGACTGCGCAGTAGGAAATGCCGGTTCCAATTGCCCGCAGCGTGCGCGCAAGAAAGCGCAGGATATAGAAAATGATCGTGTTTTTCCAGAACGCGCCGGATTTGAAGCGCGTTGAAAGCGTCATCAAAACGCTCATCACAAGCAGCACGGCAAGAGCCAGCAGGATAGCCAGCAAAATGACCGCCGGAGCAAAGTCAACACTTGTTGCATCGATCCCGAGCATCAAGACGCAAGAGCCTATGCCAAGCGCGAGCGCCAGATACAGGTCCAGCGGGATCTTATCGACCCAGTTTAGATGAATGCCCTCCACGCCCTCTTTGTGCCCGGCGGCGCACAGCAGGAAGATCACAAGCGCCAGACACAAGACGAACAGCGCAGCCGTCAGCCAGATCAGCGTGTTCCGGTTCTCGACCAGAAGGTTGGTGTAATACGCCTCAAAATAGATGCGGTCTTTTGCCGCAAGCGTCTGGCGAATGTAGCCGGTGATCGTCACGTGGGCATAGTCAAAGCGCTGATAGGAGATGTAGGCATGCACCTTGCTGCCGGGAAGATCTGCCGGATGGTCGTCCGCAGTGGTTTCTACCGTGGTTTCGGCGGAAGAATTTTCCTGAGCGGGCTCCGGAGACCGTTCCTCCGTCTGCGCACCGGACACAGCTTCTGTAGAATCTTCCTGCTCATACGTTGTGATGTAGGCACTGTCGACGTTGAAATTCTGCCGTTCGAGCGAATTGACATATTCCTCAAAGGCTTCCACGGAGGAAAATACATGATCTTCCTCCACAACATTCCGCCAGTTATAAGACAAATACTGCTCCTGGCTGCGCGTATATTGGTACGTTTCGTCCTGATCGGGACTTTCAAAGACGGTTTTGCCGGTATCATCCTGCACGGTGAAGAAGAAGTTGCTGTTTTCGCGCGAGAACCTCTGCTCAAAATTCTCCAGACTTGTGTAGCTGTCGCCCGACTGCTTTTGCAAATACGCCGTATAGTAATCGGCAGCGGCAGTCATATCGCTGAAAAATGCGTTTGACGCAATATGGTCTTTCACAAAGCCCTCGGGATTGACATAGCCGCCCTCATCTGCCAGATACGCGATGCCGAGCGCGCTGAAAAGCAGCACGACAGAAAATATGCTCAGCAGAAGAAGCGCTGTGATCTTGACCCAGAGCTTGGACTGTACTTGTTTCATCTGGAATCAGCCTCCATTTTGTAGCCCTTGCCCCAGACCACCTTCAGATACCGGGGCTCGGCGGGGTTATATTCGATTTTCTCCCGGATGTGGCGGATGTGAACCGCGAGGGCGTTGTCCGCGTTCAGCGGCAGATCGTCCCAGACCCGGCGGTAGATTTCGCTGGGGGAGAAGACCTTGCCGGGGTTCTGCATCAAAAAGCGCAGAATATCATATTCCTTGGGCGTGAGATTTACCGTCTCGCCGTCGAGCCGCACGGTCTTCGCGTCGTCGTCCAGCTCAATGCCCCCGATGCGAAGAACGCTTGTGGTCACGCTGCCGCCGCCGAGCTGCAGAAACCGGCGCAGCTGGGATTTGACGCGAGCCATGACCTCGATGGGGTTGAAGGGTTTGGTGACATAGTCGTCCGCGCCCGCGGTAAGCCCCAGAATCTTGTCGTTGTCCTCGGATTTTGCCGTAAGCAGAATGACGGGGACATTGGAAAACTCGCGCAGGCGCTGCATGGTATGAAGACCATCCAGCCCCGGCATCATGATATCCAGCAGCACCAGATGCACCTGCTCGCGCCGGAGAATCTCCAGCGCCTGCAAGCCGTTTTCCGCGCCGAAGACATGGTAGCCCTCTGCCTGCAGATAGATCGTCAGCGCGGAAACGATATCTTTTTCATCGTCACAGACCAGAATGTTATACATTTGTTTGTTCTCCTTGCTTTCACTTGTACTTATCATACAGAATTTAAGCTTAAGAAACAATGCGGAAAAATCTTAAGATTTCATGAAGATCAAAGCGCGCTTGACAAAGGCGGAGAAAGTCTGCAAAATAGGGGTAAGCTTTTTGAGGAAGGAGCATGCTTTATGAAGGTATTACTCGTCAACGGCAGCCCGCACAAAAACGGCAGCACCGACAGAGCCCTGCAGGAGGTCGCAAAGACGCTCGAAGCCGGCGGCGTGGAGACGGAAATTTTTTGGATCGGCACGGCGCCCATCGGCGGCTGCATCGGCTGCGGCGGCTGCGGCAAGAAAGGCGAATGCGTCTTCGGCGGTCCGGTCGTCGAGTTTGTCCGGAAGGCGAAGACGGCAGACGGCTTTGTGTTCGGAAGCCCGGTCCACTACGCGGCGGCGTCCGGCAATATGACGTCGTTCCTGGACCGCGCGTTTTATTCGGCGGATGCGGACGTGTTCCGCTTCAAGCCGGCGGCGGTTGTGACGGCAGCGCGCCGCGGCGGCACCACGGCGGCATACGAGCAGTTACTCAAGTACCCCGGCATCTCGCATATGCCGATTGTCTCCAGCCAGTACTGGAATATGGTCCACGGCGCGAACGCGCAGGACGTCGAGCAGGACCTCGAGGGTCTGCAGACCATGCGCGCACTCGGGCGCAATATGGCGTGGCTGCTTCACTGCATCGAGGCGGGCAAAGCCGCAGGCATCGATCATCCGGCGTTCGAACCATTCCAGCGCACGAATTTCATCCGCTGAATCCAAATGCATATATACCGGGCGGCAAATGCCGCCTGGTATATTTTTGCGCAATTTTTGCGAGAATACGGTGTATTTATACATATATACTGCAAAATATACATAATTATGACAAAAATATGCAAAACGGCGGAAAAATTTCAATGCAATTTGTGCAGCTTGCGTATTGTATTTTTATGCAAAAAGATATAATATTTATCCATAAAATTTGAGACGCGGAGGCAGCATCATGAAAAAGGAAAACATCAAGAAAATCGTTCTCGCCTACTCGGGCGGTCTGGATACGTCCATCATCATTCCCTGGCTGAAGGAAAACTACAATAACCCCGAAATCATCGCTGTTGCCGCCGACGTCGGTCAGGGCGACGAGCTCGAGGGTCTGGAGGAAAAGGCGCTTAAGACCGGCGCAAGCAAGCTGATCATCGCCGACCTTGTCGATGAAATGTGCGACGAGATTATCGTCCCGTCGATCATGATGGGTGCGAAGTATGAAAAGTACCTGCTCGGCACGGCGTTTGCAAGACCCATCATCGGCAAGAAGCTTGCCGAGATTGCGCTTGCCGAGGGCGCGGATGCCATTGCCCACGGCTGCACCGGCAAAGGAAACGATCAGGTCCGCTTTGAGCTGGCAATCCAGTATTTTGCGCCCGGTATGCCGGTCATCGCGCCGTGGAGAGAGTGGAGCATCAAGTCCAGAGACGAGGAAATCGACTACGCAGAAGCACATAATGTGCCGCTGAAGATTTCCAGAGAGACCAACTACTCCAAGGACAAGAACCTCTGGCACCTGAGCCATGAGGGTCTCGACCTCGAAGACCCGGCAAACGAGCCGAATCTCGACAAGGCGAAGTTCCTGGAAATGAGCGTCTCTCCCTATCAGGCGCCCGACGTTCCTACCGAGGTTTCCATCGACTTTGAGGCGGGCGTGCCCGTTGCGGTCAACGGAGAAAAGATGAAGGTTTCTCAGATCATCGCGAAGCTCAACGAGCTGGGCGGCAAGAACGGCATCGGCATTCTCGATATCGTGGAAAACCGGCTCATCGGCATGAAGGACCACGGCATCTATGAGACCCCGGGCGGCACGATTCTCTACTTTGCCCACGAGCAGCTGGAAATGCTCACCCTCGACAAGGAGACTGCCCACATGAAGTCCAAGCTTGCCGTCGACTACGCAGACCTCATCTACAACGGCAAGTGGTTCTCCGCCCTGCAGGAAGCGCTCACCGCCTTTGCCAAGAAGGCAAACGAGAACTGCACCGGCACCGTCAAGCTCAAGCTCTACAAGGGCAACATGATCAACGCCGGCATCACCTCACCCAACTCCCTGTATTCCGAGAATCTCGTCACCTTCGGCGAAAGTGACTTCGACCAGGCGCAGTCCGCCGGCTTCATCAACATCTGGGGTCTTCCCACGAAGGTACAGTCCCTGCTGAAATCCGGCAAACTCTGATCTGCACGGATCTGTTCCGTCGGCAGTGCGTTGCGGGAGGCTCGGAGTATACACGATACGCCTTCGCCTTCCGCGCCTTCTTCCGGCGAAACATCTCTCGCGCAGAGAAGACGCGGATCTGCTGCACCGGAACTGCAATACAACGTAAAAACAAAAGAAATACCAGACAGCCTGCCCGGGCGGGCAGGCTGTCTTGCGAGGAATAAGCTATGAAACTTTGGGCAGGACGCTTTCAGAAACAGACCGACGAGCTGGTCAACGACTTCAACGCCTCGATTTCCTTTGACCAGCGACTTTACAAGCAGGACATCACCGGCTCCATGGCGCACGCGCAGATGCTCTGCGACTGCGGCATTCTCACGGCGCAGGACAACGAGAAAATCCAGCAGGGGCTGACGGAGCTTCTGGCGGAGATCGGGGCGGGCAAGGTTACGTTTACCGCCGACAACGAGGATATCCACATGAACGTCGAGACGCTGCTGACCGCGAAAATCGGCGACGCCGGCAAGCGCCTGCATACGGCAAGAAGCCGGAACGATCAGGTCGCGCTCGATTTCCGGCTGTATCTGCGCGAGGAAATTTCCGGCGTGATCGAAAAGCTTCTGCAGCTGGAGAAGATCCTGTGCGAAAAGGCGAAGGCGCATACCCAGACCGTCATGCCCGGCTATACGCATTTGCAAAGGGCGCAGCCGATTACCTTTGCCCAGCATCTGCTTGCCTACGCCAGCATGTTTACGCGCGACATCACAAGACTGGAAGACTGCCGGACCCGCATGAACGAGTGCCCCCTCGGCTCGGGCGCGCTTGCCGGAACGACGTATCCCATCGACCGGTTCCAGACTGCTTCGGCGCTCGGCTTTGCAGGTCCGATGAAAAACTCGCTCGACGGCGTATCGGACCGCGACTACGCGCTGGAATTCTTGTCGGATGCGTCGATTCTCATGATGCACCTGAGCCGGTTCAGCGAGGAAATCATTGCCTGGTGCAGCTGGGAGTTTAAATTCGTGGAGCTGGACGATGCATATGCCACGGGGTCTTCGATCATGCCGCAGAAGAAAAACCCGGACGTGGCAGAGCTGGTCCGCGGCAAGACGGGCAGAGTCTACGGAGATCTGATGGGGCTTCTTACCGTCATGAAGAGCCTGCCGCTGGCATACAACAAGGACATGCAGGAGGACAAGGAGCCGGTCTTCGACGCGCTCGATACGCTCAGCCAGTGCATCCCCGTGTTCACCGCGATGGTCGATACGATGACGGTGCTTCCCGAGAATATGCGCGCGGCAGCGGGTAAGGGCTTTTTGAACGCGACCGACTGTGCCGATTACCTGACCAAAAAGGGCATGCCCTTCCGCGACGCCTACAAAGTCTCGGGGCAGCTGGTGTACCTGTGTACGCAAAAGGGCTGCACGCTCGAAGATTTGTCTCTGACGGAGCTGAAGCGGCTCTCGCCGCTGTTTGCGCCAGATGTCTACGAGGCGATCAGTCTGGACACCTGCGTGTCCCAGCGCAAAAGCTACGGCGGACCCGCGCCCGAGCAGACTGCCATGCAGATTGCAGCTATCGAGGGTTTCCTGGCAGCACATACAAAGTAAAAGAAATCCCCGCCGACGAAAGGTGAACACGCATAAGGACAACAACGAAATACCGCTCAGAAGCAAACGGGGACCTTTTTGAAAGAAGGAAGGTCCCCGTTGATTCTTTAGAGAAGAAATGCAACTGACTGCTGGCTTTCATTTTCCGACATTGTTAAATCAAACATTTTCGTTTTGAGCTGTTAGATTCTATATGATATCAAGCATTTGGATTGCAAAACATTTTAAAACCCGCCGCACATCAAACTTGTTCTGATGTGCGGCGGATTTTTGTTTATCTGTCAGTCCAACTGGATTTTTCCGTGCTCTTTCTCGTAATCTGCAATGAACTTCAGCATGAGCTGAATAATCTGCGCATTGGCTGAACGTCCTTCGAAGCCACAAACATAGCGGAACTTTGCCAAAATATCGCCGTCCACGCGCAAGCCGAAGTGCTTTTCGTTTGTTTTATCCATGTTACCATCTCCAATTAAAGTTATTATGGACTCATAATAACTTTTTACCTTGTCAAAAATTCAAAACAGAGTTATTATAGAGTTATATTAACTTCGATAATTTAAGCGAGGTGAACACGGAAACGCATTCTTAAAACGGCATGGTTAACAACTGACTTACAATCTATCGTATCCGAACTAGATTGGAAGTCTGAAAATGGAATATGGGTATGCGCGTGTATCTACAAAGGAACAGAACGCGGAGCGGGATAATGTACAATAACGGACCTGTTGACAAAGGTGGCGAATACGTCCGTTCTATGGTAGAATAACCATAAGAAGGGATGTAGCATGATGGGACGCCAAAGCAGACAAATGGCAATGATTTTCGTAGATATAGAGTCACTGATTCCAGAAACCCACCTGCTGCGGAAGATCGA
>ERZ773139.4969-NODE-4969-length-10036-cov-4.493938_pt1 | contig 10036 bp, 7 predicted proteins | sample MGYA00580854_ERZ773139 | MGnify/ENA primary metagenome ERZ773139 (study PRJEB29015, sample SAMEA2737809) | human gut metagenome | biome: human gut; feature: human-associated habitat; material: faeces | place: China | collected 2012 ...
ACAGAGCTGCCCGCCATCCAGAAGCAGCTCATCACGACCTGCCGCCTGCTTGGCACACGCGTCATCACCGCGACGGAGATGCTCGAGTCCATGATCCAAAACTCCCGCCCCACGCGCGCGGAAATTTCCGACGTTGCAAACGCGGTCTATGACGGCACGAGCGCCATCATGCTCTCCGGCGAGACGGCGGCTGGCAAATATCCCGTGCAGGCCGTCGAGACCATGGCGGCCATCGCCGAAGAGACTGAGCAGCACATCCATTATGAGACCCGCTTCCGCAACAACAAGTTCCAGATCCGGAGCCTTCTCGACGCGATCTCCCACGCCACGTGCGGCATGGCCATCGACATCGGCGCCAAGGCCATCGTTGTCAGCTCCATCTCCGGCCGGACGGTTCGCATGGTCTCGCGCTTCCGCGTCCCGACCGACATTGTCGGCATGGCGACGAGCAAGGCCGTGTGGTACAAGCTTGCGCTCTCATGGGGCGTGCAGCCGGTTCTTTGCGAGCACTTTGAGTCGACTGACGTTCTGTTCTACCATGCGAGAAAGGCCGCCAAGCAGGCGCTGCATCTGGTCCCCGGCGACCGCATCGTCCTCACCGGCGGCACCGTCAACGGCACCTCCGGCAACACGAATCTCATCCGTGTCGACACAATCATCTGATAGCACGAAAAACACAGCCACCGGCGTAGCCGGTGGCTGTGTTTTTTTATTGTTCTCTTACGCCGCTCTGCTTTGCAGCGCGCGGTTTGCTTTCTTTGAATTACGCTTTCATCAGCTCGTTTGCGGTTCGCTTCATCGTCTCAATGACACTGTCCGCTTCTTCCTTCGTTTTACCGACGGCGGAGAGATAGACCTTGATCTTCGGCTCCGTGCCAGACGGGCGGACGATGAGCTTTGCCTTGCCGTCCAGACGGTATTCCAGCACCTGCGCCTTCGGAAGCCCGGTGTCGTCGTTCTCGTAGTCGACCGAGGCCAGAACCTTCCGCCCGGCAAGCGTCTGGGGCTTTTCTGCGCGCAGCCGCTCCATGAGATTTTTCATCGTCTGCATGCCGGTTACGCCTTCAAACGTGAAGCTGCAAAGATCGTTGCGGTAGTAGCCAAACGTTTCATACAGGCTGTCGATGGCGTCGCCGAGATTCATGCCCTTCTGCGCGTAATATGCCGCCGCCTCCATAATCAGAAGCGAAGCGTTTACCGCGTCTTTGTCGCGCACATGCGTGCCGGAGAGATAGCCGTAGCTCTCTTCAAAACCAAAGATGTAGCGGTTTTCCTCGCCCGCCGCTTCGAGCATGCCGATCTGCTCGCCGATGAACTTAAAGCCCGTGAGGACCCGGCGAAGCTCCACGCCGTAATGCTCTGCCACAGCGTCTACCATGTCGGTCGAGACAATCGTTGTGACCGCAACCGGCTTCTGCGGCATCTTGCCGCTTGCGAGACGGCTTTTGCAGATATAGTCCAGCAGAATGACCCCCATCTCGTTGCCGGAAATAAGCCGGTAGCCGCCCTTATGGTCGGGCACGGCAGTGCCGCAGCGGTCGCAGTCCGGGTCGGTGCCGAGGAGCAAATCCGGCTGAACCTTCTCGCACAGCTCGAGTCCTTTTTGCATCGCCTGCCGGATTTCGGGGTTCGGATACGGGCAGGTCGGGAAGTTGCCGTCGGGCTGTTCCTGCTCGGGAACGACGGTCATGTTCTTCACGCCGAGCTTTTTTGCCAGCATCCGGATGCATTCGAGCCCCGCGCCGTTGAGCGGCGTATAGACGAGCTTGAGCTCTTCGATGCCCTCGCCGCCGCCCACACGCTGCGCGTAAACTGCGTCGACAAACGCCTCGAGGCAGCTGTCTGGAATTTCGATGATTTTGCCCGCGCGCTTTGCCTCGTCGAAGTCCATGTATTTCGGACCCGTAAAATAGTCGAGCGTCTCAATGATCGCCAGCACCGCGTCCGCCGTCTCGGGTCCGATCTGGCAGCCGTCCGCGCCGTAGACCTTGTAGCCGTTATACTGCGCGGGGTTGTGGCTTGCCGTCACGTTGATACCCGCGCCGCAGCCGTAATAGCGCACGGCAAAGCTCAGCGCCGGCGTCGGCTCCAATCTCGGGTAGAGATAGACCGTCATGCCGTTTGCCGCAAGGACCTGCGCTGCCACTTTGGAAAAGAGCGTGCTGTTGATGCGGCTGTCGTAGGCGATGGCAACCTTCTGCGGAAGACTGGTTCCGGCAAGCCAGGACGCCAGACCCTGCGTGGCACGCGCCACGGTGTAGATGTTCATCCGGTTCGTGCCCGCACCGAGCACGCCGCGCAGTCCCGCCGTGCCGAAGGCGAGGTCGCAGCCGAAGCTGTCGAGAATTTTCTCTGCGTCGCCCTCCATGGCGGAAAGCTCTTTGGAAAGTGTCGCGTCCAGACCCGGCTGGCTGCGCCAGGTCTCATACCGCTGCATTGCAAGGCTCATACAAATGCCTCCTGTTTCTCATTTTCATACTGAAATTATAGGCAGGTTCCATTGCCCCCGTCAAGTCAAAATCCGGGGGATTTTTTGTAGGATTTCTGCTTTTTACAGCACGCCCAGTCCCCGCGCCAGAATCGTGATGAAGTCCTGCACATTGGTGACGATCGTCGTCGCCGCCAGACTTCCCCGGTCGAGCAGTTTGTTGACCACAAACTCGTCGGCGTCCACGCTGTAAAGATACACCTGGCGCACCGTGCCGTCCGGAAGCACCCGGAACGACGGGGTCATATTCCCCGCGGCAATCGTGTGGAGCATAGTCGCCAAGCAGATGATCGTCGTGCATTTTTTGACCAGCCCGCGCATTTCGCTCTGCCCCCGGTACGCATCGCCGATGACCTCCGGCAGCGGTCCGTCGTCTCGGATCGAGCCGGTCAGCACGAACGGAACCTTATTCTTGACGACACTGTACATGATGCCGTTGTCAATCCTGTAATCGTTGATAAACTGCTCGATCGAGCCGCTGGCGCGCACCTTGTTGATCACGTCCAGATGGTTATAGTGCCCGTTCGGATGGGATTTCTGGGTGTAGATATCCTGCCCGAGTGCGGTATGAAGCAGCGCCCCCTCTAAGTCGTGCGTCGCCAGCGCGTTTCCGGCGAGAAGCCCATGCGCGTAGCCGTTTTCCATGAGCCGCTGCATGGCGCGTCTTGCGTCGTAGTCAAACGCGAACGCAGGTCCCATGACCCAGAGGATGTTTCCATGCTCCTTTTCATAGCGCAGAAGCTCCATCAGATGATCATAGTCTCTGGCATAGGACGTTTCGCGGCTTCTTCCCTGCCGGAAAACAAACTGATCGTCGTGTTCCTCGCCGGCAGATGCAAAGCCCTTCGTGTGCAGGTAAATCCCGTCCGCCCCCTTTTCGGTTCTGCCCAGAATCACCCGGTCTCCCCGCTTAAGATTTCGGTTTTCCACGACGTCGAGCCTTCCGTCCGCGCGAAGCACAACGCTCGCGTCCATCCGGCTCTCTTCGGCTAAGCGCCAGACGCCGCCGATTTTAAAATACTCGGGGTACATGGAGGTGCTGTGATAGCCATCGGGCGCGACGCCGTCTTTGGGCGCGCAAGCCCACCTTGCGTCCGGTGCGGTTTTCAGCTCCGGCGCGTCGAAATTGGGCGCATGATAGCGCGGCAGCTCAAATGCCATGAAAACTCCTTTCCCGTGCAGCTTCTTATTTCAGCGTTGCGTACATGACCGCCTTGATCGTGTGCATGCGGTTTTCCGCCTCATCGAAGACGACCGACTGCGGTCCCAGGAACACGTCGTCGGAGACCTCCATCTCGGTGATGCCGAACTTGTCGGCAATTTCCCTGCCGATGGTGGTGTTTGTGTCATGGAACGAGGGCAGGCAGTGCATGAAAATTGCGTCCGGCTTTGCCAGCGCCATTTTTTCCGCATTGACCTGATAGGCTTTCAGCAGCCGGATACGCTCTGCCCACACGCAGTCCGGCTCGCCCATGGAAACCCAGATGTCGGTATACAGAACGTCCGCGCCCGCTGCGCCTTCCGTGATATCCTCCGTGAGCGTCACGGAGCCGCCGCTTTCCGCGGCATACTGCTTTGCAAGCTCCACCAGCTCCTGCGCCGGGAACAGCTCCTTCGGCGCGCAGGCGGTGAAGTGCAGTCCCATCTTCGCGCAGGCAATCATGAGGGAGTTGCCCATATTGTTGCGCGCATCGCCGAAATAGGTGAATTTGAGTCCCTTGAGCGTACCCTTCTTCTCCTCGATCGTGAGAAGGTCTGCGAGCATCTGCGTCGGGTGGAATTCGTCGGTCAGACCGTTCCAGACCGGAACGCCCGCGTTCGCGGCAAGCTCTTCGACAATTTTCTGGCTGAAGCCGCGGTATTCGATGCCGTCGTACATTCTGCCGAGGACCTTCGCCGTGTCGGCAATCGATTCCTTCTTTCCCATCTGGCTGCTGCCGGGGTCCAGATACGTCACGCCCATGCCCAGGTCACGCCCGGCGACTTCGAACGCGCAGCGCGTGCGGGTCGAGGTTTTTTCAAACAGCAGGACAATATTCTTGCCCTCCAGATAGCGGTGCGGCGTTCCGGCGCGCTTGAGGTCCTTGAAGTTGTGAGACAGATCGAGCAGATACCGGATTTCTGCCGGCGTGTAGTCGATGAGCTTCAAAAAATGTCTTCCTCTGATGTTGACAGGCATAAAATCTATCTCCTTTATAAATGGAATTGCAAAAATCACAGGCTTATGCGCTCCAGCGGCATGCTCATGCAGCGCGGACCGCCTCTGCCTCTGGACAGCTCGGAGCTGGGCATTTCCAGCGTCTCGATGCCGCAGTCGTTCAGAATCTGATTCGTCACATAGTTGCGGTCGTAGACCAGCACCACGCCGGGGCGGAGACAGAGCGTGTTGGACCCGTCGCTCCACTGCTCCCGTTCTGCCGCAATCGGGCTTGCGCCGCCGCAGCGAATCAACTGCACCCGCTCCAGATGCAGATACTGCTTCAAAATGTCCTCCAGCGGCGCCTCCAGCTTCCGCGTCCGGATTGCCGTCTCTCCCCTGCCGGTCAGCTCATACACGCTGAGCGTGCCCAAAATACCGGGGTGGACGGTGAATTTGTCCGTGTCCACCTGCGTAAAAACGGTATCCAGATGCATGAACGCGCGCGTTCTGGGAATCTCGAAGGCAAGGACGGTTGTGATCGTGCTTCTCTCGTCGGCAAATATGCGCGCTGCCAGACGCTCGATTGCCTCAGGCTGCGTCCGCTGGGACATGCCGATGGCAAGCACGCTTTCGCTCAGATTCAGAATGTCGCCGCCTTCGATGGAGAAATGCTCCTGCGGCGTATAATAGAGCGGCACCTGCCCGGCAAAGTCCGGGTGATACTTCAGGATATAGCTTCCGTAGACCGTCTCGCGGTTTCGCGTGGCAGAGTACATGCGGTTGAGACTCACGCCCCTGCCGATGCAGGCAAACGGGTCGCGCGTAAAATAGAGATTCGGAATCGGCGGCATGAGAAAGCGCGTTTTCTCGCGCACCAGACCTGAAAGTCCCGGTGCATGGCTTCCAAAAACCTCTTCATACATCACGCCTGCCATCGTCTTTCGCACCAGCGCTTCGGCATCCTGCACGGACAGCAGATATTCTGTCAGCGCCTCACGGTAGCCGCGCGCGCTGCCGCCCGCCTTTTCGATGACTTCCTGAACAAACGGCTCGCGCAGAGACGGCTCGCGCGCCAGAACCTCTGCCGTCAAAGCGTCGAGATAGACGACCTCCGCCCCGTTTTCGCGCAGAAGCTCCGCAAAGCGGTCATGCTCCTGCTGCGCGCGGTGCAGAAACGGAATGTCGTCAAATAGAAGCTGCTCCATCGTCTCCGGACTCAGGTGCTCGAGCTCCCGCCCCGGACGCTGCAGAAGGACCCTTCTGAGCGGTCCAATTTCGCTTGTCACATGAATCGGCACGACGCATCCTCCTCGGGTGTATTTTCCCCAGTGTACCAGATTTTTCTTTCCATTGCAATCAGCGGAAATCATAGAATTCCGGCAAAATCAGCATACCCATTTGGCGCGTTTTTCTGCATTGCCGCCCGAAGTGCTACTTTTCCGTGTTCTGTCATATACTCCAAATAGCAGCTGCACATACACAGCCTGGAGGTGCCCTACATGACAGAGGATCTGGAGAAACGAGCAAGGGAGCTTGCTGTGTACCTCATCGAGCGCCGCACAACCATCCGCGACGCAGCCAAACACTTTTCCGTCTCCAAATCGACGGTTCACAAGGACCTGTCCGAGCGGCTCGAACGCATTGACCGGACGCTCTACGCACAGGTGAAGGAAATCCTCGAGCAGAACAAGGCAGAGCGCCACATCCGCGGCGGCGACGCCACACGCAGGAAATACCAGAAAAACCGGAACTAACCCCATCTGTCCGCACGGGCTGTTTGTCCGCGGCGGACAAATTTTTTGGCGTTCTAAAAATTTATGAGTTTTGCAAATTTTTTTTGAGAAAACGGTTGATTATTTTGTGCAGGCGGTATATACTGGTTCCAGCGGGCAAATTTCACAAATGCTTACATTCTAAGGAGGCTCATATTATGAAATATGGTCGTACATTTAACTTTTCTGCCGGTCCTGCCATGATGCCGGAGCCTGTTCTGGAGGAAATCCGCGACGAGATGATGAACTACCGCGGCAGCGGCATGTGCGTCATGGAGATGTCTCATCGCTCCCCCGTGTTCCAGCAGATCATTGACGAAGCCGAGCAGGATCTGCGCGATCTGATGGGTATCCCCGACAACTATAAAGTTCTGTTCATTCAGGGCGGCGCAACGCTGCAGTTCTCCATGATTCCGATGAACCTCATGAAGAACGGCAAGGCTGTCTACATTGAGACCGGCGCATGGTCCAAGAAGGCAGTCGCCGAGGCGAAGAAGGTCGGCGAGGTCATCGTCGCCGCGTCCTCCAAGGACAAGAACTACACCTACATTCCCGACTGCTCCGATCTGGACATTCCGGAAGACACCGACTATGTCTACATCTGCGAGAACGAAACCATCCACGGCGTGACGTGGAAAAAGCTGCCCAACACCAAGGGTCACACGCTGGTTTCCGACCAGTCTTCCATGTTCCTGTCCAAGCCCTGCAACGTGTCCGACTACGGCATGATCTACGCGGGCGTGCAGAAGAACGTCGGTCCTGCGGGCATGGTCGTGTGCATCATCCGTGAAGACCTCATCCGTGACGACCTCAAGGACCTTCCCATCTACCTGCAGTACAGCACCCATGCAGGTGCAGGCTCCATGTACAATACCCCGAACTGCTGGGCGATCTACTGCTGCGGCAAGGTCTTCAAGTATTTGAAGTCCATCGGCGGTCTGGAAGAGATGCACAAGCGCAACCTCGACAAGGCAAAGGTCTTCTATGACTTCCTGGATTCTTCCAAGATGTTCAAGGGCACCGTCGATCCCGAGTTCCGCTCCCTCATGAACATCCCGTTCGTGACCGAGTCTGCCGACCTCGACAAGGAAGTCGTCGCTGCCACCAAGGCTGCGGGCTATGACAACCTCAAGGGTCACAAGTCCGTCGGCGGTCTGCGCGCGTCCATCTACAATGCGATGCCGAAGGAAGGCGTCGAGGCGCTCGTCGAGTTCCTGAAGAACTTCGAAGCAAACTACGGCAAATAATACACGGAACCTCACAAGGCGTGGCAAATCTGTCGCGCCTTGTTTGACACAAAAATCCCATAACTACAGAAAATAAGGAGAGTTTATCATGCGCATTCTCGTTACCGATGGAATGGACAAGACCGCTATGGCGCAGCTGCGCGAAGCAGGTCACGAAGTTGTCGAGCAGTTCTATGAGCCGGATCAGCTGGGCGCTGCGCTGCGCGAGTTCGACGCCGTCGTCGTCCGCTCCAAGACCAAGGTCCGTGCCAACCACATCGACGAAGCAAAGGGCGGCAAGCTCAAGCTCATCATCCGCGGCGGCGTAGGCGTTGACAACATCGATGTAAAGTACGCCGAAGAAGCCGGCATCACCGTCAAGAACACGCCGAGAGCCTCGTCCGAGTCCGTGGCTGAGCTCGCCATGGCACACATGTTCTCCTGCTCCCGCTACATCTCCATCGCCGGTCACACCATGCGCGAGGACAAGTGGGAAAAGAAGGCGTACGGCAAGGGCATCGAGCTCAAGGGCAAGACCCTCGGCATCGTGGGCTTCGGCCGCATCGGTCAGCACCTCGGCGTCATGGCGAAGGCAATCGGCATGACCGTTATCGCTTTTGATATCTTCCACATCCCCGGCATCGAAGAGAAGCTTGGCATTCCGTACGTGGAAATGGACGAGCTGCTGGAAAAGTCCGACTTCATCTCTGTCCACGCTCCGGCAGTCGACGGCGGCGCTCTGATTAACGCAGACCGCATCTCCAAGATGAAAGACGGCGTTGTGATCATCAACACCTCCCGCGGAACCAATGTCGACGAGGACGCGCTGCTTGCCGCACTCGAATCCGGTAAGGTCCGCGCAGCAGGTTTGGATGTTTACGCAGAGGAGCCCGCAAAGAACCACGCGCTGTACTGCCATCCGATGGTTTCCTGCACGCCGCACATCGGTGCTGCCACCGTCGAGGCACAGAAGCGCATCGGCGCAGAAATTGTTGACATTATCACCAATTTCAAAGCCTGATTTTCGTCCTTTTTTCGAAACGCCGCGCTTGTAATTTTGGAAAAAATGCGGTAATATATTTCTGGTCAAACTGCATAATCCGACAGCCTTAAGACTTAATTTTTGAGGAGGATTTACCAACAATGAATGCATATGTAGCAAGCGTCATCGATTACGTCAAGACCACCCACGGAGGCGAGCCTGAATTCGTTCAGACCGTTGAGGAAGTTCTGTCTTCCATCTCCCCCATCATGGACGCACATCCCGAGTACGAGAAGGTCGACCTGCTGAAGAGAATGGTCGAGCCCGAGCGTATGTTCACGTTCCGCGTCTGCTGGATGGACGACAAGGGTGAATATCACACCAACCGCGGCTGGCGCTGCCAGTTCAACGGCGCGATCGGCCCGTACAAGGGCGGCCTGCGCTTCCAGAAGAACGTCTACGAAGGCGTTATCAAGTTCCTCGGCTTCGAGCAGACCTTCAAGAACAGCCTGACCGGCCTTCCCATGGGCGGCGCAAAGGGCGGCTCCGACTTCGATCCCGCTGGCAAATCTGCCGCAGAAGTCCAGAGATTCTGCCAGAGCTTCATGACGGCTCTGTACCGCTACATCGGACCGGACATCGACGTTCCCGCTGGTGACATGGGCGTTGGCGGCCGCGAGATCGGCTACCTGTACGGCCAGTACCGCCGTCTGAAGGGCGTCTGGGAGAACGGCGTTCTGACCGGCAAGGGCATGACCTACGGCGGCTCCCTGATCCGTCCGGAAGCGACCGGCTACGGCGCTGTCTACTATCTGCAGGAAGTCCTGAAGCACGAGAACGACACCATCGAGGGCAAGCGCCTGGCGATCTCCGGCTACGGCAACGTCGGCTGGGGTATCATGAAGAAGGCTGCCGAGCTCGGCGCCAAGGTCACCTACTTCGCAGGTCCCGACGGCTACATCCATGATCCGGACGGCGTCACCGGCGAAAAGCTCGACTACATCCTCGAGATGCGCGCCAAGGACCCGATGCACTGCAAGCCCTATGCCGACAAGTACGGCGTGGAGTTCGTTGCGGGTGAAAAGTGCTGGGGCGTGAAGGACGTTGACGTCTACATGCCGGCGGCTACCCAGAATGATGTCCGCATGGAGTCCGCAGAGAAGATCGCGGCTTCCGGCGTCAAGTACTACATCGAGGTCGCCAACATGCCGACCACCAACGACGCTCTGAACTTCCTGCGCGCGCAGAAGCACATGGTCGTCGCTCCGTCCAAGGCTGTCAACGCCGGCGGCGTCGGCGTCTCCGGTCTCGAGATGAGCCAGAACTCCGAGCGTCTGAGCTGGACCGCGGAAGAGGTCGATGCACAGCTGCATAAGATGATGAAGAACATCCACAAGGTCTCCGCAGAGGCTGCCGAAGAGTACGGCC
>ERZ773139.4970-NODE-4970-length-10034-cov-5.716505_pt1 | contig 10034 bp, 9 predicted proteins | sample MGYA00580854_ERZ773139 | MGnify/ENA primary metagenome ERZ773139 (study PRJEB29015, sample SAMEA2737809) | human gut metagenome | biome: human gut; feature: human-associated habitat; material: faeces | place: China | collected 2012 ...
GGGTAGGGGGATTTGATTGGATAGGATTTGATAGTTCCGTACTTGATAAATCAGTCTTTGTTTGATTAGTATTTAATTGTGCGGGGTTTTCCGTACACGGTTCCGCCGTATCCGGGATACCCATATCCGGGTTTTCCGTATATGGCTTTGCCGTACCCGGTAAAGGCGTACCTGGGCTTGACGGCGGCTCGCACTGAGGCATTTCGTAAATGACATACTCGGTATCCGTGATCTTGCCTTTTTCATCCCGAAGCTGGGTGCGCCGGATATACCCGTGGGTCTCCAGCTCCTTCAACGCAGCACCGATGCTGTCCACACCTTCCCGACAGATCGCCGCAAGACCTCTGGTGGTGTAATTCCACTCGTCAGGGAGCGACAACATCATGGACAGCAGCCCTTTGGATTTCAGGGTCAGCGTCCGATCTTTCAAGTGATGGTTCGACATGACCGTATAATCACGGGTCTTTTCAATACGAAAAACAGCCATCTTCGCACCTCCTTCCTGTGAAAATAAAAAGTGTTGATTTTGAGCGGTTTATCCGTCTGTATGCCTCCATAGCCTCCTGCATGGGAAAACATCCACGCCCCGTTCAGAACGCAAGCCACAGAGGAAGAAACAGAAGATATCCCACTGATTTTGATACAGTTTTCAGTCGGCTACCTCTCACGGTCTTTATGGTCATAGTGGAGATCGCCGGAAAGCACCTTCGCATGGTTACGGATTTTGATATGTCCCTTTTCCTGATTTTCCAAAGCCTTGCTGTATCCGGCGTCGGTCAGGAACAGGCGCATTTTCTCACCCTTCCAGCCAACAGGCGAGTCATGGGTAAGAACATCAAAGACGATCATGTGTCTGGTCGCCGGGTCGAAACGCTCCAAAGCCATAATGTCATGGCCGGATAACTTCTGCGCCCCGGATTGCTGTCTGGCCTCTGCCAGCATTTCCCCGATCGTCCTTGCCTTGCCGGGGAGACGATAATTCTGCTGTACCTCCCGGATCACATCCATGCACTCTTTATCGGAGAGCGGGCGGAGCTTTCTCAAAAGGCTTTCCGCCGTATCCTTCATGGCCTGGTTTGTTGCATAGCGCCAGGTCATATAAATCTCATTCAGAGCAGCCACCTGATTGGTACTTTCAATCTGATAGACCATTCTCTTTTCATCTTCATTCAAATTCATTATCCTTCTCCTTTCAAAATGGGTATGAAAAAACGCCACAGGATCACCCATGGCGTGTATATGGAAAAAGGGATGCTGTATCATCAAAAAAACAGCATCCCTTTTGCTTTCTATGTTAAGTTTTTCTCTATCGTGTGGAGGCAAATAACTCAAATTTCAAAAGTAGTAAACTGGTAGTAAATTCTTGCTTCATTTTCACGAAAACCCTGTAAAATCAATGCTTTTGGAGTTCAGAAGATATCTTTCCATGGCAGATAAATAATATTTTTACCATTGTTTTCTTCCTTTTATATCGCTTTATAAATCAAAAAGTTTCACCTTTTAGAATTTCGTTGGTGTATGACCCGTTACATCTTTTTATCGTTCTACGGCCAATTGGTGTAAATTTGGTGTAACCTCAACCAAGCTTTTGCGCCTTTCCATTTGTCTGGAACTGTAATATCTTCTGCATGGGCATAGGAAGCATGGGTATAGACATTCCATGTCACATCTGCATTCGAGTGTCCCATCAGATATTGCAAGTCCTTGACTGCCATTCCGGCATTGGCCGTATGCCGCTTCCCGCTGGGAGCTGTGTAACGGTATTGATAAGTAAGATCTTTGCGTTGGCTCTCTCCTGTCCGAAGAACACGGCCTTTTTTATCTTTTCTCTTTGCGGACATTGTCAAATTTCTTTCCGCTGTGGAAAGAGCCTGAATTGACAGGATTATTTTATCATATCCAGACCCCGTTTTCCACAGCAAAATATAAAAATCAAACGGAAAATGCCGTTTCCAGATACCGTTCAAAGGCTCGACGCTTTATCAGCCGTTTGGAGCCGATCCACCAAACATATGGGCAATAGTCATTGCTGGTCAAATCCCGCAGCTTGTTAATGCCGATGCCAAAACAGGCTGCCGCTTCTTCAAAGGTCAGATTAGCTTTTTCCCAAATGGGAACCTCGTATTTCAATCAGCAGCACCTGCCTTTCCGAAATTTTTTCTATTTTTTGTTCTTTTCGCAAATTGCAAGTGCAAGTTGCGTTGTTAATTTGTTATAGAAAAAAGCACATCACGAAGGACGTGCTTTTTCCAGTTTTGCTTCGCAAAGCTCGATTAACTGTGATAAAAAGTTGAGGAAACACTTCTTTTTTGGCGGTGGTATCATGGGCGTACACACACATGGGTACGTCTATGATACCAACGAGAGATTTACTTTTTGGGAAGTTTGGGATAAAGGTCGATTTCGATATTCCCATTCTTCCCTTTTCGGTACTCAATCTTCTCTAAAATTGTCTTTAAGATGGCATTTCGCTCGGAAATGCTCATTTCTTCGTAACATTCGAGAGGTGCTGTGGTTTGCGGAATCAAGCTGTTTCTGCTGGCCTCATTTTCCTCGTAATCAAGCAAAAGGTTTTCTGCTTGAAGCTGGCGATCACGGGCATCGGCAATGGAGCTGGTCAATGAATCTCTGCGCTGCTGAAAAATCTCAAGTGTGTAAATCCCTTGCTCGACGAGATTGAATGCTTTCGTCAATTGCGCATTCAGCTTATCAATTTCTTGTTGAAAACGCTTGATTTGAGCCTTGCATTCCTTGATGTCATCCGCATAGCCGACTGTATCTATTTTCACTTTGTACCCCTCAAACCACAGTCGCAGTGCATTAACGATTTCTTCTTCAACCACGTCGTAGTCGGAAGAACTGTTGTGGCAATTCCGGGCATTAACACATCTGAGGCGAACACGGTGGTTTTGCGATGCAGCCAGTGTTGTACGGCCTATCCTTTTTCCACAGCACTTGCAGAACAGCAGACCGGCAAAGGTGTTTTGCAATTCAAAATCGCCTTTCACTTTTGTGACAGGTGACTTTTCAAGACGAATCTCCTGCGCCCGAAGAAAAATTTCTTCGGAAATAAGGGCAGGATGGAGGCCTCCGTATACGGGATAGTCGCCGTAGTTTTTATTCCGCTTGATGTGTTTTTTTACTACGCCGTCTTCCATACTCTTTACTTGCTTGCTCCAACCACGCCGAATTTTCCCTGCATAAACAGGATTCGTGACGATGTTGGAGATTGTCGAGTATGTCCAGAGATCACCATGACGGGTGGGGATTTTCTGATCGTTAAGATAATTGGCAATCGTCTTGGTTCCGTTGTGCTGCAAGAACATCTGAAAAATCTTTTTAACAACATCGGCTTCTTCGGGATCGGGGTCCAAAGTAAAGCCCTTTTCGTTTTCCAGTTTCTTTTTTTGATACCCATAAGGGGCGATGCTGCTGATATATTTTCCCTCAGATGCAGAACTATCGCGGCCTCGAAGCAAACGACGATTGATTGTTTTGTATTCGCGACGGCTCATGAATAATCCAAATTCAAAGAAATCCTCATCGTATTCATTGTTTGGATCATAGGTTTTTGCTGGGGTAATTATTTTTGTGCTTGAAAACTGAAAGACCTGACTAATGTATGCCTTGTCTGCACTATTACCTCTTGCCAGACGCTCAAGGTCAACGACCAGAACGCCGGCATACAATTCATTTCCGACAGCTTCGAGAAGTTTTTGTATTTCTGGTCGTGCTGCAATAGATTCACCAGAAACAACCTCGTAATAGATTTGGGCAATGTAGTATCCTCGCTCTTCCGCGGTTCTGTCAAGAATTGCCTTATGACGTTTCAGTGTTTCCTCAACGGATAGTTCGGCATAATCACGGTCAAAGCGAGATTTGCGGAGATACATTGCGTATTGCTCCATTTCAGTAACTCCTTTCGCCACAGATTGTATCATATAAGAAGCTGCGAAAGCAATGTTGTTGTTTTGGAATTGCCGGAAAGAAAAGGAACCCTTATTCTACGGAAGAACTTGGGATGGAACCGGTCGAACCGGCCTCATACTGACTGCGACACTGCTGCTTGTAGTGATTTGTCACGATGAAGCTCAGACGTGAGATTGTGGATTCTGGAGTATTGTCAACATATTCATCGTGAATGCGGATGGTAGTATTATTCCGACGTATTTCAAGAGAGAGCAAAAATATAACCTCCATGCAATAATTTACTATAGTATGTGAGACAGAATGGTGATTATTCCACGAAACAGCTTGGTTGTGTGAAAGACAGGAGAATTAAAGCCACATGAATGCGTTGGTAGATGTCCTAACCAACGCATGGCATCTAGCTTTAATATGCTGCACGGCTTGTTTGAACGTAAACGCACAATCATAAGTACCTAGCCAAAACAAACTGCGGGGCTCCGGATTACGGAGCCCCGTTGGTGGGTCAATTCCAAATTCTGTGTAAACACTGAATTGTGGCGCAAATAGAGCAAAATGATTTTTAGGCGGGAGCGGCGCAAGCTGCTGCCGCCTTGTCTATACAATAACAGCGCTTCGAAGGGACCTCCCGGCTGAGGCTTCTTGTTAAATTATGCGGTGTTGCCCTGATTGCGTTCGCTTATTTCCATCTAATCCACACCGCCAGCCCCCTTCTTCTGACGTACCTTCGTAAAGGCATTGTTCATGTATCAGCAAGGGAGGTGACGAATTTCGTCACCTCCCATTTCTGTGTTTCCATAATCCCGATTGCGTTTCGGCAAATAGTAGCACATCGCCATATCTCCGTAAGCGCTCAATAACCACCCGTCTACAAAACGTGAAACAAGGGCCTAATCTTCTGGCGGTAGATTCTGGTGAAGCAGATAAACGTCACCGTGCCGCTGACCACCTCTGCTATGGGGAAGGCCAGCCAGACCCTTTGCACCTGCCCCGTCAGGCTCAGCAGATAGGCCGCCGGGAGCAGTACCACCAGCTGACGGCACAGGGAGACGATGGTGGAATAAATGCCGTTGCCCAGCGCCTGAAAGCTGGCGCCCAGAGCAATGCAGACGGCCGCAATGGGGAAGCTCCAGCTGATGGTACGCAGGGCGACCCGGCCGATTTCCAGAAATGCCTGGGAGGGGTTGAACATCCCCAGCAGCGCATCCGGGAAGAACTGGAACACCAACAGACCCACCGTCATGATACACAGCGCCGCGGTGCAGGAAATTTTCAGCGTCTTGGTGATCCGCTGGGGCTTGCGGGCGCCGTAGTTATAGGCAATGATGGAAATGGTGGCGTTGTTCAGGCCGAACAGGGGCATAAAGAAGAAGCTCTGGAGCTTGAAGTAAACGCCGAACACGCCGGTGGCCGTCTCGGCAAAGCCCTGCAGGATCTGGTTGATGCCGAAATTCATCACGGAGCCGATGCCGTTCATGACAATGGAGGGAATGCCCACCGTCAGAATGGGTACCACGGCCTTACCCTCCAAAGGCAGATACTTTTTGTGCAGCTGCACCTCGGGGTTGAATTTCAGGTTGAACAGGATCACCATGATGCCGGAGACCCACTGGCCGATCACCGTGGCAACGGCCGCGCCGGCAATGCCCATGGCGGGCAGACCGAACCAGCCGTGAATCAGGATGGGGTCAAGAATGATGTTGATGATCGCGCCGGCGGACTGGGTAATCATGGTATGCACCGTCCGGCCGGTGGCCTGTAACAGCCGCTCGCCCAGAATGGACGCAAAGCAGCCCAGGCTGAACACGCAGCAGATGCGGGTGTAGACAATGCCGCCCTCCACGGTTTCCGGGTTGGTGGACTGAACGGCAAAGTAGGGACGCACGCCGAACAGGCCGAACAGAACAAACAGTACCGTGGCAATGGCCATCAGCACGATACCGTTTCCGGCGGCGCGGTTGGCGGCCTCCTGATTTCTCTCTCCCAGGCTCTTGGAAAGCAGGGAGTTGACGCCCACGCCGATGCCCACGGCAAAGCCGATCAGCAGATTCTGGACGGGGAAGGCCAGGGACAGCGCCGTCACCGCGCTTTCCGACACCTGGGAAACGTAGATGCTGTCCACCACGTTGTAAAGCGCCTGCACCAGCATGGAGATAACCAAGGGCAGCGCCATGTTGGCGATCAGTTTCCCGACGGGCATAACGCCCATTTTGTTTTCCTGTAAAGTAGTTGCAGACATAATTCTCTCCAAATCAAAAGCATTCACGCTATAGTGTAACAGAGTTCTTCCTATTATGCAAGTATCCGGGGCAATGAATATGCCGTAAGCGCAGAAAACGCCCCGCCGCTCAATGCGGCGGGGCGGATGTACCCCGGATTACAGATACTGTTTCACGGCCTCGGAGGCGTTCGCAGGATCCTCGGAGATGGTCATGGTGATCTCCATATTGTTGTCGGCGGCGAACTTCGCGCACCATGCGACGAATTCTTCGGCTGCGGCCTTGTCACAGCCGATGGTTTTGTACAGATTGTCGATAAAGACGTTGGTGATGTCGAAATTGCCTGCGTGCAGGCCGCTCAGGAAGCCCTTGAGCATATCGGGGGTGGAAATGCCGTATTCCCGGGAATCCACCAGGCGAACCTTATAGGTTACATCATAGGTCAGCTTCTTGCCGTACTCAATGCAGACGACATCGCCGTGGGCGTCCGCCACAGCCGCGTTGATGGCATCGATCAGCTTCTTGGTCTTGCCGGAGCCTTTCAGGCCCATAATAACATGAATCATAGGAAAGTCCTCCTTTGCTTGCCAGCATATTGGCTTATGCACATTCTACCAGCAATCGCGCTAATTTGCAACTACTAATTTGCAGATTAGACAAATGTTTTTTCTGGAAAAAACATAGGGTGGAATTTTCCACCCTATGTACATAGATTTACTTCTCGTAACCGGGCTTACCCAGGAGCTGGAACATGTTGCGCTTGTACAGCTCCACGCCGGGCTGGTTGAAGGGGTTGACGTCCAGGATGTACGCGGAAACGCCGCAGCACAGCTCCAGGAAGTAGAACAGCTCGCCCACCTTCCGGTCGTTCAGCTCGCCGCAGTCCATGGTGATGACGGGTACGCCGCCGTCCACATGGGCGGCCACGGTGCCGAGGTACGCCTTCTCATCCACGAAGTCCAGGGTCTTGCCTTCCAGATAGTTCAGACCGTCCAGATTCTTCCAGTCGGAGCCGATGGTGTACAGGGCGGCGGGAGGATCGAAGCGAACCATGGTCTCAAAAATGTTCCGCTGACCCTGCTGGATCATCTGACCCAGAGAGTGGAGGTCGGCGGTGAACTCGGCGGTCACGGGGAACAGACCCTTGCCGTCCTTGCCCTCGGACTCGCCGAACAGCTGCTGCCACCAGCCGCCGAACATCTTGAAGCCCGGCTCGTAGCTTTCAAAAATTTCCATAGCCTTGCCGTTGCGGTACAGCAGATTCCGCACGGCGGCATACTGCCAGACGGGGTTTTCAAAGGAGCGCAGGTCGTAGCTCTCCTTGGCGTCGGCGGCGCCGTTCATCAGTTCCATGATGTCGATGCCGGCCACAGCCAGAGGCAGCAGACCCACGGGGGTCAGCACGGAGAACCGGCCGCCCACATCGGGGGGGATCACGAAGGTCTCCCAGCCCTCTTCCGTAGCCATCTGGCGCAGAGCACCCTTGCAGGGGTCGGTGATGGCGTAGATGCGGCTCTTGGCGCCCTCGGTGCCGTACTTCCGCTCCAGCATCCAGCGCAGGGCGCGGGTGGCGATGGCGGGTTCGGTGGTGGTGCCGGATTTGGAGATGATGGCAATGGAGAAGTCCTTGCCCTCCAGCAGCCGGGTCAGCTCGTTCCAGTGGCGGGTGCTCAGGCCGTTGCCGGCGAAGAAGATCTGGGGGTTGCCCTTGCCCTTACCGATGTTGTGGTTGGGACCCTGGAGCAGCTCAATGGCAGCCCGGGGGCCAAGGTAGGAGCCGCCGATGCCGATGACCACAAATACGTCGGAATCGCTGCGGATTTTCTCCGCCGCCTGCCGGATGCGGGTGATTTCCTCCGTGGCCTCCCGGACGGGCAGGTTCTGCCAGCCGAGAAAATCGTTGCCTGCGCCGGTGCCGTCCGCCAGCGTAGCGTGGGCGGCGGCGACTTCCTTTTCCATGGCCAGCAGGTCGGACAGGGTGACCTGACCCCATACATTGGAGATATCAACTTTAATCATGTCGTGGGACACGTCCTTTCGTTTATCGATTCGATTCCCTCATATGTTACAGCAAATTTGCCGGAAACGCAAGCCCCTTCACAAAAAGTTTCCATGGGAACTGTGCCGAAGTTTTTTCATTTTTCACTGGCTTTTTTGCGCGAAATATGTATAATGGAGAAAGAACTTTATTATCACGCAGGAGGAACTGACTATGAAATACGGATTTGGCATCGATCTCGGCGGCACCACCGTCAAGATCGCCTATTTTGATGAAACCGGAAAAATGCTGGAAAACTGGGAAATCCCCACGGATACGTCGGATAACGGCGTCCGGATCCTGCCGGATATCGCGGCGTCCGTCCGGGCGTTTCTCACCGGGCGCAAAATCCCGGATTCCGATATCCTGGGTCTCGGCATCGGCGTTCCCGGCCCCGTCAACGCCAAGGGCGTGGTGAACCGGTGCATCAATCTGGGCTGGGATGTGTTCAACATTGCCCAGAAGCTGACTGAGCTGACCGGCTTCCCCGTAAAGGCGGGCAACGACGCCAACGTGGCGGCGCTGGGCGAATTCTGGAAGGGCGGCGGCCAGGGCTGTGAGAATATGGTCTTCGTCACCCTGGGTACCGGCGTAGGCGGCGGCATCGTGGTGGAGGGAAAGCTGCTCCATGGTGCTCACGGCTCCGGCGCGGAGATCGGCCACCTCGTCCTGAACCGGGACGAGACTGTCCCCTGCAACTGCGGAAAGCGGGGCTGTGTGGAGCAGTACTGCTCCGCCACCGGCATCGTCCGTCTGGCCAAGCGCCATTTGGACGGCACCGACGCCCCCAGCTCCCTGCGGACGCTTAAAAACCTGACCTGCAAGGATATCTTCGACGCGGGCAAGGCCGGGGACAAGGAAGCGCTCATGATTCTCGATCAGTATTACGCCTACATGGGCGAGTTCCTGGGCAACGTCTGCTCCACCGTTGACCCGGAGGTGGTAGTCATCGGCGGCGGCGTCAGCAAGGCGGGTCAGATGCTGATTGACGGCATCGTTCCCTATTTCCGCAAGTACGTATTCCACGCCGCCAGCGGCGCACGGTTCACGCTGGCCTCCCTCGGCAACGATGCGGGCGCATACGGCGCGTTCAAGCTGGCGCTGGACGCTTTCCACGCGTGAGTATGGCGGAAGACAAAAAGGAACGGTGAAATGCGCCGCTCCCGGACGTTTGTCCTGAGTAAATCGAAATTTACAGGAGACTTGGCATGTGGAAGAACAGGCTGAATCGTATATTGAATATCATAATGGGTTCTGTTGTGGGGGTATTCATCGGATATGGGTTATACTCTGTTTGGGATTATAAAACACATCCGGGGCTGTATGCAATGCAGTCCGCGCCCTGGTACACAGGTATATTGACCTGGGGAGTATTTGCCGCAGTCGTATTGCTTTTGGGAATGATCCTGAAGCTGATTATTCGGAAGTCAGGGGATAAATAAATTTCAGCTTGCCGAACGGATTCACGAGCGGGGCGTATCACGGCATTGCTGCGATACGCCCCGCTTTTTTCCTTGCAATCTGTCGAATGGTGTGATATGCTGTTTCTGGTGCTGCCAGCAGCGCCCCGGTAGGCGGTTCCCCTCGATTTTTTTCGGGGGTGATGCTTCTTTTGCCCCCGATCGTAAAAGAGAGGGGGTGACAGGTATGGATGTTACATGGGATGGAATTTTTCAATTCTGCATGCTCATTGCTGCTGTCATTGCTCTGGTTTTCCAGGTCAATAATAAAGAGAAGTAACCGCTGACTCCCACAGCCTCGGTTACTTCTCTGTAATCGGACGGGGAACCGACCTACTGGCAGCACCCCTGTATCTATACTATACCCCAGGATTTCCATTTTGTCAACAG
>ERZ773139.4976-NODE-4976-length-10014-cov-8.112662_pt1 | contig 10014 bp, 9 predicted proteins | sample MGYA00580854_ERZ773139 | MGnify/ENA primary metagenome ERZ773139 (study PRJEB29015, sample SAMEA2737809) | human gut metagenome | biome: human gut; feature: human-associated habitat; material: faeces | place: China | collected 2012 ...
TAGCATCATTTCTGATGCTAAGATCTTGATTGGTCATCTTAACTTAATGACATTGGGCTTCGATATCCTTTTATTTATGGAAGTCCGGTACATTTAAGACAGATATTTCTTAATATTTATGGAAATTGTATTAAGTATAACCGAATTGGCGGCAAGATAATAACGGTGTCAGATTATACAGAAGCTGTTGACGGAATTACGACATATGAGTGGACCATAACTGATACCGGCATTATTATGAGCAGGGAATACCAGAAGCATATATTTGAGCCGTTTTCGCAGGAAAGAGAGGATGCAAGAAGTACACAGCAGGGAATTGGACTGGGAATGGCGATTGTAAAAGGTCTGATTGAAAAGATGGGTGGAACTATTGAAGTTAAAAGCGAAGAAGGCATTGGCTCAACCTTTATCCTCAGGATTCCGTTTAAACTTGCTCCCGCACCAGATATAGTAAAGAAAACAGCGGCACAGATGGATATCAGCGGATTAAACTTATTGCTGGTGGAGGATAATGAACTGAATGCAGAAATTGCGGAAACGCTGTTGTCTGATGAAGGTGCAAATCTGACATTTGCAGAAGATGGACTGCAGACGGTCAGAATGTTTCAGGAGAAACCGGAAGGTTATTTTGACGCAATTCTGATGGATATCATGATGCCTGTAATGGATGGGCTTACTGCGACAAAAACAATCCGGTCACTGAAACATCCAGATGCTGAGACAATCCCAATCATTGCTATGACAGCAAATGCATTCAGAGAAGATAAAGAAAAGTGTCTGGCAGCGGGAATGAATGCTCACCTTGCAAAGCCTGTAAAAATCGAAAATGTAAAGAAAATTTTGTGCGATTATTCGGTATAGCGATTAGGATTTCTCGAATCCGTAAACCCATTTTCCACGTAAGAACAGATACAGAAAAATCACGGAGCTGATACCCCAAGTCAATGGGTATGCCCAGAAAATCACTCGTATATCCGGGAGAATACGAACTGCCACAGTAATGTAGCTTACGCGAAACAGGCACCAGTCACAGAGCATAACGATCATCGGAACGGATGCGTTACCTGATCCACGAAGTATTGCTGCGATGCAATGAGAAAACGCCAGCAGACAATAAAATAGCGCAATTGTTCTGGACTGCATGACTCCATAATGTACAACATCAGGATCTCTGTTAAACGCTGTGATCAGTACCGGTGCTGCCACATATATGATAATACCGATCAACTCTGCAATAGTAATCGAGCAGAAAACTCCAAATCTTGCTCCCTTTTTCGCCCGGTCATACTGTTTTGCACCCAGATTCTGACTGACAAAGGTTGTCAGAGCCATTGTAAAACAGGTCACCGGCAAAAAGGCGAATCCCTCAATCTTGGAGTAGGAACCACATCCTGCCATCGCCATTTTTCCAAATGCATTTATATTTGACTGTACAAAGACGTTCGCGATCGCGATCACTGAATTCTGAAAACCGGATGGTACACCATTCTGGATGATCTGCTTCAGCATAGAACTGTCAAAACGAATCTCTCGCAATTCCAGACGGTATTCTTCTTCCACACGCAGCAGATGAACCATACAGAGCAGTGCACTGACAAACTGTGAAATTGCGGTTGCAAGTGCTGCTGATCCGACTCCCATGCCAAGACCTGCGATAAAGAAAATATCCAGAACGACATTGACACAGGAAGAAATAATCAGATATATCAATGGATGGCGTCCATCACCGACCGACTGCAGAACTCCAACAAAGATATTGTACATGACAACACCCATAGACCCTGCAAAATATGTACGGAAATACACAATAGATTCCGGGAGCACGTCCGCAGGAGTTCCCATCAATACCAGGATCTTTGGTGCCAGAAGCATTCCCAAAACTGTCAGCACAGCACCGGCCACAAGTCCAAATGCAACCGTTGTATGGATTGCCTTTTGCAGGCAGTCTCTTTTTTTGGCTCCGTAATATCGTGCAATAACAACACCTGCACCCATGGCAATGCCGTTAATAAAACCTACCATCAGAAAAATCAGATTTCCAGATGAACTGACTGCCGCCAGTGCATTACTTCCTAGAAAATTTCCTACGATCAGGGAATCAGCAGTATTATACAATTGCTGGAACAGATTTCCCAGAAACAATGGAATTGCAAAAAAAATGATCTTTTGGGAGATACTTCCCTCTGTCATTCTCAGACTCTTTTTCATAGCTAAAATTACTCTTCCCTTTCCTGTGTTCTTTGAATCAATAGAGATGAAGGACTGCTCTTCGTGATAGTTGCCTCTCTACCTTATTATTTGTACCATACCATGCATATGTTGCTGATGTCAATGTAAAGCTGCTTGTAGAGCTGGAATTCCGTAATGATTAATGCTTGAAAGTCTCCTGAAAGAATGCTATAATATTGAGCGTAAAATTTGAGTGGACTTTTCCGGATTCGGTCATCTTTTTGCCACACAGCTATCTTGTGATAGCCGTGTGGCTTTTTTGTTGTCTGCATCCTGGAAAATCTGGCAGAACGGAGGATGGAAGCTGCCGGACACTTTGTGGAGAGGAGGGAAAGTATGCAGACCAATAATAAAATGGCGGTCGCTCCTGTTGGAAAGCTCATCTGGCAAATGTCGATACCGCCGCTGATTTCCATGTTCCTGCAATATTCCTATAACCTGATAGACAGCGCGTTTGTGGCGCGGTTGAGTGAGAATGCATTGACCGCTGTTTCTCTGTCATTCCCGATTACAACATTGATGAATGCAGCGTCTATCTGGATCGGTGTCGGCGTGAATGTGCTGATAGCAGGGTATCTTGGACAGAAAAAGCAGGATGAGGCAAATGCAACTGTCACACATGGATTGTTACTGGCTTTTGGAATAGGTGCTTTGCTCAACCTTATGTCATTACTGATTATGAAACCCTATTTTCGGGCATTCACCAATAATGAAGAAATTTATCAGCTGAGCATCGCCTATATGAGTGTGTGCTCCTTCATGCAAATTCCCAATATGGTGCATATCGCCATCCAGAAGATGATACAGGCCACCGGGAACATGGTCGCTCCCATGTGGTTCCAGATCGCGGGTGTGGTCGTTAACTTCGTGTTCGACCCCATTCTGATTTTTGGGATTGGTATTTTCCCGGCTATGGGAATCCGCGGCGCTGCGGTAGCTACCGTTGCAGGCTATCTGCTGTCCATGATTTTGGCATTTGCTTTACTGCTGGGCAAAAAGCAGAAAGTGCAGGTGAAAATCAAAGGCTTTCATTTGAAAAAGCAGATGATCTACCGTATTTTTGCCTTTGGCCTGCCATCTTTTATCATGAACGCCCTCAGTTCGTTTGTGGTGACCTTTGTCAATCTGTTTTTGGTGGCGTATTCCGATACGGCGATCGCTTTCTTCGGCGCATATTTTAAGGTGCAGCAGCTGATTGTTATGACGGTAAACGGCTTGATTCAAGGCTGTTTGCCTGTCATGCGGTTTAACTACGGCGCAGGCAACAGCGAACGGCTGCATTCAGCTTTCCGATATGGAACTGTTTTGGTCACCGACATGATGATACTGGGGACGTTGGCTGTCCTCCTCTTTCCGGCGCAGATTCTGGGATTGTTTACGGCGTCGGAAGCCATGCGCTCCTTTGGAATCTCCGCCATGCGGATCATGGCGGCAAGCTATCTGTTTTGTGGCCTTTCTACGATGATTTCCACCTATTTTCAGACCACAGAAAAAGTAGGGTCCAGCATGGCGATCCAATTATGCAGGCAAATGCTTTTCCTTGTGCCTGCCCTGTGGTGTCTGGACAAATTGTTCCAGCTGAACGGAATCTGGCTTGCATTTCCGGTTGCTGAAACCGCCACTTTGCTCGTTGCGCTTGTGATGATGGCATGGCATCGCCGCAAAAATATCTCATAACGTGTTTTGCGAAGGAGGAATTATGAACGACACTTTCATGAAAGAGAAACCGATATTACCGCTGATTTTATCCATGACCCTGCCTATGGTTTTATCCATGCTGGTTAATTCTCTATACAACATTATCGACAGCTTTTTCGTCGCACAGATTAGCGAGGAAGCTATGACGGCGTTATCACTGGTTTACCCGGTTCAAAATTTTATCAATGCTGTTGGAATTGGATTTGGCGTTGGAATCAACGCCGTAATCGCCTTTCATTTGGGCGCTGGGGATCATGAAAAAGCGGATCAGGCCGCCACGCAGGGACTTGTGCTTGCCGTGATTCATGGCGTTGTTATGACAGTCTGCTGTATTACGATCATGCCGGTTTTCCTGCGGATGTTCACTTCATCCGAAGCGGTCATTGAACTTGGCGTCCGCTATTCTGTCGTTGCGTTCGCCTTTACACTCATTGTTACCGTCAGCATGGCGTTTGAGAAATTGTTCCAGGCAGTAGGAAACATGAAAACGACCATGATAAGCCTGATGTGCGGGTGCATCACAAACATTGTCTTAGACCCCGTTCTGATTTTTGGCTATGGCCCATTCCCGGAAATGGGAATCGAAGGCGCTGCGCTGGCGACCGGCATCGGACAGGCTCTGACGCTGACGATTTACCTTGTAGTCTATCTTGCGCGGCCAATTCGCGTGCATATCCGCAGGCAGTACATTCTCCCCAGCAAAAAGATGGTAATAAAGCTGTACTCCATTGGCATTCCCGCAACCCTGAATCTCGCGCTTCCGTCTCTTTTGATTTCGGCGCTCAATGCGATTTTGGCGGCATATTCCGAAGTGTATATTCTGGTTTTGGGAATCTATTACAAATTGCAGACATTTGTCTATCTTCCAGCGAATGGCATTGTGCAGGGGATGCGCCCCCTGATTGGCTATAACTACGGCGCGGGGGAGCACAAACGGGTCAGCCAGATTTATCAGATCGTTTTGTGCATGAGTGGCATCATTATGGTGTTTGGGACAGTAATATGTCTGCTGATCCCCGGACAGTTGATGGGGCTGTTTACCCACACAAAAGCGACGATTCAGGCCGGGGAAACCGCCTTACGCATCATCGGGGCCGGGTTTATCGTCTCGGCGGTTTCTGTTACATCTTCCGGCGCATTGGAGGGACTTGGGAAAGGAACTCCCTCCTTACTGATTTCCCTTTGCCGGTATGTAGTGGTCATCATCCCGGCTGCGTTTTTACTCAGCAGGTTTTTCGGAGCGGTTGGCGTCTGGAATGCGTTTTGGATCACGGAAGTGATCTCCGCGGTCATTTCCCTTATCATTTACCGTAAGTCGATTGCAAAACCTGTGACGACGGCCAGAAAGGAATGAATGCCGTCCTGCTCGACTGCGCCGGATAAATTTCTGCTTCTCTAAGGTGAACGGCATATCTGATGAACACCGAGGGCAAGTATATTGCCAATAAGCGTGTCAAGCAGCCTGCTACTTGGACCAACACGGGTAATATGTTCCGTGGGCTGATGATTTGCGGTGGGTGCAACACGCGAATGGTATTCACCACTCGAAAAAATCGCAAATCGAAAGGTCACTTCAGCATATTTACGAGTACCATGAGTTTACAGTTGTTACGGACACACTGATCACGGGAAAGAAACGGGTGTAGATTTATTCTCTGTTTTCTTCTTTCTGTATTCATTTGGACTCATATGATAATATTGTCTAAACTTCCGGCAGAAATAGCCGGAACTTGTAAATCCGGTTTCTTCTGCAATGGAAGAAACCGATTTTTGAGTGATATAAAGTTGTTCAGCAGCCTGTGCTAGTCTGTATTGAATTAGATATGCTACCGGAGAACAGTGGATGCCAGTTTGAAAAATGTGTAAAGCTCCACTTTTGCTGATAGATGCCGATGCCGCAATCGTCTCTAATGTAATCTCTTCCATGTAGTGATCATGAATATACTGCATCATAGCTTGTAATCTTGCTTGTTTGTGATTTAATCGATGAATACTGTTAGAATCAGAAGTCCAGTCCATATTTTTTTGCAATATGTTCCAAAGCTGAAATAAAAGTTGTATAGTACATAATTCATTATCCGGCTTAGTTTCCTGAATAGTACAAATTTGCGACAAAAGTTGTAGCACCTGCTTCCCAAATGTGTTGGATGGACTGAAAACTTGATATTGAACAGACGAGCTTATCACAGGAAGAATATATTTTTCGTAAATGAGGCTGTTTTCCGGTGCTAATAGGGTTGGCGAAAAAACAATATTAGGTGCAAATGTACTGCTTTGTGCTTCAAAACGATGCAGGACACCGCTATTGATAAATATGCCGCAACCTTTATGTAGTTCTATTTTACTTGTACCTATAAGGCAGAGCGCAGTACCTTCAGCAGTATAAAGAAATTCTAATTCATGATGCCAATGCCAGTCAATGCGATGGAAGTCAAATTTCCAAATATTATCAGGATAGTATGCAAATGGATAACGATTGTTGCCATGCTGGATGGTTTCTCGTAGTGTTTCATCTGTAGTTATCTTAAAAGTCTCCATGCTATATTTCCTCATAAATAATAAAATTTGTTATATTGTACCATAAATATATGATTTTATACAATGACTAGATATAAAGTTTACGATATAATCACATTTATTAGAGGAGGACAAAATGAAAAGCCAATATAATAAGACAATTACAGCCTGTTTTGTAGGTTATATTGTACAAGCTATCGTTAATAATTTTACACCACTGCTTTTTTTGTTTTTTCAGAAATGCTATCATATTCCAATTTCCCAAATTACATTGTTAGTGACTTTTAATTTTGGGATACAACTACTGGTTGATTTTCTTTCTGTCAGATTTGTTGATAAAATAGGATATCGGATATCAATGATTATAGCTCATGTTCTAGCAGCGGCAGGATTATTCCTTCTTACAGTTTTACCAGAGATTTTACCGGTTTCCTTTATTGGAATTTTGATTGCTGTAATGATCTATGCGGTAGGTGGTGGAATTTTGGAAGTCCTAGTCAGTCCAGTTGTTGAGGCTTGCCCATCCGACAATAAGGAAAAAGCAATGAGCCTGTTGCATTCTTTTTATTGCTGGGGACACGCCGGAGTTGTACTCATATCAACTGTGTTCTTTTATGTAGTCGGTATAGATAACTGGAAAATATTAGCCATTATTTGGGCGGTTATTCCAATTGGAAATGCTTTTGTTTTTTCAAAGGTTCCCATTGCACCATTGCTTGAGGATGGAGATACCGGACTTGGATTAAAGGAATTGTTTCGGATGAAAATTTTTTGGATTTTGTTGATTATGATGATATGTGCAGGAGCAAGTGAGCAAGCAGTAAGTCAATGGGCCTCTGCTTTTGCAGAAAAAGGTCTTGGAATTTCAAAGGCAGCCGGCGACTTAGCAGGGCCGATGGCATTTGCGGTTCTAATGGGAATATCAAGATTGTTTTATGGTAAGTATGGTGACCGTATCAATTTGGAACACTTTATGATTTATAGTAGTTTTTTATGTATTTTATCCTATTTAGGGATTTCATTATTCTCGATTCCGCTATTAAATCTGATTGCCTGCGCTGTCTGTGGGCTTTCAGTGGGAATCATGTGGCCTGGAACTTTCAGCAAGGCATCAGCAGCTTTGCCCAAAGGGGGAACAGCCATGTTTGCATTGCTGGCATTAGGTGGAGATATAGGTTGTTCAGGAGGTCCTACATTGGTTGGAATGGTATCAGGAGCTTTTGGGGATAACCTAAAGATGGGAATTTTGGCAGGAATTATTTTTCCGGTGTTGCTACTTATAGGAGTCATTCTTTGCAGAAGACAAAAGAAAATTACTAATTATAATACAGTGAAAAGTAGGCACTAAATATAGCTGCTTATTAAAATAAAAAAGAAAGTGAGAAAAAAGATGGAATTTTTGAAAAACAATCCTAAATGGATACGCCAACCAAAGCAGGTACAAATTAGTGAGGATAAGGTTATAATTCTTACAGAAAGGGGTACCGACTTATGGGCACGCACTTATTATGGTTTTCAAAATGATAATGCTCCAGTATTTCAAGTTGAAACAACGGACAAGTACTTTTCTTTTATTGTTAAAACAGAATTCGAGAGTACCTGTCGTTTTGACCAGTGTGGTGTGGCTATGTATTTAAATAGTGATAATTGGTTTAAGGCATCTATAGAATATGAGAATAAAAAAATACAGCGATTGGGAAGCGTTGTAACCAATCATGGATATTCTGACTGGGCAACAACAGACATATCCTCTGATATTAAAAGTATGTGGTATCGTTTTTCACGAAGGGACAGTGACTACTGTATTGAATGCAGTGAGGATGGCATAAATTTCAGACAAATGCGTATTTTCCATATGTGGGAAGGTGCAGAAAAAATTACTTATGGAATATATGCATGCAGCCCGACAGAAGGCTCATATAAGGCAACATTTTCAAATATGCAGATTACGGAATGTAAATGGGAATCAGATGCAGACTGGCGTGATTGATGATATGATTTCTAAAGATAAATCTCATATGAGAATCATTATCAGTTAAATTGAATAATAAATATAAGCCAAAAATAATCCCCGAAAAATTTTAGAATTTTTGGGGATTATTTAACATTATAAATAAAGAGTATCATCTGCATCCACCCATATTTGCATCGTTCCATCAAGATATAATTTTGCATATTCAAGTGGTTCACCATGTCACATTTATTTTGTGTTATAATGTGTTATATAATTTTCTTGGTCTCCGCTTCGCTACGGTCGGTGCAAAGCGGACATCCAAAGAAGTGTTACCAGCATATTAAAGATGCAATGAAAGATGACCGGAAATATTATCTGCTTTTGGATGAAGTACAATTTATGTCACGATTTGAGGAAGTGCTGAATAGCCTGCTTTGAATCAGCAATATTGATGTATATGTGACTGGAATTAACTCTAAGTTTTTATCCAGCGATATTGTAACTGAATTTAGAGGCAGAGGAGATGAGATAAGAATATATCCGTTGTCCTTCGCAGAGTTCTATGCGGCTTTCGATGGAGATTATGATGATGCTTGGGAGGCATTTTTGATTTCTAAAGCTGACAGATATGATATTAAAGGTAGAAAATATGTGGGAGCAAATCTGAAATACTATTTTTCAGATGTGGGACTTAGAAATGCAAGATTGAATTTTAGACAGCAGGAACCTACTCATATCATGGAAAATATTGTTTACAATGAGCTGCTTATCAGAGGTTATAATGTGGATGTTGGTATTGTAGAGGCGTATGCGAAAAATGATGAAGGAAAAACAACTCGAAAGCAGTTTGAAGTTTTAGAAATATTGCTGGGATATCGCCAACGAAAAGAAATTATAGATAGTTTACTTGACTTTGCAAGCTATTTATTTTATTACATCAATATAGAAGTAACTTATGAGTTACTAACTTTAGAGTAGATAAATTAAAATCGGAATTTCATGAAATGTTAAGAGGGAGCTAATGAGAATGATGGTAGAAAAAAAGAAATCAATAGCATTAATTATTATTTTACTTACAATTGTTGTTACTTTTATTTGTGGTCGATATTATTTTGCACACAATAAAAGTTATAAAAATGAGGCAATTGAAAAAGGAGAATATATATATCTTAATGGAGTAAGATATTCTCAAACATCGAAACTGGAAAATTATAAAATATCAAATGTGGTAATTTGTACATCTGATAGTGGGAGAAAATTATATGAGATAGAAGAATATCCTGATTATGAATATATCGCGGGATATTATGCATGGGACGGCATAATATATAAAAAAGATGAAGCAGACTGATAACTTCTTATTTACAGAACGGATGCGCAGGGCAAGATTATCCCGTGCGCGATTCATAAGGAGGGTGATTTTTTGAAAAATGAAATTGTTTTATTTACAGATGGCGATATAAATATTGAAGTTGAGCTAAGTCCAGAATTAGAAACAGTTTGGCTAACACAGAAACAAATGGGAGAATTGTTTGAAGTAAAACAGGCAACGTTAAGTGAACATATCAATAATATTATATCGTCAGGCGAGTTGGATGAGACTTCTATCGGTTTTT
>ERZ773139.4983-NODE-4983-length-10000-cov-55.148416_pt1 | contig 10000 bp, 10 predicted proteins | sample MGYA00580854_ERZ773139 | MGnify/ENA primary metagenome ERZ773139 (study PRJEB29015, sample SAMEA2737809) | human gut metagenome | biome: human gut; feature: human-associated habitat; material: faeces | place: China | collected 2012 ...
AAAAACTTGAAAGCCAGCCAATCACGCAAGAAAAAAAGCATATTGATAGTAGTTGGCAAAGAGTGATGAAGTTTGCGAATTTTATAAGTTTCGATGATTGCTTTGGTGGAAAAGCTCATTCCACCAACTGTCATTCTTGCAATGTGAGCAGGAATCATCAAAGACTTCAATTTGTATTTCTTACGAAGGAGTAATTCATAATCAGCACAAATTTTAAAATCCAAGTTATATCCGCCTATGGTTTCAAAAAGATTATGTTTATTATGCAAAGAAGCAACATGAGCTGCAGCCATATATTTTCTCATTCTACTCCATACAGGCTTATCACCCAAAACTTTCAAAAGCTTGCCATTCAAATCTACATATTCATTATGAGCGCAGATATAATCATAGCTATCTATAACGGATGTTAAACGTATCGCATTCAAATAGTTTTGAATCGCATTTGGAAGCAATGTATCATCTGCTCCGATAAAGGCCACCCATTTTCCATGAGCCAATTTCACCCCCTTATTCCACGCATCATAGATACCTTTGTCTGGCTCCGATATATGCACGGCTATTTTATCACCATACGAATCGATGATTTCATTCGTACTGTCCTTACTGCCACCATCAACGAGAATCAGCTCCGCCTCATCCGTTAGCTGTGGCACTATGCTGTCAAGACATCTCTGCAATGTCTTGGCAGCATTAAAAGTTGCAATAATAATTGAAATTGTCATATCTAAATATTTATTTTCTTTATAAACTTAGCAGGATTTCCTCCCCAAAGTTCATCTTCACCAATGCTTTTTGTAACTACAGATCCCGCAGCAACTATACTACGAGCTCCTATATGCACACCCTTTAATATTATACAGTTTGCTCCGACAAACACATCATCTCCTATAACAATTGGGCTACTTGATGCAGTATATAAAGATGGGGCTCTACGTTGAACAAAAAATAGTGGATGGAAATCCGTATCGAAGATTTTACTACCTCCACCTATCATAACATAATCACCTATCGTAATTCTAGAAGAACAGTAAATTAAAGCACCATTCAGACCAGTATTATTACCTATTTTCAAGATTGCATTCGGTCTAGTCCAAATACAAGATTTACAATACCAAGCGACATCATTAAAAGAATTAAATATGCAATTATTTCCTATTGAAACCTTTGAAAACCTATTAATTCTTAAGATAGGAACAACTCCACCTAATGCCTTTACATTATTTCCAAATTCTATGCTATTTAATCTCATCAGTAGATGAAAATAGAAATTTGATATGTTATTTCGTATAATAAACAAGAAATACCAAATACCTTTATATAACAATCTCAATGATAACATGTCTGATTTTTAATTAATATATAGGGTGTCCAGTTCTGTGTTCCAGTTTTTAGTATCAAAAACAATGTAATAACCATCTAAGTCATTGATAATCATTCGCTAAATAAACTATAATCTTGTGCGAATCTACATCAGACTTTTTGATAGTTAAATTTGTCTTATATTTTGTGCTTAATTTACTGATTTACAGTGTGCTAAGTTGCTAAAACATAATCAAAAACGAGAACATGGAACTGGACACCCTAATTAATATACTATTCACACTAAAAAATGAAATTTATCTAAAACCATCTATCTTGTGCTTTACGAGTTGGGCGATGATATGGTATCCTTCTTTCTTGAAATGGCAACCATCCACCATCAGTTATGGAGGAACCATCCCATGCCTGATGCTATCCTCGTCCTCCTGGGTGGCAGTGAACCTGCCTCCTGTAAGCCATGAGACACCATGTGACGACGGAGGTTGATGAATCTCTTGCCGAACACATACTGCAACGTGTCCTCCATGCCCGCCATCCTTGCCGTTGTAGGCATCGCCTCGTTAGGATTGTGAAAGCTCACCACTACATAGTTTTTGCAACGGCTATAGGCTATCATCACCTTCACCTGCTTCACCAGTTCGGCTGCATCACGGAATCCCCCGTTCTGTCCGATGAAGAAGACATTGCACCAAGCCGCAGTTGACGACATCGTATCCATCGCCCAAGAGGTCTTGCAACACCCATGGGTAGCTGTCATCGCCCTTAATAATCTCCTTGAGAAATTGCTTGATGCCATTGCCTCCCACATTGGTATGGCTGGCAGTCAAGGAATATGCATAAAAGAATTCCATGCAGATTTCGACGGTTATTTTTTTACTTGAATACTTGTTTGATTACATCTTAAGTAATTGAAAAAGATGTAAGATAATGGGAACAAGAATACATCAAAAAAACCACCATCCGTAATTGTTTGAATAAAATAATAACAGAACAACATTAATATTCCCCAACGATCTTTTTGTGGCAAACTCGTACGCATAATCTTAAATATAAACCAAAAGCATAATATAGTCAATGAAAAGCCCAATATTCCTGAATCTACTAATATCAAGGCCAACTTTGCATCTGCATTGAACAATTCCAAACTATGATTTGTAAAATTCCCATAGGCATCTTTACCTTTCCACAAGTTATTATTGCCAGTAAAAGGTGCTTTATCCAAATAATTTTCCAACAAATACGAACTTAACGACAAGGTAGAATTATCTTCTCCCTTGTCTCCATTTATAGCATTTGCAAAGCCAGTAAATTGTCTATCAATGCCATCATTACTGATCGTACCAGGTGTATAACTTGCGAGCAATGTCAATATAAACGAAAAACAAAGTCCCAAAGCCATAATTGGCATTCTAGTCTTTTTCTTATATTTAAAGCTATAAGCCCCCAAAAATAACAACATTGACACAAGGGATATTTTTGCACCTGTCATAAGTACAACAATCAAAAACGCAATGGTAATGATATAAAATCTTCTTCTAACAATCCACCTTCTTACAAAATATAAATGGAGAACAAACATATATACCGTAGCAAGAAAGCCTGCTAATGAATTATAGCGATCAAATGTGCCTGCTATCTTACTTTCATTTAAGGTATAATAATTACCCCATTGACCTTCTACTACAGTAGGAAAATAATGAGGTATAAAAAGATAGATTCCGAAGGCATTAATCCCACTAACCACTAACTCTAGTATAATGATATTCCTAGTCAGAACCTTTAATTTTGAATCATGTATCACACAATTGGGGCTACTAAATATTGCGAGAAAAAGTATGACAGGAAATGCAACCTCCATGATTACGGTAGGAACCGTAGCAAATGTACCTGTTATTAAGACTTTGCTCAAAAGAACATAAAAACTAAATATAGCGAAAGCAAATAACAGTTTATGGCATTTACTACTTATATTACTGCGACACAACATTATCACAGAAAATACTAAAAAGTAATACATGGAAAATTTACTCACAATATTAGCTACATCCCCTAAAGAATGCTGAAAAGGACAATTAGCCATCAAGGAAAACAATGGCAATGAAAGTATTTGAACTAACACACAATAAAGCAGAGCCCATTTTGTATTACGTAAATAAATTAATGTTCCTATGGCAAAAAGGAATATTATGATAAAATTCAACATAGCTATTAAACCTGTCTATAGTTTTTATGCTTCAACAACCTTGCTGGAAGAGAAGCCCAAAAATAATTTAGATACTTAAATAGTGTCATCTTATAGTTACGTTTCTTGTTCCTATTTTTTATAACACCAGGATGCGATTTTATAACCACATCAATACCATATTTTTCTTTTAAATATGATTTTTGATTATCTATTTTCTGAAGATAATCATTATATAAAAAATCCACAAATTGGTCATTAATACCCCAAGTTGAATATACCCCAATATTCACCTCCTTTAGTGATAAATATCTCAGATTTTCAAAATGATAAAACAGCAAATCACACTTCTTACCCTTGCAAATTAATTCTTTTTCATTTCCTGAATAATTACCCAACTTGTATTGCGCTATATTCCAAGGTGCAACACCTGCACCAAGATTCTGAGTTTCGATTACATAATCGTAATCCAACACCCAGTTGTCCATATACTTTTGGTCAGCCCAATATACTCCATCTCCATCTATAGAACAGTGTTCCAAGCATTGTCCTATCCAAATATCGAGAAGTTTACGAGCATTATCATCATTTTTGAACGTATTACACTCAACACAATAAGTACCAACTATATCTGCCCTATATTTTTCAAACCAATTGAAACGATGACCTACGATGGAAACAGACGCTTTTCGCTCTTCCATTTCCCTTATCAAGGCCAAAGGATCTGCATAGAATGCCATATCTGCATCTATATACGAACAATAATCTGGCTGATATGTATCCAAGACATACTTAATAAGAGAAGAAGAGCAAGTCCAGCAATACTCACCTATCCCACGAGTAGGCTTGACTCGAAGTAAGTCTTCATTCTCAAAATCAGATAATTTGATGGGTACAATATGCTTATAGTTCAAATCAGTCAACACCTCGTAGCACTTGTCATTCATGGCAAGCACATAGAGAGTGAAGCAAGAAGCATACTTCTCCAATGATTTATATAGCACCAATCCTTTATCCAAATAGTTACTATCGAACAAAGTACAAAGTGCATAATTGATATTAAAATTCTGCATAAAATATTTTTTTATCGTCCACCAACAAAATAACTAGCTATTTTTGGAGCTTTCTTTTTTAACATATAATATATACACAGCAATATTGCAATCTCTATAAAACAGCCAACAAAATATATTATGAATTCAAAACATGTATTATATAATGATACATGATGATATATCCTTGCAGGAATTTGGAAGTTATAATGATATAAAAACACAAAAAACGATGCTGTAACCATATCATGAGAAACAACAAATTCCGCATACGCCTGCTTTATAAAACTCACTAAAGAAACGGCAAATGGTAAACTCATTATTTGGCACAACCTTATCAACACATTGTATTCGAATGAATCCTCAAATTTCGAGACACCAAAGTATATGGTAGTCAAAATTATAGCAAGATAGCTAAGAAGATACACAAGTCTCAACCTATGAATTTTGAAAAAACTAACAAAATCAAAACCACCAATAGCAATATAGCATCCCAAGCTTACAAAAGCTATAGGATAGAGATGATAGTGAAAAGACTCAACAAACGATTGATCCAAAAATATCATTGCCAAAAATAATCCACAAACAAGATATTTACCAAAAAGCCTTACGGAATGGTAGATTAATGGAGATAACAATATTAATACCATCAAATCTCTCATATACCACAAAGGTCCATTTATAGGAAGTCCTGTTGATTCATACATCCAATACGAGGTAATAACATCATAAAGGACATGAATGTCAAATGTCTGTTCCTTAAATGACGGCAATATACGGAACCAAATTACATATATAGAATTTGCTATTAAAAATGGCAAAAAAATACCTTTAAACCTAGATTTTAATTTAGATTTATAATCAGCTATACTGTAACTCGTTTGATTTCTAAAGAATAAGAAATATCCGGATATTGTATAGAATATTGGTACGCAAGAATTATCTAATATTATACTTTTTGAAAGACAGTAAAGGCTGTTACATTTTGCCCCCACATCTCAGACCAAGACATCGGATTTATTTGGCAATGAATCATAACAACACCGATACACAACAAAAATTTTAGCAAACTTATTTTTAAAGAATGCTCTTTCGAAAGACTAGCCATAGAATTTACTTAAATAAATTAATTGCATCAACAACAATCTTTGCCTCTTCTTCACTAATCACCTGATTCATAGGAATAGACAATTCCTGCTGATGAATCTTCTCTGAAATAGGAAGAGAAAGCTGAGGGGTATTCCAAGATTCTTTAGCATAACACTCCTGATGATGTGGTGGTATTGGATAATGAATCAATGTCTGAACACCCTGTTCTTTCAAGTATTCCTGCAATTCATCACGGCGCTCGCAGAAGATTGGGAACTGATGATATACATTGTTCTCATCATCAATCTTTGTAGGCAATGTTATCAGCGGATTATTGATATGCTCATAATAATAAGCAGCCAACTTCTGACGCTGAGCATTGTCCTCATCCAAAAACTTCAACTTGACATCAAGAACAGCAGCATCCAACTCGCTCATACGGCTATTGATACCAGCATACTTAAATACATATTTCCTCTGACTACCATAATTTGCCAAAGCACGAATCACAGAAGCAAGTTCCTTATCACTAGTAGTTACTGCTCCTGCATCACCAAAGGCACCGAGATTTTTGCCTGGATAGAAACTATGCGCACCAGCATCTCCCAAAGCACCAGTCTTCACACCTTTCCAGGCACAACCTTGACTCTGAGCACAGTCTTCCATCAACTTCAAGTTATGTTTCTTGCAAATCTCGCCCAGTTTGTCATTGTATGCAACACGGCCATAAAGATGAACAATCATCACGCCCTTTGTTTTAGGAGTGATTGCAGCCTCAATCTTATCAATATCAATTTCAAGATGATCAAATGTTGGCTCAACCAAGATAGGAGTCAAATTATTCTCTGTAATAGCAAGAATAGTTGCAATATAGGTATTAGCAGGAACAATGATTTCGTCACCATCCTGGAATATACCCATCTCCTTATATCCTCGGATAATCAAGCGCAAAGCATCCAAACCGTTAGCAACTGCTACACACTCATCTGTACCAATATATTGAGCATAGTCCTTCTCAAACTGCTTGTTTTCATTACCCTGCAAGAACCAACCACTTTCAATGACACGATTGGCTGCAGCCTTATACTCATCACCATGCATCATGGTGATCGCCTGTAAATCTAATAACTTAACCATAATAATCTTATTTATTTTTCTGTTTCTGAATATAATTGTTGATAACTTGTAACGAATCGAAGGAATTGGTATCAAACCACTTAAAATCACTACCTAGAACCTGTACCTGCAACTTATTCTTTTCAAAATAAGCTTTATTCAAAGAAGTTACCTCTAAACGCCCTCGCTCTGATTTTTCTACAAGTTTAGCATATTCTGTAACTCCTTTCGGAAAAACATAAAGTCCGGTAATCGAATAATACAAAGGCTTTGTTGCCTTTCCTTCAACAGTTAGACATCTTCCCTCTGAATCTAACGTAACTACCCCATACTGCTCAGAATCCCAATCACGGCACACAAATATGGATGCCTGTCCACTATTCTGTGCAGCCCTAATGGCCTTTTGTAATTTGATATTTCTATCCTTGCCAAATATGATACAGTCACCAGTTATCATACAGACTGGTTCGTCCCCGACAAACTCTTCTCCAATTGTAAAGGCTTGTGCTGCTCCTTCCGGTTTTGATTGTATTGCATACGTAAACCTTGCACCAAAAGCAGAACCATCGCCTAACGCATGAATGAAAGTGGAAGCATGTTCTTGGCTAGTAATAATGAGAATATCTTTTATCCCTACACCAACCAACAATTCTATTGGATAATAAATCATCGGCTTGTCGTAGAGAGGCAGCAATTGCTTAGGTATTCCTAAAGTTAAAGGTGATAACCTATTACCCGCATCGCCAGCCAAGATAATTCCTTTTGAAAAAACGTCCATTACTTATTATTCTTTTCGTTTACATATTTCAGGAAGTCATCATAGTTACGAATGTAGTCATCCTCAGAATAACCATGAGAAGCTAACACCAAGCAGATACTGCCAGAAGAGAATCCTTGTTCAGATGCCCAAATCCCCGGTGGAACATGAAGTCCCCAGAATGGTCTGTTGAGCTGTACAGTTCTCTTATTTACACCATCATCAAGCACAACTTCAAAAGCACCTGAAGCTGCAATGATAAACTGATGACATTCCTTATGTGCATGAGCACCACGATCTTCTCCACCTGGTATATCATAGCTGTAGAATACACGATTGATAGGAAATGGAACATGTACATTCTCATAGATGTAAGTAAGGTTTCCCTCTACATCGTGCATTTTATTGAGTTCACAAAGTGAACAATCGAACACACTTTTACCTTCCTTGGCACTGAAACTATCCGAAGGATTATTTACCTTAACAGAAGTTTCATTACCCGAAAAAGTCGTTTTTATAGAAGGATTCTTCACCCAAGTCTTGAATTCTTCATAATCCATGATATAGTCATCCTTATCATATTCAGTAGAAGAAAGAACCAGTGCAAGAGAATTGGTTGAGAAATTCTTCATAGTCCTCCACATTCCTTTAGGAACATATACTCCAAAATAAGAACGATTCAGTGAGAAGGTTTGTTTATTCCTGCCATCATCAAGTTCTACATCAAAGCTACCTGATAAAGCTACAATAAACTCCTCATTCTCCTTATAGGCATGTGCGCCTCTATCTTTTCCACCTGGCACATCATAAATCCAATAGACCCTCTTGATTTCAAAAGGAATCTGTTTGATTTGTTCGATGATGGACAGATTACCTCTTGGATCTTCAATCTTTGGAAGTCCTAAGAGCTTTGCATCGTAAACTGTTGTCATATGTTATTTAATTGTTTTCTTGTAAAAGCATCTATCCAAGAATAGGAACTTGCATTATATATATTTACGTGATTATATATTGCATATGCTTTTAATGTCCAATAAGATTCCAAAGCTATAGAAGCCATTCTTAATTCATTGTGTATTTTTTGTGAAACACAATGTTCCGCATCTTCATACATAGGGAATTTTGCATTTCCATAGAAGTGGGTATCTTTGCAATACAACTGATTTGTTTGTTGATCTAGCTCGTAGTTTTCATGCCAAGATGTATCTGCACCTATTATAAAAATATCATGTACTTTACTACTTACAGATAACGAGATTGCTGTATTTAAAACAGTTTGAGCTAGTGGAGACAATATACCATAATTCCATAATGCAAATTTAACACCACAATTAGGAAAACCATATGTTCCACCTTGATTATTATAAAACATAAAACGAATATTGCTATTTGTTTTAACGGTTCTATAAAATTCAGAATTTCTTGCTGTTAATGGAACTATAAGAACCATAGACCAATTTACCTTTTCTTTCAATCCTTCTATGAGATTACCAACTACTTTTTTAAGCCTTTCTGATAATTTTGATATTTCTTTAAAATAACTCGGGTCGGCTAACAAATAATATTTCGGAGCAATTTTCTCAAAATATGCAGAATTAACAAAGTTATTAACAACCAAACAAGGATTTCGTTGTAAAACATCAAGATATTTATCGTATGAAATCTTCAACGACGGCCCATTACCCACAATTATAATTTTCTCCTCTAACAATTGAGCGGTAGGTAATCTTAGAAAACACATTTTTACTCTACCAACCTCACCTTGTAGTAATTCCTTTATTATAAATATAAATTTAGGAATTAACAATTTTAATATTGTCTTCATTTCTTAACTAAATATTTATGAATTGATTTAAAATTGAATAATGCCAAGATCACTATACTTAATAAAAAGACAAAGAACTTTACCACCATTCGGTAAATGATGTCTTTGTGCATCATTGGGAAATCAACTAAGCATACTATAACCATCAGTATAATGATTTCTAAATAATGAATAATGTAATTAAAATCAATATCAGGTCTTAATTTCCTTGCAAAGCCACAAACAATCAAACTCACTGCAAATTGCACGATTAAATAAGTTAATGCCGCTCCTTCATAACCTACATTTGAAATTAAGATATAATTCAATGCACATGTCATTAAGGAACAAGATATTGAAATAGTAGACAGTAACTTCGTGTTATCCAAAAACAAAACTGCGACATAAAACTTATAAACTCCATCAAATAAATTTGCTGCAACAAGAATAACTATTATTGGCCATACATTATGATACTTTGCATCTGTCATTATGAACAGTATCTCTTGAGCGAACAAGGATAATAATACTCCAATTACACATATAAAAAGGATAGACACATCAGATACTATCCTAATTCTACGTTTGCCATCGATAGAATCATGATTCTGAAAAAACCATGGCGTATAAGCTTGATTTATTCCGAAACTAACCATATTAACAACCAACCCAAATTG